>OLNP01001880.1_pt1 | contig 16523 bp, 15 predicted proteins | sample 1671951 | NCBI WGS metagenome assembly OLNP01 (sample SAMEA3136629, study PRJEB25190) | human gut metagenome | biome: human gut; feature: human-associated habitat; material: faeces | place: Austria | collected 2013
CCCTGCCGCAGCCAAGCCCCGCGGCACCGCCACAGCAGCCTTGCCGCATTCGGAGCACGCCGGCACTCCTGCCGGCCGCCAGCGCCCACGCCCGGGGCGCCATCTGCCATCACTGAGCCATCAGCCTGGCCATGCAGTCGCCAAGGCTTTCTTCCCAATGGGGAATCTCTATGCCGTACGTCTCCTTGATTTTTGTCTTGTCGAGCACGCTGTAGTGCGGCCTGTTGGCCGGCGTGGGATACTCAGACGTGTGCAACGGGCGCACGTGGCACGTGCCAATCCCGGCCATGCGGTGAACGGCCTTGGCGAAGTCATACCAGCTGCACACGCCCTCGTTCGAGAAATGGTAGACTCCGGGCACGATGCCCTTGTTCACCGCAGCCATTATCGCCACGGCCAGGTCGCGTGCATACGTGGGCGTGCCAATCTGGTCGAAGACCACCCCAAGCTCCTTTTTCTCGCGGCCGAGGCGCATCATCGTCTTTACGAAATTGTTGCCAAATGACGAATAAAGCCATGCCGTGCGCACAATCATCGTGCGCCGGCAGAACTTGACCACGGCCAGTTCGCCGGCCAGCTTGGTGCTTCCGTACACACTGTCGGGCGAAGGCGTGTCGGTTTCGACGTACGGCGTGTGTGCCTTTCCGTCGAAAACATAGTCTGTCGACACCTGTATCATCGCCCCGCCCCGCCTCTCGACAGCAGCGGCGAGGTAGGCCGGGGCCACCGTGTTGAGCGTGGTGCATAGCTCGCGGTCGCTTTCGGCGCGGTCGACGGCTGTGTAAGCCGCGCAGTTAACGATGCAGTCAATCTCATGGCCGGCCACGAAGCGGTCGACAGCGGCCTGGTCGGTGATGTCGAGCTGGCTCACGTCGGTATTGAAAAAGACATGTTGCCCATTGTCTTTTTCCAACAGTTGCATCTCATTTCCCAGCTGCCCGTTGCAGCCTGTGACAAGTATGTTCATCCGTCTCTATGTCTTATATCGTGTAACAATAACCATTGCGTTGCGTGCCGGTCAGAACTCGAGCGGTTCCTCGCGGTCTTTCAGGTAATAGTCGTTGAGCATCCCTACAAGCGTCGATATCTCTTTCACGGCGTGCTCCGTGTCGGGGCTTATCGGCTTCTTGGCCAGCCGGAGCATCATGACGCCGTAAAGAGAGTTGAAGCACGTCTCAACCTCATTCTCATCTTTGCTCGCCCCACGGTTGCGCAACTCGACTATGAACGGCAATACCTTGTAATACTCGCTGTTGTAGAAAGGGTATCTTGGGCTCTGCAGCAGCTGGGCATGCAGTTCGGCCAGCTGTTGCATGGTCACCTTGTTTATCTGCAAGTGCCCTTTCTCGCGGCATCCTTCCTGGTTCATCATCCTTATGAGGTTGCCAAACCAGTCGGCCTCTTCCTCCTTCTGCTCGTCGGTATAGTCGAAACGGTCGATATACTCGCGCCTTATCCTTGAGAGCGAGCATCCGAATGCCCTTATCGTATCTTCTATCTGCCACATGTAGAGCAGATACTCGGCTATGTTCTTTTTCCTTAATTGCTGTGCTATGAACATGATTCGTCAGAAAAACCTGTATATGTTGGTCACTGTCCCGAACACCATGATGACCGAACAAATCATCACCACGGCCCCGATGACCTGATTAATCAGCTTGATGCCGTTGTCGTCGAACTTCCCCCGTATCTTGTCGATGAGCCAAGTCAGGCCAAACCACCACAGCATGGCACCGCCGAATATGCTCAGGAAGCCCACGCACATCTCGAAAGGATGGTCTGGCAGCACAAAGGCGAACTGTGCGTAACAGGCCAGGAAGAGGAAGATGATGAGCGGGTTGGAGAACGTCACGAGGAAAGCCGTTATGCCGTTGTGCAGCAGCGAGCCTTTCTTGGTGCCCGAATGGTGCATGTTGCGCGTCGGGTCGGTACGGTAGGTGTACACCCCGAAGGCAAAGAGGAGCACGCTGCCCACTATCTGCAAGTACAGCTTGTTCTCCGGGTCGTTGACGAAATCCATCACCAGGCTCATGCCCAGCCCCGTTATCCCGGCGTAGATGATGTCGCTCAAGGCTGCGCCCACTCCTGTGACGAAGCCATACCAACGGCCTTTGTTGAGCGTGCGCTGCACACAGAGCACCCCCACCGGCCCCATCGGCGCCGACGCAATCATCCCTATAAGGATTCCCTTGAAGATGAAATTCAATATGTCTATATGTATAGGAAACGGCATAACGAATGCAAAATTGCTAAAAATAAACGAAATGAGCAAGTTTTTCAGGCTAAATGTTTGGCCTGTCATGGTTTTTGCATAACTTTGTCTTCGCAACTAACAACACCCATAAATAAAAACCATAGTATGAATATGGACATACAACAAAGCATCAAACCGTACGTCATAGGCCTCGACCTGGGAGGCACCAATGCTGTGTTCGGCATTGTAGACAGTCACGGTTACATAAAAGCCACAACGGCTATAAAGACCCAGGCCTACAAAAGTGCAGAGGATTTTGTGAAGAGTGCCACCGACTCACTGCAGATAATAATCGAGCAGGTGGGCGGCATAAGCAAGATCAAGGGCATGGGCATTGGCGCTCCCAACGGCAATTTCTACAGCGGGACGATAGAGCGCGCCCCAAACATCTCGTGGGGCAAGGGCGTGGTTCCGCTGGCCGACATGTTCGCCCAGGCCATAGGCATACCCGTCGCGCTCACTAACGACGCCAACGCCGCGGCGCTCGGAGAGATGACCTACGGCGTGGCAAAGGGCATGAAGAACTTTATCATGCTCACTCTGGGCACGGGCGTGGGCTCAGGCATCGTGGTCAACGGGCAGCTGGTGTACGGCAGCGACGGCTTCGCCGGCGAGCTGGGCCACGTGATAATGGTGCGCGAGGGCGGCAGGCTGTGCGGATGCGGACGCCACGGTTGCCTCGAGGCATACTGCTCGGCCACCGGTGTGGCCCGCACGGCACGCGAAATGCTGGCCAACACCAACGAGCCTTCGATACTGAGGGAGATGAATGCCGAAGACATAACGTCGCTCGACATCAGCATAGCCGCAGGCAAGGGCGACAAGATGGCCAAAGACATATTCGAGTTTACGGGCAAGATGCTGGGCCAGGCCTGCGCCGACTTCGCCACATTCAGCAGTCCCGAGGCCTTCGTGTTCTTCGGGGGGCTGGTCAAGGCCGGCGAACTGATAATGGATCCCATACGGCGCGCCTACGACGAAAGCGTGCTGCCCATATTCCAAGGCAAGGCCAAGTTCCTGGTGAGCAGCCTCGACGGTGCATCGGCGGCTGTGCTGGGCGCCAGCGCCATAGGTTGGGACATCAACCAGCAATGACCGCCACAGGCCCCTGCCGCCTGCAGGGGGCAGGGCAAGACAACAACAACCATAAGGGCGAGGGCTCTCTCATGGCGCTTCACATTGCCGCCACCATGGCAACGGAAGCACGTGGCGAGAGCCCTCGCCATGTTAATTTGGGTTAACGCAACCACAAATTCACAGCATTTAACCACCTTGATACATTATTTATCTGTAACTTTGCACGCGTTGAGGTTCGCGCAACTGCGATTAAAAGGGAATGGAGGTGCAAATCCCCAACTGTCCCGCAGCTGTAAGTTCCTTTATTACCCACGGGCATTTCAGTCCACTGCTCAGGCCTAACGCAGGCCGGGCGGGAAGGCGCCCGGGGTGGAACGAAGTCAGAAGACCTGCCACAACAGCCGCAAAGGCGGCAATGGGCCAAAGTTCCTCGGAGCAAGGATCATGAGGCATCAGCACAACTTAATACCCCGACAAAGGCGTCACGGCGCCCCATCATGCCCTCCAGACGAAGTGCAAAGCCACTGGCGTTGTTGGCGCCATCTGTGTTCAGATAAAATTATGTGCATTATTATATAAGTTAGTTTGAAAGTTGTCCGACCGTGAGGCCGGGCAACTTTTGTCTTTCCAAATGCCTGTCACGGACAGTGGCAAGCAATCCCCATGTCAACATTTTTGGTAAAAAACAGCCCCGTCTGCACCATATCAAACAGCCCGTTGGCCGGGGCCATTTTGCCAAAAAGCCAGACTAACATCCCTGCCAAGGACGCACGTCGGCCGCCATCGGGCCCCATTTTGCCGAAAAACCTGGCTTGAACCACCCCGCCGAACGCCATTGCATACTGCAAGATGGCATGTTTGGAAGGCTGGAACGGCCCATTCGGGCTTCTAAAACGGGCTGTTTGACAACACCGCTGGGCGCCAGAGGGAGCGCAACCCCCGCCCCACCGGCCGCAACGGCCAGAAAGTCAACACTTTAACCTAACTCTCCTGAGATTGCAGAATTTGCCGCCGAGACCTACCGACGCGCCGCCACAGCCATTCTCAAGCAACTGTTTGTCAACAAAATTTGCACTCTGCCGACCGCCATTACCACCCCACCGCACGCCAACGGAAACGCTACCTATACGCAGGGAAAACAAAAGGTTGGCGCAGGACGCGCCAACCTGGATGCTTATAGATAAGGTCATCAACAATGGCTGATAGAACTTACCGATGGCAAATATAAGCATTTTCCAACTAAACTGCAAATTTTTAAAGCAAAAAATGAATAACATCTTTGCATAATGCCATTTTTTCTGTAAATTTGTGGCAATATATTTAAAATGCAAATGCCCATGAATGCCAACAAGACATTACTGACAGCAGCAATGGTCATGTCGCTCTTTGCAACGATGTCGTGCACAAACACGACTGGCACAAAAGACAACAACAAACCTGAAACAAGCATTAACCGAGAAGCAAGGCAAGCAGAAGGGACCGACGAATTGATAAGGCAGCGCTATGACGGATGCCGCATACTCGACCACGACTATGACAACGGCTACCTTGAAGTGAAGATTGTGCACGATGGCACGGAGAAGGTTGCGCTCTTCGACGGCAGCAGCCGCTGGGTGCGCACGCTGTGGGAAACAAGGCGCGAAAGGCTGCCGGAAAGCGTAATCGAAGCCATCGGGCAAGAAGGCTTGGCCTACGAAGACATTGACGACAACGACAACAAGGTGGTCGACTCGCCCGGCGGACTACTATACGCCGTGCAGGCAAGGCGCCACAACGACGACTTCATATTCCTTGTGTCGCCCGACGGCAAAATAATGTCGACGCTCACGGCCGACGAATGGAACGACGGACGAACATACGACACCCCCCGCAGCAGGCCGGAGGGCAGCAACAGGCCGGCCAACCCGCCGGCAAGGCGGGGGCAAGGCAGCCACGACGGGGGCAGCCAACCCACAGGCAGTGGAACGGAACGCCACGGCTACAGCCACCCCGACGGGCCTGCAAACCGTGGATACGACGACGGCGAGGACCATTTCGACGAGGGAGACGACGAATGGGACTACCGTCGCAATAGATGACATGCCCCGGGCTACAACAACAACGACAACCAAAGAACTTGCAGCATGGTTAAAACTAACTTAAAAATCACTATGATGGCTGTTGCCATGGCATGCGTCTCGCTAACCGCGGCATGCGAAAAGGATGTGTTCGACGAAGGCTCCAAGCCCGACGAAGAGCAGCCGAGGCCCGACAAGGGGGTAATAAACAAAGACACGGCACAGATAGACTACATGACCGTGGCCGAGGCACAGGAGGCCACGGTGGGCGAGGTCATCTGCGTCAGGGGCTACATCGTGGCGTCATGCACACGGAGCATGAGGAACGCCGACTTCACAGAGCCGTTTGAAGGCAGCACTGCCATCATACTGGCCGACGAGCCCGCCGACCTCGACGACTTCAAGTACCTGACTGACGAGCACCTCTTCCCGGTATGCCTCACCGAATACAAGGACGTGAGGGCGGCGCTCAACCTTGTAGACAACCCGCATCTATGGAACCGACTGGTATACATCAGAGGGGTTAAGTCGCGCTACATGAGCATGCCCGGACTGAAGAAGGTGCTGCAATACCAAGTGGCCGCACAATAAACACCAATCTAACAGACACCAAAACTCAAGCAAATGAAAAAGGCTTATTTACTGTTTGTTGCAATAGTAATATCTGTTTGCACATCAGCCCAAAACGGCAAAAACCTCATAAAACCCATCGACAAAGACGGATTCGAGGTCGACTCAATACTCAGCATGCGCGGCGACGTCATTGTCTACCTGCGTGCCGGCACAGAGTTCGACATCAAGAAAAGCGATGTTGCTTACGTCAACCATTCCATACTCGGGCGGATTGACATTGCTGAAATGGATTTGCCAATACCCGAACCAAGGCATATCGGCGAAGCATACATGTGCAACTTCGACAACAAAGAATACGTACAACTCGAAAAAACGGTTGGAATCAACAAAAGCAAGAACCAATCATTAAAGTCTAAAAAACTGGTTTTTGCCAAGACAAAAAGCAAAGACAACACATCTTACAGCAACGACCAAGAAACTGTCTCTGCGCTGATTACGCAGGCAAGCGACTATTCTGACATTCCCAAACTAAAGATTTACGTTGACAAAAAATACTCAAACCTAAGGGCGAAACTGGGCGAACAGAAAATCATCGTACGTGTTCCTGACCAGAAAGCAGACCCGCATGACATTATATTTTTGGCCAAATTCTCAGTCCAAAAGACAAGAAAGCTATCTTTGAAAAAGAACAAGGACGTTACAAGAACAGGGCCTTACTGCCTCACTGAATACCAGGAAGTGCCCTTTTCCGCCCAAAAATACGGTAAGTCATCATTCTTGATTACCGTCGACTTGACCGAATCGGGCGAATACTGTATACTTCTCAATACGGTCAACATAATAAACGACCATTGCACTCTATACTGCTTCGGTGTGTGACCACGTTTTTCCCATATAATTATGAACGCGCCTACGCATGACAGAAAGCGCACATTTTACGGTAAAATATTTCATTTTGAGAAAATAACAAGCAAAAGATTTGCAGATTAAAAGAAAAGCATTATCTTTGCAAACGTAAACCAATAAAATACAAACGATATGATACAGATGATCAATGCATGGTGGTGGCGCAACTCGAGATTCAGATAATCGCGGGTAACGGAGCTGTGCATAGTATTCAAAGATATAAACACAAAGGCTCGTCGCAACCGCGGCGAGCCTTTTTAATTTGCAAACCAACAACACTAAAGATATGAAACAGTCGTATTTAGTTGACCAGAACGGATATTACGGAGAGTTTGGCGGGGCCTATGTTCCCGAGATTCTATACTCCACTGTAGAAGCCCTTAAAGAGCAATACCTTGGAATCATGGAGTCGGAAGAGTTCAAACAGGAGTACATGGAGCTGCTCAACGACTATGTGGGAAGGCCCTCGCCACTGTACCGCGCGGCCCGCATGAGCGAGCGCTACGGATGCGAACTATACCTGAAGCGCGAAGACCTGAACCACACCGGGGCCCACAAGATAAACAATACCGTGGGCCAAATACTCCTTGCGAAGAAGATGGGGAAGAAGCGAATCATAGCCGAGACAGGCGCAGGGCAGCACGGTGTGGCCGTGGCAACGGTGTGCGCACTGATGGACATGCCCTGTGTGGTATACCAGGGGGCGCTCGACGTTGAGCGCCAACACGTCAACGTGGAGCGCATGAAGATGCTCGGAGCCGAGGTGCGCCCCGTGTTTACGGGCAACCACACGCTCAAAGACGCCACCAACGAGGCCATACGCGACTGGTGCTGCCACCCGCAGGACACGTTCTACATCATCGGTTCGACCGTCGGCCCCCACCCTTATCCCGACATAGTGGCGCGACTCCAGAGCATCATATCGAAGGAAATAAAGGAGCAGCTGGCAAGAAAGACAGGGCGCGACTATCCCGACTACCTCATAGCCTGCATCGGCGGAGGGTCTAACGCTGCCGGAACAATATACCACTACATCGACGATGAGCGCGTGAAGATTGTGCTGGCAGAAGCCGGCGGGCAGGGAGCCGACACCGGCCACACCGCCGCCACGATACACGCAGGCTCTGTCGGCATACTGCACGGGTCGAGGACGCTTGTCATGCAGACCCCCGACGGCCAGATAATGGAGGCAGAATCAATATCGGCAGGGCTCGACTACCCGGGCATCGGGCCCATGCACGCCAACATGGCCGTAAAGAAGCGGGCCACGGTTTACGCCATCAACGACGACGAAGCCATTCGCGCAGCATTCGAGCTGACGCGCACCGAAGGGATAATACCCGCCCTGGAAAGCGCCCACGCCATAGCCGCACTTGGCAAGATGCACTTCAACAGCAACGATGTGGTGGTGCTCACGGTAAGCGGCAGGGGCGACAAAGACGTGGAGACTTACCTGACCAACAAAGCCATGGCCGGCGAATACGGCACGTTCTGAGCCACGGCCGGAGGCGGCCGGCGGCCACGACACACAGACATGGGCCACAACCTGCGTGGCCAAACCAACAATGCAAACCAACACAAGACATGACATACAAATATAAGACAACAGCAAAAACAGTGCTCGCCGACCTGCACACCCCTGTGGGAGCCTACCTGCGGCTGCGCGACATGCAGCCCATGAGCGCCCTGATGGAATGCTCCGACTACCACGACAGGGCCACGAGCCGCTCGTTCATAGGTGTCGAGCCAATGGCAAGCATATCAATAGGCCACGGCATGTGCACCATGGCCTACCCCGACGGCGGGCGCAAAGAGGCGCCCATGGGCCCGGGCTACGGCATCGAACAGGCCCTGCGCGAGTTTGTAGACAGCTTCAGGGTTGAGGGCGAAGGCTCCGAACTGTGCGGACTCTACGGCTACACCTCGTTCAACGCGGTGAGATACACCGAAGGCATCGACGTCAAAGACGTGACACAGCAACGCAACGACGCCCCCGACCTGATGTACATATTATATAAGGTGGTTGTGGCCTTCGACCATTTCGACAACACCATGACCGTGGTGACGCTCGGCAACGAGGCCGACATAGACCGCGTGCTCAAGCGAATGAACAAAGACTGCGCCGGCACCTACGGCTTCCGCACCACTGGCGAGGCCGTGCCAACGCTCACCGACGACGAGCACAGGGAGAACATAAGGCGCGGAATAGCCCACTGCATGAGGGGCGACGTGTTCCAGATAGTGCTGTCAAGGCGCTTTGTCCAGCCTTACGAAGGCGACGACTTCACGCTCTACAGGGCCCTGCGCTCCGTCAACCCGTCGCCATACCTGTTTTATTTCGACTTCGGAGGATTCAGGCTGTTCGGCTCTTCGCCCGAAACCCACTGCCGCATCGAGGGCCGCAAGGCATTCATCGACCCCATTGCCGGAACAGCAAGGCGCACGGGCGACGACGCCTCCGACAGGCTCAAGGCCGAACAACTGCGCTCCGACCCGAAGGAAAACGCCGAGCACGTGATGCTGGTCGACCTTGCGCGCAACGACCTCAGCCGCAACTGCCACCACGTGGGAGTCGACTTCTACAAAGACTTGCAGACATACTCGCACGTGTTCCACCTCGTATCAAGGGTCAGCGGAACGCTCGACGAGGGCGCCGACCCGCTAAAGGCCTTCGTCGACACCTTCCCCGCAGGCACGCTCTCGGGCGCCCCAAAGGTCAGGGCCATGCAGCTGATAAGCCAATACGAGCCCCACTGCCGCGGCGCCTACGGCGGGGGCATAGGCTATATAGGCCTCAACGGCAACTTGAACCAGGCCATCACCATACGCACCTTCGTGGCCCGCAACGGCGAGCTGTGGTTCCAGGCCGGCGGAGGCATCGTGGCCCGCAGCAGCGTTGAGGGCGAGTTGCAGGAAGTGAACAACAAGCTCGGGGCACTGCGCAAGGCCATCAGCATGGCCGAACAGATGTAACGACATTCAGAAACATAAAGAAATGAAAATAGCTATCATTGACAACTACGACTCGTTTACCTACAACCTCAGGCACCTGGTAAACGAACTGGGGGCCGAAGTGACGGTAATGCGCAACGACCGCTATGCCATCGGACAGCTCGAACCGTTCGACAAGCTGATATTCAGCCCCGGGCCGGGCATACCGTCGGAGGCTAGCCTCATGCCCGAAACAATCAAGGCGTATGCCGGGCGCAAGCCCATGCTGGGCGTTTGCCTTGGCCACCAGGCCATAGGCGAGGCCTTCGGGGCCCGCCTTACCAACCTCAGCGAGGTGTTCCACGGCGTGGCCACAGAAGGAACGCAACTGGGCAACGACTACATCTTCGGTTCGCTGCCGCGCCGCATCACCATGGGGCGATACCACTCGTGGGTGGTTAACCGCGAGGGGCTGCCCGAATGCCTCGAGGTGACGGCCGAGAGCGACGACGGACTGATAATGGGCCTGAAGCACAGAAGCTACGACATACACGGCATCCAGTTCCATCCCGAAAGCGTGCTCACGCCACAAGGACGAACCATCATGGCCAACTGGCTCGCCGGCCGACCCGGCGTGAGGTAGAGCCGACAGCAGGAAATAACATTACAACGCCACAGTCAATGCTGCCGCAAGGGCGAGGCCACATTGCAAAACGGCCCGTTTGGCAATGCAAAACGGCACTTGCCGCACTGCCAAAAGGCCCGTTTGGCAACGGCAAACCGCACGCGACGCAACACCCTGAAGGCCAAAAGGTTGCACAACAGGCACCGACTTGAGGCCTATGGTAACAAAAACAGACAAACAACACCGGCCATGCCGCCACGCAACCAACTGGCGGCATCGACCTCAACCGACACAAGGCTTACATCAAAGACAACGACAATGAAACAAGACATGAACAATACGCTCGAGCGGATGCTCAACCACGAGGAACTGACCCGGGAAGAAACCAAGGCCATACTGATAGGCATCACCCGCTCCGAATATCCGCCCGAGCAGATAACGGCGCTGCTCACCGGACTGCAGATGCGCGGGGTGACCGTCGACGAACTGCTGGGCTTCCGCGACGGAATACTGGAAACGGGCGTCCCCGTGCCCCTCGACTGCGAGCGATACGTCGACGTTGTGGGCACAGGCGGCGACCGCAAGAACACTTTCAACATATCAACCACGGCCTGCTTCGTCGTTGCCGGGGCCGGCTACAAGGTGGCCAAGCACGGCAACTACTCGGCAACAAGCACGAGCGGGGCATCAAACGTGATGGCACGCCACGGGATAAAGTTCACCGACGACATCGACAAGCTGAACCGAAGCCTGAGTGAGTGCGGCATTGTTTACCTGCACGCACAGCTCTTTGCACGCGCGATGAAGTTTGTGGGGCCCATACGCAAGTCGCTCAGCTTCCCCACTTGCTTCAACCTGCTCGGCCCCATCGTCAACCCGGCCAAGCCGCAATGCCAGCTGCTCGGCGTGGCCACACTCGACCAGATGCGCCTATATAATAATGTATACCGCAAGATTGGCATCGACTACGCCATCGTCAACAGCACCGACGGGTACGATGAGATATCCCTTACGTCTGATTTCAAGGTGGCCACCAACAGCTATGAGCGCGTGTTCTCGCCCGAAGACATCGGCCTCCACCACGCCAGGCCCGAAGAACTCGTGGCCGGGGCCACCGAGGAAGAGGCCGCCCAGATATTCGACAGCGTGCTCAACAACACCTCGCTGCCAGCACAGAAAGAGATTGTTGTGGCCAACGCAGCCTTCGGCATACAGGTGCTGGAGCGCGGAAGCAAGGGCATCGACGAATGCATAGCCATAGCCCGCGAGTCGTTGGACAGCGGACGGGCCCTGAAAACATTCAGAAGATTTGTCGAACTCAACTCATAACGCAAGCATGAAAGACATTCTCAACGAGATAGTGGATTGGAAACGCCGCGAAAACGAGCACCTCGGAAGGCTCTTCGACGGGCGCGAACTGCGCGCCATGGTCGACAGGCAATGCCGCGACACCCCTCCGTCGCTGGCACGGGCCGTGGCAGAGTCGGACACAGGAATTATAGCAGAGTTCAAGCGCAAGTCGCCTTCGAAGGGATGGATTAAGGCCGATGGCTCGGCCAGCACCATACCACTGGCCTACCAAAACGCCGGTGCCGCCGCCATAAGCATACTCACCGACGAGCGCTTCTTTGGCGGACGCGACGAGTATGTGGCCATGGCAAGGCGCTCGGGAGTGACGGTGCCCATTCTCTACAAGAACTTCGTGGTCGACGAAAGCCAGCTCTTCAGGGCACGGCTCTGCGGCGCTTCGGCCGTACTGCTCATTGCGGCATGCCTCGACATGGCGCAATGCGCCGGGCTGATGCGCACGGCCCACGACATCGGACTCGAGGTGTTGCTCGAGATGCACAGCGAGGCCGAACTGGAATATGCCGCCCTTGGGCCCGACCTGTGCGGCATCAACAACCGCAACCTCGGCACGTTCAACACCGACGTGGCTGCCTCGCTCGCCCTGGCACCGCTCCTTCCGGGCGATGCCGTCAAGGTGAGCGAGAGCGGAATAGGCAGTGCCGCCACTGTGGCCGTGCTCCGGCAGGCAGGCTTCAGCGGCTTCCTGATAGGCGAAAGCCTGATGAAAGCCGAATCGCCGGGCAAGGAACTGAGCGACATGATAAACCGTATGAAAAAACAGGCAGGCACATGCAGCTGACAGTAAAGGTTTGCGGCATGAGGAATCCGCACAACATCAGCGAGGTGGCGGCAGCGGGAGCCGACTGGATCGGGCTTATTTTCCACCCCTCGTCTCCGCGCTTTGTGGGCAGGCCGGACACCGCTACGGATGCTCACCCCAGCGCCGCCGTAGCGATAGACGTGCCGCCGGGCATAATGAAAGTGGGCGTCTTCGTCGACGCCGACAACGATTACATATCAATGCAGGCCGCCCGACATGGGCTCGACCTGATACAGTTGCACGGCAACGAAAGCCCGGCCGCCATGCAAAGCCTGCGGCGCTCGCTCCGCGCGGGATCGCTCCGTGGGGTCAGGCTCATAAAGGCGTTGCACGTGGCAAGTGCCTCCGACCTGCAGGGATGGGCCGCCTATGCCGACTGTGCCGACTTCCTGCTCTTCGACACCAAGTGCCCGACGGCAGGCGGAAGCGGCAGGCAGTTTGACTGGACGGCCCTTGACAGCTACGACGGCAGCCTGCCATTCCTGCTCAGCGGCGGCATAGGGCCCGACGACGCCGACCGCATAGCCGGCTTGTGCCACCCGATGATGGCCGGCATTGACATCAATTCGCGCTTCGAGACGGCCCCCGCCGTGAAAGACGCCGCACTGATAGGGCGGTTCATAGGCAGGCTGCGCAGCGCCGAAACGACAACACAGACACAAAGACTAAAACAAAACAAGACATGAACAGAATCAACGAACTATTCAGCAAGGCCGGAAACAGGAAACTGCTCTCACTCTACTTCTGCGCCGGATGCCCTGCACCAGACAATACGGCCGACACTCTCAGGGCAATGCAACGCCGTGGCATCGACATGGTGGAAGTCGGAATACCGTTCAGCGACCCCATGGCCGACGGGCCTGCAATACAAGACGCCGCCACGAAAGCGCTGCGCAACGGCATGACGCTGGCCAAGCTCTTCGGGCAACTCAAGGCCATCAAAGACGAGATAACCATGCCGGTGATTCTCATGGGCTACCTCAACCCGATATTGCAATACGGCATCGGGCGGTTCTGCGAGAGCTGCACTGAATGCGGGGTGGACGGCGCCATCATACCCGACCTGCCGTTCAAAGACTACATGGAGACGGTGAAGCCTGTGGCCGACAGGCACAACATAAGGATAATAATGCTCATCACGCCCGAGACAAGCGACGAACGAATACGCTTCATCGACAACCACACCGATGGATTCATATACATGGTGTCGTCGGCGGCCACCACAGGGGCGCAACAACTGTTCGACGACAAGCGGCTGGAATACTTCCGCCGCATAGACGACATGCACCTGCACAACCCGAGGATGATTGGCTTCGGTGTGTCGAACCGCCAGACACTCGAAAGCGCACAGGCCTATTCGGCCGGGGCCATCATAGGCAGCAAGTTTGTAAGCCTGCTCAACGACAGCGCCAATGCCGACGAGGCGCTCGACAAACTGTTCGCCGCCCTCAGGCGGTGAGCACCGTGGCGAGCGTGGCACCTGCACCGGCAGAAGTGCCACGCAACGGCAATCGATGCGCAAAAAATGCCCGCCAACCACTGTGCGCAGCACCGGCGGGAATGCCAAACGGGCCATACGGCACTGCAAAACGGGCGTTTTCGCAACACAAAACGGGCCGTTCGGCAGTGCCGTATGGCCCGTTTGGCATATGGCTGACAATGAGCGCATTATGAAAGATGCCGTAGGGCGTAGCAGGCCCCGGCCGCCCACCTCGGCCAGAACCGGCTTAATCATATTAGCGGACATATATTCCACCGCCCCAGCCGAAGGCGCAGCGGGCCGAGCCAAGGCCAAGCCGAAGCATGGAATGCGGCGGGGCGAGGCTGGCACCGTGGCTGCATGAAGCGCAAACCGCAACCGGCACAAGACGCCATAACGACTGCACGGGGTTGGACATTGGCAAAATCAACACAGCCGCACAACGTCAGCCACACGGCCGTCAATCACCACCAAACGGCCTTTCTGAACCTCAAAAAATCGAAAATACAGCCATATTTATGGTGGAAAATCGTATTTTAACGGATTTTCCACCCACAAACGCATCTGCAGAAACAATATTCCCCCGTTTTTATTAAAATGTCCTAACAAAACATTTCAATTTATCCGCCGCCATAAAAAATATTTTGTACCTTTGCATCAGGAACATAACCAAAACTAAAGTACCAACCTATTTTACCATAGAAATCTATATAATAAATTAAAGACGTTAGTGATAAAGGGTTAATAATAGCATTCCCTCATTGTTTAGTAGTAATGTAACAGACCACGTCTGTGAAGATATGGTCTGTTTTTAGAAGCCATAACATTTCAGAAACTATATAAAAACGATTTATGAAATACTTACATTTATTGCTCCTCTGCCTGCTATTCCCCGCAGCCCTTATGGCCGACGGATGGGACACTCAGTATAAGCAGATAGAACAAAGCATCAGGCAACCGAAGTTTGCCGACCGTGATTTCCTGATAACAAAGTACGGCGCCAGCCCCGAAGCATCGGCAGCATCCAACCAAAAGGCCATAAACAAGGCCATAGCCGAATGCTCGAAAGCTGGCGGTGGCAGGGTTGTAGTACCTGCAGGAACATACAACACAGGCGCCATCACCATGAAAAGCCATGTCAACCTCGTCGTAGAAAAAGGCGCCACGCTCTTGTTCGCATTCCAACCGGAGCTTTATCCCATCGTTCCCACGCGCTGGGAAGGCCTTGACTGCTGGAACCTTTCACCCTGCATCTACGCATACAAGGCTACCGACGTGGCCATCACCGGCGAGGGAACCATCGACGGCGGCGGCACAAACGAGACGTGGTGGAAGTGGTGCGGAGCCACCCACTACGGCTGGAAGGAAGGTGTGATAAGCCAGCGCAACGGCAGCCGCGCCCGGTTGCTGAAGATGGCGGAAGACGGTGTCGACATGAACGAGCGCCGCTTCGGGCCTGAAGACGGCCTGCGCCCGCAGCTGATAAACTTCAACCAGTGCGACGGCATACTCATAGAAAACGTCACTCTGCTGCGCTCTCCGTTCTGGGTGATTCACCCGTTGCTGTCGAAAAACATCACCGTACGCGGCGTGCACATCAACAACGACGGCCCCAACGGCGACGGATGCGACCCAGAGTCGTGCGACGGCGTGCTGATAGAAAACTGCTTCTTCAACACCGGCGACGACTGCATAGCCATCAAGAGCGGCCGAAACAACGACGGACGCCTGTGGAACCGCCCGAGCCAGAACATCATTGTGCGCAACTGCGAGATGCAAAACGGCCACGGCGGCGTGGTGATAGGCAGCGAGATATCCGGCGGATGCCGCAACGTGTTTGCCGAAAACAACATAATGGACAGCCCTAACCTCGACCGCGTGATACGCATCAAGACCAACACGTGCCGCGGAGGCATAGTGGAGAACATCTATGCACGCAACATCACCGTGGGGCAATGCGGCGAGTCGGTGCTCAAAATCAACCTCGACTATGAGCACAACGAGATTTGCTGCCGCGGGTTCCTGCCTACGGTGCGCAACATAAACCTTGAAAACGTGACGTGCCAAAAGAGCAAGTACGGCGTGCAAATAATCGCGCTGGACACGTGCGTCAACGTTTACGACATCAATGTGAAGGACTGCAAATTCAACGGAGTGGCAGAAGGCAACACAATAAAGGGCCTTACGCGCAACATCAACTTCGACAACCTATATATAAACGGCGGACTTGTGCTGCAGGAAAAGCCATACAAGAACTACAGCCAGTGGATGACTGCCTCCGAGATGAAGCGCGTGCCGCAGTCATACCTGCTCGACTTCTCAAAGAAACCTAAGTGGAGCTATGTCATGGGCATCGAGCTCGAGGCCATGCTCGACACGTATCTCAAGTACGGAGGCGAGGAAATAAAAGACTATTGCAAGCTCTACACCGACACGATGATAAACGACAA
>OLNP01001889.1_pt1 | contig 16446 bp, 20 predicted proteins | sample 1671951 | NCBI WGS metagenome assembly OLNP01 (sample SAMEA3136629, study PRJEB25190) | human gut metagenome | biome: human gut; feature: human-associated habitat; material: faeces | place: Austria | collected 2013
AAATGGTATATTTATATCAGAAACAAGGAAAGAGAGGAAACAAAGAACAAAGAAAAAACTTAAAATATTTAAAGAAAACACTTGACAAGGTACAAAGAACATGATATAATAAGTGCATAGAAAAGAAAGAGAGGTTACAAAATGAGAATAGTAAAAGCAAGTACAGCATTAGGTAAAAGGTTAATTAAAACTGGACAGCAATGGCAGGGCACTTTCTTAAATCAAGTTTATGATAAATGGAGTGCTGAAAAAGATGAAGCATGGAACAAATGTTATGATGAATATTGTAATACAGAGAGTGCTGAACAGTTCGGCATTTGTTCACATAATAGTTTTAGCTTTACGGTTTCATGGTTTACACCTAAAGGAATGAGATTAGAAACATCAAAAAATAGTTATCTTGTGGTTTTTGATGAATAATCAAATAGGTGTGGTAGTAGGTACTATACAAGGTTCAATTCCTTGCACACCTTTCCACCCAAAATGGGTGAGATATAATCAAATAGAAAAGGAGAACAAAATTATGGCAAGAAAGAGAATGGTAACAAGAACAGTAGAACAGACAACAGCACAGGTTATGACGATTGATGTCACAACAGCAGAGGTACAGGTATGCACTTATGACATAGGTGGAAAATACACTGATGAAGATTTACTTAAAAAGCTTCAGAAGATTTTCCAGACTGACACGCTTAAACTTGTACACATCGAGGAACAGACTTGTAAAGAGGTATTACTTGGCATGGATGAAGAAGATTTTATTAGACTTGCAAAGGTATTACCGCCACGCACAACAAATAAAGACGAGGACTAGGGGCAACCCTAGTACCTCACTAAAGGAGTGATAATATGCTATCAATAAATGAGCAGGAGATACTTGTCGATGATTTACAAGAAGTAGAGACAAAACTATTCAATCTTAGCGAACAACTAGGTTCAGACGATGAACTAGGCAGAGCGTGGCACATTGTCTACAAACGCTTACAAAAGGAGAAAGAGAAAGAAGCGAAAATGAAAGCTTAAAAATTAAATCATTGTTAAAAATTTCACGAAAGTACCAAAACTAGGGTGCGTGACAGGCACGATTATAGTTTCGACACTATACACCCTTTAGTGTACAAATGTACACACGAACCTTGACAACAAAATAAAGAGAACAGAAAAGGAGAATGTTATCATGGAAAGAATTTTCACAAATGCACTCAAAAAACAGTTAAGACGACGTATAAAAGGAGATTTATCTGTACACATTGTTGATGATACACTAATTGTTGATATTCAACCAGTAGGTTGTTGGACGTGGCATTACACTATTAACAATTTAGCTGTACAAATATCAACAGGTTTATCAAGTAGAATTGTAGCAGACGTTATTGTTAAACAGTACAAGAAATATATTCTATCTGAACATTTTTACTCAAAATAATTAAAAGAAAGTGTTGACTTTTCAAGTACAATGTGCTACAATAAAATAGTAACAAAGATAAATAATAGTTACGTTGCCAGAGTGGTGTATCTGGAAACTGGTACACCCTCACCCCTTTGGACTGGTAGACAAGCGGTAAGTCTCCGATTGAACAGATGTATCAATCATGCGTACATGGTTTAACCATTACGAGGTCATGCACACTGGGTATCGCAGGTTCAAATCCTGTCCAGTCCACTGGTACAATAATGTACCTAAACTATAAACAAACCAAAGCCAGAAAGGAGAACAAAATTATGGCAAGAGTACCTATGGTAACAAGAACAATCGTAGCAACAAAAGCAAACGTAATGTGTCTGGACGTGCAGGCAGGAGAACCGTGTAACAAGGCTGTTACAGTACCTCGTACCTACAAGGACGATGAAGCACTGATGAAGAAAGTTCGTCCGTTGCTTGAAACGGAGACACTCAAAGCGGTACACATTGTAGACAAGGAAGAAATCGAAACTCTGTACGGAATGACAGAGCAGGAATTTATCCAGTACGCAAAAGTGCTTCCGCCTAGAAACGGTGCAAACAGTAACGAAGAAGCAGACAGCGAATAACACAGAAGCAGGTAAAACATAAAACAACAAACACAACAAAATATTTAATTAAAAGGAGAACAACACCATGATTAACATTAAAGAAATGAGCAGAGAGTTCAACGAAGTAGAGCAGTACCTTATGACTATTGCACCGTCAATCGTTTCAATGAAAGATGTTGAGGACGGAGAACATATCACAGTTGACGGAGTTCTTATGTTTGAGGATGTCAAAGAGGACAGCGGTGATGTTGTCGAAGTAATGTCAATCATTACACCGGAAAAGCAGGTATACAGTTGCCAGTCGGCTACGTTCAAGAGAAGTATCAATGATATTTCAAATATTATGAAAGGTAAGCCGTTCACTGTTATCAAGACTTCTGGTAAAACCAAAGCCAATCGTGATTACATTAACTGCGTACTGGACGTTGAAAGACTTGCATAAGTTCAGAGTGTAACAGTTAATAAATGGGGGGGCACTCTTAGTACCATACTAGAGCGTCTCTCCCATTTCATTTATAGGGGTGAACGCTATGGCAAAAAGACGCAAACAAACACCTGCGGAACGTGCTTACTCTAAACAAGTCAAGCGTATCAAACAGTTTATAAGTAGAGCAGAAAAACGTGGGTATCAATTTAGTGAAAATGTGTTACCACAAAGACCTAAACGTGTAACACAAGCAAGTGTGCGAAAACTTGCAAAATTAACACCTGAGAAGTTGTACCAGAAAGCGGTATACGGTGGTTTAGCAACAGAAGGAGAAATAGTACCTGCAACAGAGGGTGTAAAGTTGGAACGCTCTTTGAGGGCAAAGAAAGCAGCAGAAACTAGAAAATATAGACTAGCAGAGCCGGTACAAGAACCAACCAACACACCTGGTTTTGTTCCACCAGAGAACATATCAGAAGATGAAACATTTTTTGACGCTGTTGTTATAACTGGTTTTAAAGCTCATGTTCGACAATTTAATGAACATGCTAGTAACTTATTATTATCATGGTTAGACAGAATACTAGCAACAAATGATGTACATGATGTTGCAACAATGTTAAATGATGGTGCAGAAGCAGGCTTGATTGTAACATATCAGATAGTTTACTCACAAGATAAGCTAACACAGTATATGTCTGAAATGTTAGACTATTTACCAGAAGCAGGACCACTGTTTAAGGCTGAAATGATGGACGCAATGGAAGAGGAAGAGGACTTTAGTAGTCCACTATGAAAGTTAAAAAATATCGTTACTTTATGTGCGACTTTGAAACAACCGTTTATAAAGGACAGGTAAACACCGAAGTCTGGGCTAGTGCGTCCGTTGAATTGTTCACAGAAGATGTAAATATATTTCATAGCATTGGAGAACAATTTGATTATTTTATAGCACAGAAATGTAACATAGTAGCGTACTATCATAACTTGAAATTTGATGGTGCATTTTGGTTATCGTATTTGTTAGTTGATAAGGGTTTTAAGCAAGCATATAAAAAGGTAGGAGATAACGAAAATGATGTAGAATGGTTACCAGAAAAATACATGGAAAATAAATCATTCAAGTATAGCATATCTGATAAAGGTATGTGGTACAGCATTATCATAAAAGTCAACAATCATTTTATTGAGATAAGGGACTCGTTAAAACTACTACCATTCAGTGTAAAACGTATAGGAGAAAGTTTTGGCACAAAACACAAGAAACTTGATATGGAGTACACTGGTTTTAGGTATGCAGGTTGTACTATAACAGACGAAGAAAGAAAGTACATAGCTAATGACGTTCTTGTAGTTAAAGAAGCGTTAGAAATAATGTTCCAACAAGGGCATAACAAATTGACAATAGGTTCATGTTGTTTGGAAGAATACAAGTCAATTTGTAAGTCCTCAACAAAGAACGCTCTTGATTACAATGAAATGTTTCCAGATGTGTATGCTATGACGATTGACGAGAAAGCACATAGATACCCAAACGCAGGAGAATATATCCGTAAATCATATAGGGGTGGTTGGTGCTATCTAGTAAAGGGTAAAGAGAATAAGATATTCACAAATGGAACTACAGCAGATGTTAATTCTTTGTACCCTAGTATGATGAGTAGTGAAAGTGGAAATAGGTATCCCATTGGTGTACCAAGATTTTGGAAAGGGAATTTTATTCCAGACGTCGCACTTGATGAAGATAAGTATTACTTTGTTAGAGTTAAGACAAGGTTCTATATTAAACCAGATAAGCTACCATTTATACAAATAAAATCGTCATTACTGTACAAAGGTACAGAAGCACTTGAAACGTCTGATGTGTACGACAAAAGGACAGGAGAATATTACACACATTATACTGATAAAGACGGTAACATTCACGACACTAGAGTAGAGTTAGTTTTAACAATGACTGATTATGAGTTATTGAAAGAACACTACGAACTTGTTGACTTTGAGATATTAGACGGTTGTTGGTTTTATAGTGAAATAGGTATATTTGATGAGTACATTGATAAGTATAAGAAAATTAAATTGGAAAGCAAAGGTGCATTGCGTGAGTTGGCAAAGTTGTTCCTCAACAATTTGTACGGTAAAATGGCAAGTAGTATGGATAGTAGTTTTAAACTTGCTTACGTCAAAGAGGATAAAACCATAGGGTTCTTACCAGTTGCAGAAGCAAACAAGAAGCCAGGGTACATACCAGTTGGGTCTGCTATCACAAGTTACGCAAGAAACTTCACTATTAGAGCCGCACAGAATAACTATCATGGTAAAGACAAGAGAGGTTTTATATATGCAGATACAGACAGCATACATTGTGACCTTGAACCAGAAGAAATTGTTGGAATTAAGGTACACGATAAAGACTTCTGTTGTTGGAAATTAGAAAGCTGTTGGGATGTAGCAGTTTTCACCAGACAAAAGACTTACATTGAACACGTTGTTAAAGAAGATTTGAAAACTATTGATACACCGTATAACAATATTAAGTGTGCAGGCATGCCACAGAAATGTAAAGACTTATTTCAAACATCACTTGACGGAACGGCAGACATTAGTGGGTACACAGATAAAACAACAAATGTGTTTAAAGAATGGTCAGAAGATGAAAAAGAGTTCTTGTTTGAAAAGGAAACTGGTAAACCAATAAAGAGAAATCTTAGTGACTTTAGAGTAGGACTAAAAGTGCCAGGAAAATTAAGACCAAAGAGAATACGTGGCGGTATCCTACTTATCGACACACCGTATGAAATGAGGTAAATTATGGAAGTTAAAACTATTAACATTAAATATGTAAAAGAGGGTATGGATAAGATTGAAATTCTTAGTGGTGGAGATTGGATTGACTTGCGTATAGCAGAAGATGTTACACTTGAAGCAGGAGAGTTCAAACTAATTCCACTTGGAGTTGCTATGATGTTACCTAAAGGCTATGAAGCATTAGTTATACCTAGAAGTTCAACCTTTAAGAAATATGGTATAATTCAAGCAAACAGCGTTGGTCTGATTGATGAAACATATTGCGGTAACAATGATGAATGGCATTTTCCTGCATATGCTACTAGGAATATCAGTATACCTAAGAACACAAGAATATGCCAATTTAGAATTATTGAACATCAGCCGCCTATTGGAATTGTTGAAGTAACAGAATTATCAGAAGTAAATCGTGGTGGTTTTGGCTCAACTGGTGAAAAATAATGAACACAATAAGAAAAGCAGGGGCGAACTAAGTTCGTATCCCTGCTGTTCTATTTATATCTTTAACTCATGTACCAAACAAAGCGTTCAGCGAAAACGACAAGCGGTGTAGGCACTATCGTTTCAAGTGTGCTATCCTACCCGTTCATTGGTGGACACATGAGAAGATACCTAAAAGTTATCAACACTTTCCACATACTAATGTGGATAACTTAGTAACTTAATGCACTAAGTACCGCTTCTTTACATCTCATATCCTTAAATCTGAACGCACCACGTTCAAATAAATATCTAAGGTTTGACAAAAAGAAGTCATTTCTTTTTAACATAACATAGTTCATTTCATGGTCTGCTGTTGTTACTGTTATTTTAGTCTTAAATGTAACATCTGGTTTATCATCACAATAGATAAAGCCGTCCTCTGTAAATTCTCTCAAACCAAAATCAGTACCTTTGTATTTTAGTGTACAAATATATCGGTTTTTACCAATTGGTTTATCAACAAAACTTTTGTTGTCATTAAGATAAACACACTCACTACTATAAGCAACATAAGCGTTCTTTGCAAAAGCTCTATTAAATCCACTACTTTTCTGTTCCTCACTTGCACTAGATATAAAACCTTGTTCAAGCACAAAACCGTCTCCACGTAGGAACTTGGTATCATCTTTAAGCCTAGCACTTATTCCCATTTCAACGTAGTACGGGTTTATAATACTTACTGGATTACTAAGCATATAAACTGGAACATATCTAACCTGTTCACCTTGTCCTCTAGCAATAGAAGTGTGAACACTAAGTAACTTCTTAACTTCATCATTACAATAGTGATTAGTTTCACTCTGAAATTCATCAAATATCATACGCATAATATCTGAAAATAAGTGACTATATTTTTTAATCTGGTCTGCACTGTTAAGACTCAAAGCATAACCACAACTTTTTTCATCTAAGAACAATTCATGAAAGATACCACTTGCTCTACGTTTACTTGTCATTTCATGCCCTTTAAAGAACAAACTACCTAAATCTTTATAGAACTTATCAACAACATCATCAAGTTCATAGTTGTACCTATAAATAAGTCCAAACTTCTCACCTTTATCTAAAAATCTATTGATGCATAATCTACCAAAATATGTTGTCTTACCACCAGTACGATTAGTAGTACACATATAAATCTCTGGTTTGTTACCATTTATGTCTAACATAGACAAAAGTTTAGTACCGTCATAATACTTACCCACGTTATAATCACTTCCTTTCATATTATATTATAACATACCTATTGCAATTTGTCTAGTAATATGATATAATAAATATAAATGAATAAGGAAAGGAGTGAAAAGAATGGAACAGTTTTACCCAATAATTATTGCACTGGTTTTCAATGCTTTAGACCTCATTACTGGTATCATAACAGCGGTTAAAAACAAAGACATTCAATCAGCAAAATTGCGTGACGGTCTTTTCAAAAAGGTAGGCTTCATGTTATGTTACTTTGTAGCTTGGTTAGTTGACACACAGGGTGCTAGAATAGGTTTTCAGTTTGGAATATCAATTCTTCCTATAATTATTCTATATGTGTGTACAACTGAATTGGTGTCTATACTTGAAAACATTTGCAAGATTAATCCCGACATTTTGCCGGAAAAACTGATGGAACTATTTCACATTTCCGAGATTAAAAAGGAGGACTAAATTATGCCTAACATTATGAAAGCGGTTCAGTTCATGATTGATACTGCAAACGATAACAAACACGGCTATGACCAAACGCACAGAAATGGACCAGATTATGACTGTTCTTCTCTTGTTGGAACTGCACTTCATGAAGCAGGTTTTAATGTGTCACCGTATTCATGGACTGGTAATCTGGAAACACAGTTGCGTAAAGCAGGTTTTGTTGATTGTAAAGCACCATGGTTGCCTGGTGACGTACATCTAAAGACACAGCATCATGTTGTAATGAGTATTTCAAACAGACAGATTGCTCACGCTTCAATCAATGAAAAAGGAACAGTAACTGGTGGTAAAACTGGTGACCAGACTGGAAAGGAAATCTGTATCAGAGATTATTACGAGTATTCTGGTGGGTGGGATGTACACCTTAGATACACAGGACAGAACACAGAAGTTACACCCGACGTATCAGTTGATACAGTTGCAAGGGAAGTAATTGCTGGAAAGTGGGGTAACGGAGACACACGCAAAAAGCTTCTTACAGAAGCAGGTTATGATTACAACGCTGTACAGGCAAAAGTAAATGCTATTTTGTCTGGAAAAAAGTTAAAATCTAACGGAGAAATTGCAAGAGAAGTAATTGCAGGAAAATGGGGTAATGGTAACACCAGAAAGCAGAAACTTACCACCGCAGGTTATGACTATTCTGCTATTCAGAAACTTGTCAATGAAATGTTATCATAAAGGTAACATATGCCTGACATAAATCGTGCATATTCATGGGCAATTCAGACTTGTAATGCTCCAAATGTAGGGTACTCACAAACTTACCGTAACGCACAAACTGTTGGTGGTATAACATATTATGATTGTTCCTCATTTATAAACTATGCGTTACTTGCGGGCGGTTTTGATACCCCAACATATGCACCAAAAAGTAATGCCTTTACTACTTACACAGAAGCGTCTGAACTTATTCGCCTAGGCTTCACAGAAGTTAATGCAAGTGGTGAATACTTAGCAGGGGATATTGGACTTTCGAGTGGTCACACAGAAATGTGTTATAAAGGTGGAAATGGTAAAGGTATTTTTATGGGTGCACATACAGATAACGCTCCACTTGCTAATCAAGTAAGTATTGGTTCAAGTAGCGGTGATGCAACTTATCAGCGTTCATTTCCACGTCTGTTCAGATATGGTGATGGTGGGGCAACTGGATATGGAGCAAGTATATATGTAGTTGCCGCTTTAGCAGGTAACGCTTGGAGAGAGAGCCATATCAACCCTACTCTCTCACAGCTTGGCGGTGGGGCATTTGGTTTATTTCAATGGGACGGTAGTAGAAAGACAGCACTATTGAACTGGTTAAGTGACAATGGATACGAAAATACAAGTCCAGAGGGTCAAATGCAATACCTCATAGTAGAGGGTGATTGGCAAGGTTCTTTTGGTGGTATATCTTCATTAGAAGAATTTTTATCATCAACTTCAACAGATGTTGCTATGCTAACAGAAGCTTTTTGTACTTGTTGGGAGCGTCCAGGTGTTCCTGCTTTAGCAGAAAGAATTAACTTTGCTAATCAAGCGTTAGAGTTCATCGGAATAAACGCTAATAACACATCAATAGTTGCGTGGGAAACTGAACCAATGTACTATCTTACAGAGGGGCAAGCTTTACAAAATGCTGTGTTAATGTATCGTTACTATTCAGCAGGCGGTGGTGGCGGTGGTACACCGTCTAAACGGAAAAAGAAAATGCCTATATGGATGTGGATAAAATACCATTACTAATAAGAAAGGAGAAACAGATATGCCGTTCAAAGCAGGTACTTATAAACATGAGGAAGGATTTACTATTATGGTAACAGAAGATGGTGTAATTATGCTTTCGCCTAATCACCCTCTTTCATTAAGATTAAGCGTCTTATTTGACACTACAAAGTGGACAAAAATATCATAGAAAGGAGAGCGTTATGGCAGTAAAAACTAGGGAAGAAATTCTTGAAGAATTAAAAGTCAGAATAGGTGAACAGACTGACGACGAAACAATCGCATTTCTGGAAGATGTTACAGACACGCTTTCTGACTTGGAAACAAAGGCAAAAGGTGACGGAACAGACTGGAAAACTAAATACGAAGAGAATGACGCAGAATGGCGCAAGAAGTACACTGAACGATTTTACAGTTCAGAACCCAATAATGACCCAGAACCACCTAAACCAGATGACACTACGAAACCTAAGACGTTTGCAGAACTGTTTACCACAGTTTAGCAATAAATTTATTAAAGAAAGGAAGATAAAATCATGGCAAGAAGAATTGCAAACAGTACGCTTAATGCGTCAACCATTGACATTCTCAACGTAATCCGACAGAACGCTTCTTATGACTATCAGCAGAACGTACCGGAAGTTGCAACTGTCAATGACATTCCCAAAGTGGGAGAAATCATCTATGGTACACCTGCATTTGCTAACCAGTTTATCAATGCTCTGGTAAACAGAATTGCAATCGTGCGTGTACAGAGTGCAACATTTAACAACCCTTACTCTATCCTCAAGAAAGGTTATATTGAGTACGGTGAAACTGTAGAAGATATTTTTGTATCTATCGCAAAAGCTGTTGACTTCAATGTGGAAAAAGCCGCAAAGCGTGAGTTCCAGAGAACTATTCCAGATGTACGTTCAGCGTTCCACGTTATGAACTGGAGAGTAATGTACCCTGTTACAATTCAGGATGAGGACTTACGGCAGGCATTTCTTAGCATTGAGGGTGTTCAGAACCTTATCGCTAAGATTGTAGACGCTGTTTACACAGCCGCAGAGTACGATGAATTTCTTCTGTTTAAGTACCTGCTTATTAAGGCAATCAGTCACGGAAAAATGTATCCTACTTCTATTGGAGCAGGTACAGACCTTAGCGAAGCGGCTGTACAGTTTAGAGGTACATCTAACCTGTTACCGTTTATGTCAAGTGAGTACAATGAAGCAGGAGTTAAGACTAACACACCTAAAGAAAGACAGGTTATCTTCATGGACGCTATGTTCAATGCACAGTTTGACGTAAATGTGCTTGCAAGTGCATTCAATATGGATAAAGCTGACTTCATGGGTAGACTGTTCCTTATTGACAACTGGACTGATTTTGACAATGAGCGTTTTGACATTATCAGAGCAAATTCTGATGGTATCGAAGAAGTAACAACAGAAGAGTTAGCACTGTTGGCTAATGTAAAGGCAGTTATTTTAGACGATAATTGGTTTCAGGTTTACGACAACAACAATAAATTCACAGAGAAGTATGTTGCTTCTGGTTTGTACTGGAACTACTTCTATCATACGTGGAAAACGGTGTCAAATTCTCCGTTCGCAAATGCTGTTGTATTTGTTACCTCTGCCGCTGACGTTGCTTTGCCTGCAACTGTTACTGTCCATGTGGACGCTAAAGATGAAAGCGACGTTGCTACTGTATTTACTATCAGTGCTGACTTTGAAGAAGCTGGTCTTGAACCGCAGAATGTGAACTTTGTTCAGACAAAAGAACTTACAACTGCCGGTATCGCTGTTCAGAAATACGGTGGACTTATTATTCCGACTTCTAAGGTTGGAACAGACATCACACTTGTTGCAGAGATTAATGGAACTACTTACACAGCGGCTACTACTATCAATGGTTCTACTGATGTTGACGCAACTGTTACTCTTAACAAGGGATAAGATTTAAGTGTAAGGGTGTATCAGTTTTTTCTGGTATACCCTTACTAGAAAGGAGAATATTATGAGTGAAACTATGTATCCTGCTGACAATGTAGGAAAAGACGGAAAGGTTTACCCAACAGTTGGTGAGCATATCAGAAATACAAGTGGTTCTTCTGATATTACAGCAGAGGACATTGAGAGTGTAATTAAAGATAACACAGACCGCGGTAAAGTTTGTTCTGCTATTGATGTAACAGCAGGGGAACTTAAAACAGCAATAGTTAATCTATTAACAGGTAAAACAGCGTACTTTGGTGGGTTAGTTGCTGACGAACTTACAAGTAGCGAACTTGCAGATATTAAAGCCTACTTAGGTATCGTGTAAAGGAGTGATTGTATGTATATACAACCTACAACAAATATAAGGTTACTTAAAAATGTGCCTCTTGATACAACTTATGACCACACAATATACTTTGCAAGTGCAACAGCACAGTACAATTACTTTGTTGGTTTGCAAAAATACAATCTAACTAATTACACCTATCAAAGAGTAAAACGTGGTGTAGCAAGGGTTGGAATTAAAGCAGACAATCTGTATGACTGTAATTACATGATGTTCCAGAATACAGCTTACGGAAATAAGTGGTTTTATGCGTTCATAACAGCGGTTGAATTTGTGAACAATGAGTGTGCAGAAATTTACTTTGAACTTGATGTTATTCAGACGTGGTTTTTTGATTGCGAACCAGACTACTGTTTTGTTGAACGTGAGCATAGTGTAACTGATAATATAGGTGAACATATTGAACCAGAAAGTGTAAATGTTGGTGAGTATGTAGCTATGGAATATAAAGATTTAAGCGTTGTACTTCAACCTATGGCTGTTATGATAATGATAATGGACGACTCTGATGAAAGTGATGGTACATTATATGACGGAATTTATGGTGGATGTACGTTATTTGCTTACAACAGAGATGATACTGAAAGCATAAAAAGTAAGTTAAATGAATATGTGCAAAAACCAGACGCTGTTATTGCTATGTATATGTTTCCAGTAATAGGAACATCACAAGCTATACCAGAAGGCGGACTAAAAATATTATACAGTGAAAGTAGTGCTACAATTACGGTTACAGGAACACAATTAGTAGGTACAGAAAGTTTAGACGGATATGTACCAAAAAACAAAAAATTATACACATATCCTTATAACTTCTTTCATGTTGACAATGCAAGTGGTAGTGAGTTAAATCTAAGGTACGAATTTTTTGAAAGTAGAACACCTAAAGGTAACATAAGAGTTCCTATAACTATGCCGATACAATGTGTATTTAGACCAACAAATTATAAGGGTAGTGGTAATGGTACATTTAACAATGAAAGTATAACATTAAGCAACTATCCTATGTGTTCATGGAACACAGATGCATTTAAGGCTTGGTTAGCACAAAATGCTGTTCCTATTGGTGTAAATACTACAACAAACGCTATAAGTGGCGCTTTGACAGGTTTTGCATTAGGTGGGCCGTTAGGTGCTGTCGCAGGTGGTATTATGGGTGCTTCATCTATCGCTTCACAATATTTATCACAGGGGTATCAAGCTAGTATAGCAGCTGATATTTCAAAAGGTAACCTTAATAACGGTGGTTCAAATGTTGGTAGTGGTAAACAATCATTTTACGGTGGAAGAATGTGCATAACAGCAGAATATGCTAGAATGATAGATGACTACTTTACTATGTTTGGTTATGCAACAAGAAGATTGAAAAAACCTAACAGAAATAGCAGACCGCATTGGAACTATGTTAAGACAATCAATGCTACTGTTACTGGTAGCGTACCTGCCGACGATATGAAGAAAATTTGTAGTATCTATGATAATGGTATTACGTTCTGGAAGAATGGTTCAGAGGTTGGACAATATAATCTTGATAATACAGTGTAAAGGTGGTGAGAATTAGTTATGGGTAGAAAGCGTGGTATTACAGATATGTTTGGTGATAGTGCTACACTAAACAATCTGACATATATGCAGTACCTTAATAGGCTAACAGAGTTGGCTATTTCCATGTTTGAGTGGAAAAATTTGCCTGCTAGTGTTGACGCTAGGTATCTTGAATTACACCTCTTTGAAACTGGTTGTATGGTGTACTTTAATGATGATGTACTTGGTGACTTGTGCTTGGACTGTATAACAAATGGTAGGCTTGATGTGTATGGTAATCCGATTTTGCGTAGAGCGTACTCTGGATATAACAACTATCAGAAGTTATTGAAAGAAAGTAACAGCGTGATTATATGGAACAATTATCTGCATACAAATAGTATTCTTGATGTTAAGATGTTTGCTAGAAGATTATATAATCTTGACAGGATAATTGATATTAATGCTAATGCACAGAAAACACCAGTATTGGTACAAGGAACAGAGAAGCAGAGGTTGACGCTGATTAACTTGTATAAGGAGTTTGATGGTAACGCACCGTTCATTTTTGGTGATAAGAATTTGGACTTAAATGCGTTAAAGGTTTTGCAGACTAACGCACCGTATGTTTGCGATAAGTTATACCAGTTAAAGACGCAGATATGGAATGAAGCATTAACATATCTTGGTATCAGTAATATTAATATTCAAAAAAAGGAACGGCTGATTACTGATGAAGTAACTAGAAACCAAGGTGGTACTATTGCTAGTAGGTACAGTAGATTGGAAAGTAGAAGGCAGGCTGTTGAAAAGATTAACACTATGTTTGGAACTAATATTGAAGTTAATTATCGTGAAGATTTTCAGCAGGTTGATAATGATACTGTTCCAGAGGACACTGGTGCTGATACGATAGGGGGTGCAGGTAATGAGTAAATATACTACACAAGTTAGGTTCATTTGTGAAAGCAAAAGTGGACTTGAAATAAGTGGTAGTAGCGGTGATGTTGATAACATTATCGCAGGTTCGTGGAATAAGATATTTACTACTAAAACACTGTTCTTTGATGAAGCTTACAGAAGTGTATTGTGTTCAAAGATTTTGAAGCACTATTATATGAGAGAAATTTGTTGTGAAACTGTGGGTATCTGGGTGCTTTGGATGAATACAAGACTTGAAGAAATTATGCCGTACTACAATCAGTTGTATGAAAGTACTAAGATTAAGTTTAACCCAATGCACGATGTGAACTTCATTAGAGAACATAAAAGAACAGAAAATGAGACGGCTAATGGTAACAGAGATACTACAAGTAACAGAAACACTAATATTACAAGTAATGGAACTTCTAATAGAACAACAAATAGTGACGAAAATAAAAAAGATTTGTACAGTGATACACCTCAAGGAGCATTAACTGGTGTTGAAAATGAAACATACTTAACAAACGCAAGAAAAATAACTGATAATGTAAACGGAACTGATAACGCAGAAGCAAATAACATAGAGGAAAATATTAGTAATTATAGTGACAAAGAAGAAACAACAAGCAATATAGATACAACAGAAAATTATATTGAAACACTTGTTGGAAAACAAGGAACAGAAAGTTTTAGCGGTCTTTTGAATAAGTTTAGAGAAACATTTTTAAACATTGATATGATGATTATTGAGGAGTTTAGTGACTTATTCTTTGGACTTTGGTAGTGAAAGGAGATTGCTATGAATAAAGTAAAAACTATTACACCTAATCCGCCTGCTGATTTTACGCCAGAATTTGGTAACTATAAGACATTACAGCCGTTTAGATACTGGTGTCAAAAAGTATTACCGTTAGTGTATGATGATAGTTTAAGCTATTATGAATTGCTTTGTAAAGTGGTTGACTATCTGAATAAGACTATGGAAGATGTTGAGACGTTACATAGTGATGTAACTAATCTCCATACAGCTTATGAGAAATTACAGGAATACGTTAATAACTATTTTAGTACACTTGATGTGCAGAAAGAGATTGACAATAAATTAGACCAAATGGCTAACGATGGAACATTAAATATATTACTTCAAATGCACGCAAGAATGGTTCTACCTAGTAATGATACTACTGGTGAAACAGATACTTTAAATATTCAGAAAATGCTTGATAAATTTGGGTATGTAGAATTATTCACTGGTATTTATTACACAAATGCACCTATTAAGTTAAAAAGTGGAAACGTAATTATTGGAAGTGGAAATGAAAATACTGTAATAGAATGTTCATCTGATTTTTGCACATTTAATGAAAATAATAGTGCTGACAAATTAGTGTTAAAAAATTTTCGTGTAAATGACGCAAGTGGTGAACATATAGGTTTAAATTTCGTTGTAACAACTACACAACCTTATACTGGAATAAGGTACTCATTTATTGAAAATATTCACTTATTTGGATTTAATACTTGTGTAACTATAAGAGGCGCATGGTGTGTTAAATTCGACCATTGCAGATTTGAAAGCAACAATATGTGTGTAAATCAAAGCGGAACGTGCAATAACGTTGAATATGTAGAATGTCAATTTTACGGTGAAGAAAATGTATCAACAGGTATTAGATTAACTGGCGATGGTGGTGCTGAAAATTACGGTGTATATTTTAATAATTGTGACTTTGAAAAACACCTTTATGGTCTTAACTTATACTCCTGTGTTGGTGTTTATATAAACAATCTATACGTTGAACATATAGACACCGTAATAAACGCAGATAACGCTATAAATCTTGTCCTAAATGGTGGAACATTAAATTATATAAATAGAGCTGCTAATGTTGCGAAAACACAGACAAATAATTTTTACAACGTAACAACATTTACTATGTTAAACGTATGTGCACGTTATAATAAAACTGAAAAAAGTTGCTTGGTATATATATCTAACGATGTTCCTGTATACATTGAAAACATTACAGTCATAAACCTAAAAGGTGGAAGTGTGTATTTGAAAAACACTGATGCCGAAACAAATTATGATTATAATGGTGACTATTATATCGAAAATTTAAGTACACCAAATTTCAACGGTAGATACACAAGTAGCAAAGGAAACATTATAAAAACAGATGGAATAAAAAGAAGAGATAGTGTTAAGTTGATAGGTGCTAATATTGAACTAATAAATGGTGCAACAATAGACAACAATACGGAAGTACATTTAGTAAATACAGACGGTACAATATTATATCGGTTTTATATTAATCAGGGTACTTACGAAAGTGGACATATATTTAATGGTGAGATACTAAGTAGTACCTACGATTTAATAACCAGGAATATTAACGTTAGTGCATCATTTACAAGTCCAACAGGAAATACTGATGTACAATTTAAGTGCAACTGTAAATTCGCTATTGGTGAAATGCAACCGAGAGCGCAAGTGTTAATAGTTACAAATCAAGTGGTAG
>OLNP01001891.1_pt1 | contig 16426 bp, 11 predicted proteins | sample 1671951 | NCBI WGS metagenome assembly OLNP01 (sample SAMEA3136629, study PRJEB25190) | human gut metagenome | biome: human gut; feature: human-associated habitat; material: faeces | place: Austria | collected 2013
CGCTTCATTAAAAACAGGGCTGTTATCACGGATCCTTAGAAATTCCTTTAAATATTTTACATGCGAACCTATGTTTATAATCTCATATCTGTCGTCTCCCTGTATCTGCTCTTCAACATAAATACAGTCCGGACAAGTATTCATACTATAAATTTTAATCATGATGTATATTGTTATAAATTATTACTATTGTGCTGGGCATTGATAGTGAAAAACAAAAGATGTATCTCAAAAGTATGAAATGTCGTTTAAATATAAAAGTGTTTATTGCTTTTTTATACAATTCTACGTTATGTGATACAATTGTTTTTTGATGAATTGATGAAATGATGAGGTTATTGTTTGGATTTTGATTATGTCAATTTAGAATAAAAGTATGGTTTTAATGCATCTTAAAAAAGTTTTTTGTTAGATACTATTATCCTTTCTATACTATACTTACATTTAGAGCGATCCAGTTTATTTGTTTGCTACTTTAAGCCCTATTTTCTTGTACATTGTTATTTTGTTCTAATCATATTTTTGACAGGTATAGTGTGCAACAAAAATTTTATTTCTCAAGGTTCTTCTGTTGTATAATTTTGTTGGACATTCCAGTATAAATTGTTTCAGTCGTATATGATATATTGGGGACTTTTAATTAAAAAAGCCCCAAGTCTGTATTGGTTTTCTATCTCTCTTGATATGATAAAAACGGCAGTAGCTGCTGGAGAATAACTTTTGAATTTAGCTAGTTTTAAGCCCTTCTTACGATTCTTTTTGTGTGTTGTATATATTGGTGCAGCTGATAATATTTTGATCCAAATTATGGCAAATATTCAATCTTCTGTTCTGTAAACTGCATAACAAAATTACCCAGCTTGCTGCCTTTTTAAACTGTCTTTTTCTAATGCCCTTTTTAGTAAGGGGGAATTAGGCTTCCCTCTTTTAAAAAAGTGAATAGGGCAAGCCCTTTTATAAAAGCGTTTTTCTATGATAGTTTAGGGAAAAAGTGTATATCAAAATATCTAGTAAAAGAGCTACATTAATTGGCATTTTATCTGTGATTAATTGTTTGATTTCTATATAACTAATCTCTTCCCTATAGTTTCTTATAATCTTAAGCAAACGGAACATGTTTTGCTCATTTTTTCTGCAATATTACAAATGGTTCTTTATCTATCCTTTTGAACAGATGTTTATTGTTGGATGTTTTTGTTGTATACCCGAGAATATTGATGTCAATGATATAAAAGACTTTTTGTTATGTATTTCTATACAATGAATGAATAACAATTTGTTGAGCATTTTATTTATTAATTTGTTGGTTATATTTTAAGTTATTAAGCAATAAATCTATTAGAATTATAATTGACTATTGATGGATACTTTATGTTGGTAAAGGTATTTATAATTCCCCTCAATTGTGAATGTTGTAATGATTAAAATCTCCAGCTTTAGCCTTTGTTTACTTCAATTATAGGACTAAAAGCTGGAGATTTTTAGACTGTAATTTATAGATGAGAAGTAAGGTGATTTCTGTTCTTTTATCTACTTTATCTGATTAAATATAGAGCCTTTCGAGAGAAACTGTTTTTATAATCATTTCCTTTTATTATATGGACACAGATCAATTGTCAGTTCTTTGAGCTGTTTATCCGAAAGATGCATATTTCTCAAAAGGTTCAACAGCTCTTCCTGGCGTGGCTGCCCCAGTGTCATGCGATACAAAGCAAGCACCTTGATAAGACGTTCGTACTTATATCGATCGCGGCTAAGCGGGTAAAGCGGAACAATACGCTCAATGTATTCCAATTTTGCCCGTTGTTCTTCCGTCAGATCTGCGACAGGAAGGCACCAATAAGGAACAATATCCGAATGTGTGCCTTTCAAATTCGAATAAGCTAGAGAAAACAGTTCATCCCAAGTATGATAAGTTTCACTGCCATACAATTTTACCACATTTCTGCGAATAGCCAGACACTTAAATCGGTTGATACGACCTTCCCGTTGCTCTAGATCTACAGGATTTGAGGGTAGATTCCAGTGAACAATCTTTCTGGCATACCAATGAAAATCAAGGCCTTCCTGACCTATTGATGTTGTTGAAAGCAGGAACGGACGGAAAGGAGAATTGAAAGCCTTACGAATATTCGTGGTACGAGCGACAGATTTGTCAGTGACCGTTTTGTCAATGAATGGAATAGCAAAATGACAACGCATAAGTTGTTTCTTTTCTTCCATTCCCAATGAATCGGTTGTATCTATGCTAAGATTGCTTGTGCTAATAATAGCCTCCGTAACAGTATGTCCCAACATCTTTGTTTGTGTCATGTGGGCATATTCATCAAGTACAGCCTGCAGGTTACCTACCACACAGTAATCAAGAACAGATTCGTAATAATCATCATCGTTCTTTTTGTTATACATCAGGTCTATCACAGCTGCACTTTCAGGTTTGTTGAATACTGAGACGATTGCTTTAGCCACCATTTGGGCATCTTCTTCATTGCCGGATTGTCGATAAGCACATACAGCCGGTGAAGCGATGGCAATATCTGTCATCACATCCAATGCATTTGAAGGCACATACAAGTCGTTCAAATCTTCTACTGGCTTTCCATCCAGTATTTTCATGAGAGTAAGAATAAGTTTGGCGTTGTTTCGCCCTTGTTGTGGAATACTACTTATGATAGTATTCTGTGCAAATTCTTCTTGAATTCTCTGTTTTATGATTTTCCGGATTGAGGAAAGTTTCTCTCCATAAAATGTGGTAGGAGAGAAAAGACCGGATAGGGTTTGGCAAGGATACTCTAATAATCCGTCGGCTCTTAAACGATTCTCGCCATAACGGTTCTTCTTTTGAGAAGTATAGCGTATCTCTGCTTCTACCTTCTTTAACTCTCCCAAAGTATATAACTCCGAATAATATGACATCATGATGGAAATCATTCTCGGTACCATCTCCCATGAAGAGAATAAAATAATCTTGGAGAAGTTGCGAGCTTCGTTACTCTCAAATACACCTCCGGCTTTATAGTATGGATTAGAGGCAGGAACCCAAAGCAACAACTGTGTTTTCTTCTCGTGATGTGTACCAAATACTAGGTCGTGGAGATACTTTAATTTTCCATTAGCAGCAGGAATGGGACGATAATTATTGATGGCATACTTCGATAGAAGCAATGCGTCCATTTTTCCATATCTTTTTACGTCTGAGTGTTGTAATGCCGAAGCAATTCGTTTCTTCAGTTCGTATTTATCCATAAAGGACAACAAATAAGGTGAAGATTTGACGTATTCCATGGGGAGATTACCTAAGCGCACTTTCGTATTTTCTTGATTTAGACAATCCATCAGATACTGCCCCTCTGCAAAAGAAAGGATATCTTCCGGCACGACCTGTACGTCACATACACGGGAATCGTCTATAATGCCACTGTTAAACCGTTCCGTACGGCACATCACTCCATACAGTGCTTCTTCTGCTTCATTCTTGGTTACCACAAGCGGTGTTAAATCAACCACATTTGTACGTTTGAGTGCAGCAGAATATGTGTGCCATATCAACTTGAACCGGTCCATTTTATCTTTTGTGGCATATAGAAAATCCATTACTTTCATAAAGTCCTGATAGTGCTCGTCATTCCCATTTGTATTTAACTCTTCAAGGGTGGAATAAGGTTTGTAGGGCGTAGCGGAAAGTAACAGAATCTTCGTATTGGAACGCTCGTTGTCAAAGAATTTGTTGGCCAGCATGGATTGCTCGTCATCGCCTTGTTCAAGCAGCGAATTGAAGCGTTGAAACTCATCCATGATAACCAGGTCAGGGTCGAGCATGTCAATACTGATTTCTGCGAAAATACGACGTAGCTTATTGATCATCTCTGCCCTCTGACGATTATCGCAACCATTTTGTGCGTACTCAATCAATTGATTTGTAATAGTATCCGACAAACTCGTCTGTAACTTACTATGCATCTCACAAAGATAATCATCTCCGCATCCTTTGATCTTTTCGTTATAAATGTTCGTAAGCTCCTGCCAGTTTTTTACATTACAGCTAAGAAAATCACCGATAACTTCCTTATAATCTTTGAGTTGAGCCAGTCCGCATAAAATATTATACATCAAGGCACGTTCATTGGCTGTTCCTTGTGCACTGTAAAAACGGAAGGAAGTGGAAGGAGTCAGCGGAATGATTGATTCAGGCATTTCTCCCTGCTCATGCTGTTCTGCAATCCTTTTCTCAGCCAATTTGATATAGAGATGCTGCATTGACAGACGGCTCTCGCTGATGCTCATCCGATTTTCAACCCCTAATTTCTCAATGTTCTGGTCGGCTATGTTGGCATTCGAACAGATATAAACCACCTTAAAGAAGTCATCCTTCTCCTGCTTGTGCCATTCACGAACCAGGTTGATGACTTGTTTGGCCACGAACGTCTTGCCTAATCCCACTTCGTCGGCCAGCAATACCCGTCGATGACCTAAATTTTTATAGATATGCAGAATGCGATCTGCCGTAGCACGCTGAAAATCCTTTACTTCCTGATTCATAAGTGTTTTATTTGTTTAATAACGTTTTCAAATGTGTTGTACATCTCCATGAAATGGTCTGGGATGACTGTCTCGTCTGCTTTCTCTACTATTTGCCGGATAGAAGCGATGCGATCAGGGTCTTTATAGGCCATTTTCACCATGTCTTCATAAAGTGAGGTACTAATTTGCTGTTCCAAAGAGGATGCCTTGTCATTGGCCAGCTCCTTTTCCAGTTGTTGGCTTTCCAATATATACTGTTCCACCTCATCAGTTAGCATGAATGCCAGATAGTTGATGAACTTTCCTTTTGTATTGATAAAGTAACGGAATATTGCTTTGTCTCGCTCATCGGTTGGCATTCCCTCCGTCTGTATTTTTATCAGACGACGCAAATCTCCAATCCGTATCGTGTAAAATTCTGTTAATGAATCCAGTGCCATATCTTTAAATGTCAGCTCGTCAGCTAATACTTGTTCCTTGCCGTCACATCCTAAAGGATAAAGAAAAACAGGCTCTGAAGGCATTCTGTTAGACTGGCATTGTATGGTGATGGTATAGTTTCCGTCATTAGATGTAATTTGTGCCTGCTGAATGGCCGAAATTGCACGACGCAGCATCAATTCGTTAGTGACATTCTCTTTCTCAGAGTCTTCCTCTGGTACCGAAAGAACCTGCTCGAACATACATTCCTTGCTGTCGTTTATCAGTTCACTCCGGTATTTTTCATATGAAGATTTATAGGGAGCAAACTTCAGGTGCAGTAAAAACTCCACATTCCGTCTGAATCCATTCATGGTGGCATTGGTAGAACCAAGATACAGATGGTTATAGCTGACGTTGCCCTCGTTTCGGCGTATGAAATACACTTTCTCGTGCAAGTCGACAGACACATCTTTTTCCACCTTATCGGTCAGTACTTCCTTGGGAGTGTAAACACCGTCATTAAACAAGTTTATAACCTCTTGTGTAACTGAAGCATGTCGTGTGATGAGTGTCTTTTTAGCACTAGGATTGCAACTGACCATTTGATTCAAAATATTCTTGTCCACGAAGGGGGAGATGACCAGCATTTCTGCCGCATGATTCAGCATACTTTGTTCAAAGCACTTTGTATATCCATCATATTCAGGTATCCCCATAGGGAAAAACTCGTAATCTTCAAAAGGAGAATCTGTAAGGTCAAATCGTTCAATGTAGTCGATGTCCTTACAGATAGAACGCATATTTTTACGGATAGTACGGTTGTCGGCTTTTGCGATTAACCATGTGAGGAAGTCCACAAGCGGTGCATGTTTGACTTGCGCTTTTCTTGTGACAGGTTGGGTGCCGATTTTACCGACAAGTTCACATACTACGTCCAGATCGTTGGAACCGGTAAGGTTGCGAGAAAGGACAATCAGTTTAATTTGCTGAGCACCGGTGTCTGGGTTCGTTTCTTTTATAATCCATATCTTGGGATGAAAATTGACGAAACCGCCCCCCCCTTGCTTGCAGTGTTACTTGTACAACGCTCTGCTCCAATAGTGAATACACTTTGGAGCTGGCTTGTGGTACTGCCATACATCCGGCATTGCAGAAAACGGCAAACTTACCAGCTGATTTATTGATAGTCTCCAATATTAGGTGAGGAGAGCGCATGGCTATTTCTGTCAGGTCGGTCATTGTGCCCAACATAAAGGGCACTGATAACAAGGAAGGCATGTCCAGACTATAGGTAGTACAAACCGCATAATTAATTACAAAGCCATTGCTTTGCAACACATCCGTATAGATAATATCATTCCATAATGCATCAGCCATTGATAGCCTCCTTTCTTAATTCCTCGGTAAAGGTTTTTACCGTTTCCCATCGGTACGTAAGTTTATAATAGTGTATGCGATTCCTTTTATTATAAATATATGCTGGATTTCCAATTTTTCTTCGATTCCCTTTTACTCTTCGTTCCCGGTTGATAATCAACTGATCCAAACCACCATCTTCTTCAATGTCATTGGCTGCAATGCTTTCCGCAACTTCTTTGCAGAACCATTTCCCACTGTTCTCCCGTATGCTTACAGCATTCAGCACTTTGTCTATGTTTGTACCACTATTCCGGTATTCTTCAAGTTTTTCCTGAAATTCGATTCGCATTTCTTCATCCTGGTATTGCGAATATATATAGTTATAGCGGATGTGCACCATATATATGAAATCAGCGAAACGTCGGGCCAAATCTTGCAATTCTCCAATCTCCTGTGGCAAATGACGGAAGGGAATCTGTTCAAAACTATCGGCTATTGCAAAGTCAGGATTATCCACGATGTAACGTAATAAGGTACCTTGACATGCTTCTGCGTTCAGAATGTGATCCACAATGAAGTCTTTATCTTCTACGGTCAGATCTAATGTACATTTCTGGGTAAAATCATAATCTACATTAGGGAAAGAGCAGAACTGGAACAGACCTGACTTCTCGTCCGCATCGTCATTTGTATCTTCATCATCCGTCTTGGTCGCTTTAGGGGCATTGTGCAATGCCTTTGAAGTTGAGTAGATTAGTTCATATAACTGTGGACTACGTAAAATTCCAAAAGTCTGTAATCCGGAATTGTAGATGTATGCCGGATCATATTTTACATAATTGTTTCCACTTTTACCAATCATCTCACTTCCTGTGATACCTCGTTTGTCCGTACTGCCATCGTATAGATTTTTTGTCATGATCCGTTCCAGACGGATAATTTCCGCTTTCACCTCCGATAAACGGTTATATCGTTTTTCTGTAGCCTTACGATAGAGTTGTGGCATGAGCGAGAAATACTTCATGTGCTTTTGCAGGGTAGATATTCCGGGAAACATACGGTCTGCAAAAGCATCACGGATACGGCCAATGCCGAGTTCGTCTAGAGCTACAGATTCCGAAGTCATTTTCAGTACTTGCATGACTCGGGTTTGTTCTTCTCTGTTGCTGTGTATATATCCTAATTTCATAAAATTGCTAATTTGTGTTACAAATCTAATTATTATTCTTGTAAAGATGGTCTATTTTATAAAACTCTCCATTTTCTCTACTGTGACTGCAACAATTTTCATCTGATGAAAAATAACAGTTTCGAATTTCATTATTCACAAATATAATTACTTAATTCGAATTTTAATATATATCATATTGATTTAATTCAGCCTGTATTTGTGGAAATTGGTTAGTAAAAGTATGATTATGCTTACCTTGCAGTTTGTCGTAAATTTGCAAAATAGAATGAATTGTTAATTATGATAAGGCGATAGCTACTTATAATATAAATTTTATTTGCGTGATTTGTTAAATCGAAGTTTTGGTTAACATATTAAGTCTTTTAAAATGCTTTGTTGTTTTGATTAAAATAACAGGGAATTAGATCTATAACACCAGTATATTTATTTTTAAATGCCTACTCGTTTTTATGTAAACTCTAAATCTTTCAAAAAAGTTTCTTGTTTTTGTCTAGATGGAATATATTTTGCAATGTATTGCTTATGTCAATACGTAAGGTGTTGTGGCTAATTATTGTTGTAGTGTTAGTGTATTGATCTTTGTGATGGTTCTTCTTTTGTATATTACGTTTTTATAGTGTTAAATTGTAATTGCGTTGTTGTTTGAGAATCCAATCTTTTAAAATCTCATCATTCGAGTATGTAAATTTGCAATTTTGAGTATAAGGTATGATTCATTTTGTCAAAATGATAATTCTCTATTTATCAAGTTGTTGATTTAATTATTTTAATATAATAGTGATCAATTGTCATTTTAAGCTGCTTTTGATGATATTCAAATAAGTTTTTGTAAATTTGTGTTCTAAAAAATTGAATATGGAGTTTAATACAAGTTTTCTAAAGCATGTATCAAGTATAATTGCACCATCCGGTTATGAAAAAGAAGTTATTGATGCATGGTGCAAAGAAATGTCACAATATGTTGATGAGATTAATCTTACAAATATAGGTAATGCTGTAGCAGTGAAGTATGGTTGTGGAGATACACGAAAAAAAATAATGATAACTGCTCATGCCGATGAAATTGGAATAATAGTAACTTATATTGATAATAATGGTTATTTGTATTTTGATGAAATAGGTGGAATAGATACTAATATTCTTCCGGGTAGAACAGTGTTGATAAAAGGTGTTGATAATCGTATTATTAAAGGGGTTATAGGAGTTAAACCAATTCATCTCCAAAAGGATTCTGGTTCTAAGCAATCATTAAATCCTGAAGATTTGTGGATTGATATTTGCGTAAGTAATAAAGAATCAGCTTTAGAGTTAGTAGAAGTTGGTAGTATAGGAACATTGGAATCAGTAGCATATCAACAAGGTACAAAGGTGATAGGAAAGGCTATGGACAATAGATGCTCCCTTTCAGCAATGGTTTCTATAGCTAAAATACTTGCAGAAAAAAAATGTAATGATGACATATTTTATGTTGCCACAACTCAGGAAGAACTTAGAGGAAGAGGAGCGCAGACTGCTGCATTTGCTATAAATCCTGATATATGTATAGTTTTGGATGTAACTCATGCAACAGATTACCCTGGAATGTCTCCAATAAGAGATGGTGATATAAATTTGGGAAAAGGTGTTGTTGTTGCAATTGGTCCCAATATGGATAATGAAATTACGAAAAAAGTTGTATCTTTGGCAAAGAATTTGAATATCAGCTATCAGGTAGAGGTTTGTGCACGTCTTACCGGTACTGATGCTAATGTGGTTCAGATTAGCCGTGATGGAATACGTACATTGTTATTGAGTATTCCTTGTAGATATATGCATAGTCCTGTAGAGATCATAGATATAGAAGATTTAAAAAGTTGCTGTACTTTAATAACTAAGTTAATAGAGAACAGACATTATTTATAATTATAAATTTTAAAATAAATTAAAATGAAAAAGAAAATTACATTCAATTGGTCAGAAAAAAAGATTTCTGATGCTGAACGCGTAGGGGCTATGTATTGCTTCAAACGCTGTGATGTAAACCAAAACTAATTTTGGCTTACAGAAATATTGATGCCCCAGAAAAAAGTGGGGCATTTTTTTTATAATAAATCACTACTGATAATTATGAACGGAGAATTGGATTACGATGATATACTTCATTTTCCCGAAGAAATAGTTGTAGAAAAAATCAATGATTTCTATCTGGTTATTTCTGTACAAACAGCAAATTGGATTGTTCTTTATAATTCCAGACAGATAGATTTTCTAAATATGCTACGTTCTGGAAAGTGCGTTGGCGATGCAATAGAAACGGTGGATAGTGAAGAAGCAATGGGTGACTTAAAGATTGTCTTGGCTGCAATTTTTGCAAGAAAATTTGCAGGAGTCAATGGTGAGGTAACTAAGGAATATCTTGAAGGTTACAAAATGCTTAATATATATATTACAAATGCATGTAATCTCAAATGCAAACATTGTTTCATGCTGTCCGGGAAAAAACTGGAAAATGAATTAACATTAGGAGATTGGATGAAAGTTCTGACTTCATTCAAAGAGAATGGAGGAGAATTTGTAACTTTCTCTGGTGGTGAACCTCTTATGTTTAAAAATTTCCCGCAAATAATAAGTCATGCTCATGATTTAGGCTTGAAAAGTACTGTTCTTTCCAATGGGTTGTTGTGGTCAGATAAATTGATACATGATTTGGCTCTATTTATTGATGAAATTCAGTTTAGCCTTGATGGTGTTGATGAAGAAACAAACTCCATGGTAAGAGGAAGTGGGCATTTTGAAAAAGTTGTAGATACTATTGTGAAATTTGCCAATGCTGGAGTAAAGACGTCTGTCGCTACTACATTTACTTATGACAATCTTAATGAGAATACACAGACCCGATACAAAAATCTCGTCGATTTGATAAAAGAAAAAACATCAGGTAAAGATGTATTCTTCAAACTTAGCAAGAAGCTTCTTCCAGGTAGAGATGTGCATTTTACAGCTGAAGAGAACGAAAAATACTCTGCAATAATAAAGGATATAGAAAAGCATGTTGATGAAAATGCAGATTATGAGAACTTCCTTGCTGGTCATACTGCAAATTTGGTAGCTATAAATTGTGGATTAGGAGGTATATCTGTCAGTTCGGATGGAAATGTTTATTTCTGTAACAGAATAAACGAAATGGAATCATTCGGAAATGTTACAGAGAAACCAATGTCTTTTTTCATGGAAAAAGGTAAAGAAATACATTTGGCTACTTCGGTTGAGAATGTTATCCCTTGTAAAGACTGTGAATTGAGATATATTTGTGACGGTGGATGTAGAATTGATGATTTTGATTTTGCAGGTAAAATACAATCTTCAGCTTTGCCATATCATCAGATAAGTTGTAATGATGAAAAAAAGAATAAGCTGAAGAAAAGAATGATAGATAGCTTTAATTATTTTTATAAGTTTGATTGATGGAATACAGGTTTGTATGTATATTGAATAATACGACTTCAAACCGAAATATTGACATTGAAGTCTGTATGGAAACAGGTTCCAGGTCTTTGTCTCCGTTTCAAAGAAAAGTAAACGGAGACGATATTCGTCGTTCCAAAACTTTTCAGACAGACCGTTTGGCTCAAATCCTGTTTATGGTTGGACAGGAAGAACAGCCGTTTATTTTCTTTCCAGTGCAAATGGTGAATGAAGAACTAATTCAAGTTTTGTCTAATCATGAATGGATATACCAGCGTTCTGGAGGGAAAAATTCATCTCTAAGAAAAATAAAGAATATAACATCTGTTCTGAAAAACTCTGTTTCCCTAGATAAAATACCTATTTGCAAAGGAAAACTTATCGGTGGAGAAATTTATATATCAGATATTCGGGCGTGGTGGAAGAAAATGAATCTAAGATTTAGATATGAAGATTCTGCTACATTATATCCAATATGTTATACTTCCATTCCAATTAAAAATGATAATAACGATTTCTTTTACAGAGATAAAGAGGGTGAAGATATATTTATAAAATCTATTGATTCAAATCTTGACAGATTATACAGCACTTTATCGTTAGACAAGCCCGATGTGAAGGTACTTACAGAACTTATATCTAAGGGATGGAAACTCTATTTACCCTCTTCTAAAGGAACATACACTACAGTTTCATATCATAGAGATAAGAATGGAATAGAGTGGTTTTCGTCTGCAAATGAAGAAAGTCCTGATTCTTTAAATATTAAAGATATTCTTCATGCATATCTTAATAGCAGAAATTATGTAGAGTCGGATGGTAACTTTAATTTGTTTGATTCTGATAAGATAAAGAATCTTACTCCTGAGAAGTTTATCGGTAGTTTGATTCCCAACAATATAAATATCGAGAATTTTTATAAACCTATAATACCTTTATCTGATAGCGAAAGAGAAAAAATAACTTCGATAGTTATTGAAAATGTGAATGTACATTTGAAACCATATCAGATGGATGGTGTTATGTGGTTGTCTCAGCTCAGAAAGAATCATAGGGGAGGGCTGCTTGCTGACGATATGGGATTGGGCAAGACATTACAGACATTGGCTTATCTTACTACAATAGCTGAAGAAAATAACAGATTTCTTGTAATATGTCCAGCTTCACTTACTGCAAATTGGAAAAATGAGATAATGAAGTTTACTCCCCAATTATTAGAAAGAATTGAAATACAGTCATACGAAGCGATAAGGATTCATGCTTCGGAATACCACAAAAGAGAATTTGATACAATAATAGTAGATGAAGGACAAATGGTAAAGAATGACAATACACATCGTCATAAAGCCATAGAGTCACTTAACAGGCATTATTTGATTATACTTAGTGGTACTCCCATTGAAAATTCTATTGATGAAATATGGGCACAATTTAAACTTATACAGCCAGAAACTGAGCTGATATATAATAAAATCAAGAGTTTGACTGACACTAACGATAGAAAGAGGGTAGTGGAACTGTCTAAAATGTTTCTGTCACCGTTTATATTAAGAAGGACAAAAGATGAGGTTTTGAATTTGCCTGATATGGTAGTGGAAAATGTTTATATAGAGCTTTCGAAGGAAGAAAGAGAAATATATTCCAAAGTAAGAAAAACATTTCTCCTTGCTATGAGTGATGGAACAAGTGGACGATTGACAAGTATAGCACTTGAGGGGTTATTAAGATTAAGACAATGCTGTGTAAACACCAGTCTTTTGCCACTTAGTCTGAGTGGAAAAGCGATTATAGACAGTTCTAAGTTCAATTTCGCAATAAAACTGATAAAGGATTTCGTTTCACAAAACCATAAAGTATTATTGTTCTCACAATTTACTTCAGCTTTGGAGTTGCTTATAAAGCATCCGGAACTGAAAGAACTGAACCCGTTAATACTTACAGGTGAGACGCGTAACAGACAAACACTTGTCAATACATTTCAGAATGATCCTTCTGCCACAGTTATGATGGTAAGTATAAAGGCTGGAGGAACAGGACTGAATCTTACTGCTGCCGATAGAGTAATTCTTCTGGATGACTGGTGGAATCCTGCTGTTGAGAGTCAGGCTTTTGCACGTACTCATCGGATAGGTCAGGAAAATGATGTTAAGGTATATCGTTTGGTTTGCAAAGATTCCGTTGAAGAAAAAATTTTGGAACTACATAAAAATAAGGAGGAAATGTCCGAATTATTCAATACTATAAATGAAAAACTCACAATAGAAGAGATAAAACAACTTTTTGACTATTAAATCTATAATATAATGGAACATTTAAGTAATGCGCTGAAAGCTGTTTTTAAGGAACAAGATGGCGATGAAGTCCTTTTTTGTGCGGATATGTTGCAAAAGGATGATCAATATAACTGTGGTGAAATGCCGCGTCCTGATACAGATATGAATGAATCTCAAATTCAATACTTATTAAGAAAAGTAAATGCCTATAATACACTGGATCAGGAATCTATGGTAGGTCAGGTTGTAATTTCTGAATGGATGGAACCTTTAAAGTCTCACAAAGAGTTAAAATTCTTTGACCAGTCAGTATTCAACATGTTATTACATTTTGCTTGTAAGACTATATATTTTAAAAATAATGATCCGGTTTGTCATTATTCTAAATTATTAAGGTGGCATAATGTTTCTAATCTTTTTGGAGAAGATACATTTACTACAATATTTGCAGCTTCTCTTGATATTGTCAACAGGTCTAAAAGAGATTTCTTTGATTGGCCAGCATATATTGACCACGACAATAAGGAACTAAATGCTCTGTTTAAAAATCGAATGACAGACCTTCATATGCACCTAAAAGGATCCTCATATAATTTTGATATGAGTTGGCTTTCGATAATGAACAATATTACGAGCATGGAGAATACTTTTACAGAAGTTTATAACATACGAAAAATTTATGGATGGGATAAGAAACTTTATGCAAAAATGTATAGAGCATGCGCTATACGTTTATATCTAGCTTCACGTACTGGGTTACTTTTGGAAAAAGATAGGCTTACTTTTGCTCAATTGTCAATTATAATTGACGATAAAATAAATAATACAAATGACGATATTGTAAAAAGTGCAATAGATGAGCCTGTTAAACGTCAATTATTGGAATCTCATTCATTGGATTTTTTACTGTCCAAAGTGAAAGAAACATCACAACACTTTGATAACAGATCTGATTATCAGGATTTAGACTATATTAGAATACCTCATTATAATAAGGATAATATAAGGTCTGTACTTTCATCAGAAAGAGAATTGATGTATAGAGTCTTCAAATTATTGTTGATAGGTTGTGATGACTATAAAAATATAAGTTCGCTTTTCTATGCTTATTTATGTTATAAAATTAAATTTCGTAACTCAATTTTACAATTAAACTCAACTGTTGGCTTTTATAATTTTACATTGTATGAAGAAATAAAAGATAAGTTTATTGTAAAAAAGTATAAGAAATTTCTTTATAAGGCAGCGATAGAGTCATTTTTAATAAATGGTAAAGAAAGATATCTTGAGACTCGTATAGTTCCTGATACAACAGAAGAGGGTATAGCAGAAAAAATAAAGGAAATAGCAGATAGTATTGATGAGAAATACAGGTTTAATTTCTCTATTATCTTTCATTTTATAAAAAGCCGTGATGAAAGAAATGATAAGGAATACAGGCATAAGGAATTAAGAGAAGATATTAAAAAGCGAGCTTTTGCTATCTATAATTTTCGTAATAATGCCAAATATTTGGGTGTAGGCTCTGAGGACTATGCCCTTGCCGGATATGTAGTGGGAATAGATGCAGCTAATTCAGAGATATATTGCCGTCCTGAGGTTTTTGCTCAGGCTTTTAGATTTTTGAAAAACCATTATATAAAAAACAATGGCTTACAGCGGCCTAATGATTTAAATATTACCTATCATGTAGGAGAAGATTTTTTTGACATAGCAGATGGGCTTCGTGCTGTTGAAGAAGCAATGATTTACTTTAATTTGAAGAATGGAGACAGGTTAGGTCATTGCCTTGTTCTTGGTACTGATGTAAGAAAATATTACAGTATGCGTTATAACACTATCTGTTGTACAAAACAGGTTCTTCTTGATAATATGGCTTGGTTACATCATAAGTGTAAAAGACTTTTTGGCTATACTTCTCTTTGTTATTATTTGGAAGGTGTCTTTCGTCAATATTTTTATGAAGTGTATCAGGAAGATATATATAAAGATGATAAATTTAATTATCTGTTGTTAGAAGATCCTGATGTTAAAAATAATATCAATGACTATTATCAGTCGTGGTTGTTGCGTGGTAATCACCCTCTCTTTGCAAACGAAGCGTTTAAGTCTGATTCAGAGATTGAGAAAGAGTGGAATAACTGTGCTGAAAATCATCATGATGGAGCAGAAAATGCAAAGTACAATATTAATGCACTTGAATTATTCGACAAGTATCATAAAGATAAAATAATCGAAAAAGGAGCGAATGCTGTTACTTTTACCATAAAAGAAAGTTATGTGGAGGACTTCTACAAACTTCTTGAGGCAATACAGGAACAATTGCTTAAAGAGATTGAGAAGAAGAGAATATCCATAGAATGTAATCCTACATCAAATTATAAGATTGGAGAGATGTCAAACTACGATGAACATCCTATCTTGAAATTTTATAATAGTGGCTTAAATACGCCTTATAATAAACATGATATAGCTGTTTCAATTAATACAGACGATCAAGGTGTATTTTCTACATCACTTGAGAGGGAGTATTCATTGATAGCTTTAGCAATGGAAAGGAATCAGACAGAAGGGTTCAAAAATTCACCTCGAAGAATCATTGATTGGCTTGATAAAATCAGGCAAATGTCTGTTGAGCAACAATTTGATAATGATATTTTTAATTATAAATAAATATAGTTATGGGAACATTTTACAAAGAATTTGGTCTAAAAAAAATCCTTGAGTGTGAAGGTGCAAAATCTTGGAAAGAAATTAAACTAGGAGATACAGTTCAATTGATATCAAATCTTGAGGACTATAATCTAACTGGTTCTAAAAAACAAGTAGGGGCTCTTTGGGAATTTAATAATGGTGCAAAAGCCGTCATTGGTGTAATTCCCGAAGAAGAAGGGAAGCTTATTAAGGACTTTCTTGATATGGGATGGAATAAATTATTCAAAGCAGTAATCAGCCAAAACGATAGTACAAAACCATTGGAGAATCGTTTTAAAGTAGCAGTTTATATAGAAAGATTTATTGATGTTAAAGATGATGTAAAAGAGGAAAAAAAGGAAATAGAGGAAAAAAAGGAAATAAAGGAAATAGAGGAAATAGAGGAGATAGAAAAGAATAAATAAGGAAATGTATAAGATCTTATAATTTATGAAGGTGTGAATCGTAACCATCCAAAATTGGCGTATTGACTAGCATGTTTCTTTCCCATACCTTCGTG
>OLNP01001899.1_pt1 | contig 16370 bp, 9 predicted proteins | sample 1671951 | NCBI WGS metagenome assembly OLNP01 (sample SAMEA3136629, study PRJEB25190) | human gut metagenome | biome: human gut; feature: human-associated habitat; material: faeces | place: Austria | collected 2013
AAAGGAGATAGTATAGAAAATAATAAAATAAAAGGTTATAAATCTACCCTCACCAACCCTCACCCTGAACCCATTCATTAGCGCACCGTTTAACTCGTTTCTATGCACTAATGAGGTAAATACAGTTTTTTGAAACGCTATCCAATAGAATGATTATATTTGCATTTTGATATAAGAAACAAATTACAAACTATTAATCAGTAAACCATGAGATTCAGCAACGTAAGATTATTAGTGAAAGACTTCGCCAAATGCTTCAAGTTCTACACCGAACAACTCGGATTAGAGCCATCCTGGGGAGATGAAAATAGCGGATATGCCAATTTTAAAGTAGCTGACGGGATAGAAGGCTTCACCCTTTTTGTATCCGACTGGATGGCACCTGCGGTAGGCAATGCAGATAAGCAACAGCCCGTTGCGATGCGTGAGAAATTAATGGTTTCATTCAGTGTAGATAACCTCGACGAAACTTTTGCCGATCTAAAAGCAAAAGGCGTGACGTTTATCACCGAACCTACGGATATGCCCGATTGGGGGATGCGTACCCTATACCTGCGCGATCCCGAAGAAAACCTGATAGAACTCTTTACCCCTCTAGCACCGGAGCAATGTAGCCAGGAGCTCCTCGAAGAAGATAAGAAATTTCAATAAGAAAGTTTGTTATAAAGAAATGTGCCCATACGAGTGAGCCGGAAAAATGATAGTTAATGAGCCCTATAGTGACATCGCTATGGGGCTCATACATTAACTTGATATTGCAGATATTCACTTGCCTTTCAACTTTATAGCAAGAAACTCACAAAGTAGAATATGAATCTGATTAATAAGCCCTCAACCCATAATCGAATCTCATCTTCTTGCTATCTTTCACTTCAATTTTCAACAAATTACTTCCTTTCCGCAAGTAACGGCTGTAATCACTGATATTGTATTGATTATATTGCCTGGTCTGCTTTGCCTCCTGCGCAAAGACTTCCACTCCATTCAGCCATACTTTGGCTTCTCCGGCAACATTCAGCCATAGAGACAGATGATTGAAATCCTTATCCACCTTAAAAGTAGCTTCTGATACTACCGTAGAACGAGGGGGACAGTCGAAAGGCAAAGAAGTCATTTTCAGCTCCTGACCGTTCAGACTGACAAGGCGGGTATTCTTGCTTCCGTTCTGACTGTCTGCAATCAAAGTAACAGCTTTCGCAGGGGTGATTTCATACAAACGGTTGTGCATCAGATGCAACAAGCCTTCCGGTATTTTAGTTACTTTCCGGTCGTAAGTAATCAGGCCGTTCACTTCTCCTTCCACATCAGTGGTTTGTGTATAGACTGCCGCACTCAATCCTTGGGCAATCAGCGCTTCCAAATCATATACCAGACGGCCGTAACTATCAATCAGAGCCATTGCTCCGTCTATATTCTTATACCCCCAGTTCCTCATATTCGGATTCCAGATATGCTCTTTGATTGCCCAGCCATAGCCGCCGAATTCTCCCAGTACGGAAATGCGGTTGCCGTTGTTCTCCGGCAGAATCATGGAAGTGACAGGATAATTATGTACGTCGTACATATCGCCTACGCCTCTGTCCGTCCAGCCGGTCACTCCGTTTATCAGACGTGTATCGTCGTATTTTATCACTTTATTTACGATTTCCACCGTGTTGTGCTGTCCCCATCCTTCATTGAAAACCACCCAGGTAGTGATACAGGGATAGAAACGGAGACGGTCAATCATCTCGAACATTTCTTTTTGCCATTGGCGGGTGTGTTCTTCGGGAGCGTTCCAATCAGTAGTAGCCAACGGATTGACGTGTTCCTCCTTCTTCCTTGACGTAGCAAAACCGGAAACCATGTCTTGCCACATCATCAATCCCAGAGAATCGGCGTAATAATAATATTGCTCCGGTTCTACTTTGATATGTTTACGGATCATATTGAATCCCATCTTCTTCAACTGCACCATGTCCCACAACATCGCTTCCTCGGAAGGAGGAGTCAACAATCCATCGGGCCACCAGCCTTGATCCAGCGGACCGTATTGGAAGATGGGTTGGTTATTCAGGCAAATACGGTTGTATCCACATTCATCTTTACGGGCATCTACTTTTCTCAAGGCAAAGTAACTCTTTACCCGGTCTAAAACACGTCCTCCATTGGATAAGACAATATTCAAATGATACAGTTTCGGAGATTCGGGAGACCATAAGACAGCGTTCGGAACGTCTATCTCCATCGCATTAGTCAACTTCTGTTCCACCGTCTTGATTACTTTGCCATCATCCAACACTTCTATTTTCACTTCTTCATTGCCTTTGGCTCCGGCTATATCGAAAGCCAGCTTCACGGATTTTCTCTCAATATCAGTGGAAGGAAGTACCTGACGGATATAGGTTTTATTCACCGCTTCCAGCCACACAGTTTGCCAAATGCCCGATACAGGCGTGTACCAAATACCTTCCTGATTAAGTTGTTGTTTCCCTCGGGAAATAGATTCCGTGTCCGTCGGGTCGGTGACGGCTACTTCAATGCTTTGAGGACCACTCTTCTTCAGGTATTTAGTAATATCAAACGAGAACGGGTTGTTTCCTCCTTTATGCTTACCGACCAACCGGTTATTCACCCATACTTGACATTCATAATCCACTGCTCCGAAATGCAGGATAGCAGATTTATTCTTCCAGGAAGGATCTAAAGTGAACTCACGTTGATACCATAATTTATCCGTAGGAAGAAATGTTTTCTGCACTCCGGACAGAGATGATTCAATCGCAAACGGGACCAGGATTTCCCCTTCAAAGGAAACATTCTTCCGGGACGTGTTCTGATCCGTTACGGCATACTTCCACAATCCGTTCAGATTGATCCATTCTGCCCGTTGCAACTGTGGTCTGGGATAACTTTGCCACACATTTTCCGGCGTCACCTGTTCAGCCCATACTGTTTTAATTTTATCTCCTTTAGGCTCCCATGCATGGGTAAACACCTGCGACATGGCTCTTAAAGCCAGAGTTAGTAAGATTCTCTTATCCATAAGCATTAGCGGGTTTTATATTCTTTAAAATCTTTCCGTCGATTCTTATTGTAGGTATTCCACATTTTCTGGAAATACAGTACATCACTCTTGTCCGCCCATTCGAAATAGGCTGTTTCCAATTCTTTTGCCATTTCAGGATATTTACCGATCAGGTTGTGCTGTTCGGTACGGTCTTCCTTGATGTTGTACAATTCCCATTCATCTCCTTTGAAGTTGGCGGAAACCAGCTTCCAATCACCTTTACGCACCATGCGGTTGCCTTCATGTTCCGCATAGATATATCTTTCGGGCATCTTCTTTCCTTTCACTATCGGAAGGATAGACTGACCTGCCGTAGGCAGAATCGCTCTTCCCTGATATTCTTTCGGATAAGTGGCTCCTGCCAGTTCCACACAGGTAGACATGATATCGGAGAATTGTGCAGGCTGATGATTCAGTCCGCCTTTGTTCTTCACATGATTACCCCAGGAAATGATACACGGCGTGGAAATACCTCCTTCATGTGCATAATGTTTATAGAGCGTGAACGGCGTGCAGCAAACATTTGCCCAGCCTGTACCGTAATGATGATAGGTTCCGGGCAAACCCATTTGGTCGAGTTCTTCTCCGGTATGGGTATGGTATTCGACTCCGGTCTGTTTGTCGAAGCCAAATTCGTGCCATTCGGCACAAGCTCCGTTATCGGACATAAACATGATAAACGTATTGTCCAACTCACCGTTTTTCTTCAATTCATCCACTACCCGGCCGATGTTCGTGTCCATCACATCTACCATAGCGGCAAAAATAGACATACGCCGTGCGAGGTCGGTCTGCTGATCTTTCGTCAATGAATCCCATGCCGGTAGCGGATGCGTTTCATCTTCAAACAGACTTTCGGGAACCACACCGCGCGGACTAAGTGCCGGCTTTCCCTGCATAAGTTTCAGGTCCACAATCCGTTTCCAGCGGGCGTCACGAATCTTATCCCACCCCTGCATATAGAGAGACATATATTTATCGGTCACTTCTTTCGGTGCATGCAAAGGAAAATGGGGAGCATTATAAGCCAGATACAGGAACAGAGGTTTCTTTTCCTGATGTGCCTGGTCGATGAAGTCAATCGCATAATCCGTTATCACATTGGTAGCGTAGAAAGTTCCTTCCTCATAGTGTCTGGGGGTACGGTCTTTCGGCAAACGGGTATATACTGCCGGATTCCAGAAAGAATTGAATCCGCCCAATAAACCGTAATACTCTTGAAACCCACGAAGAATAGGATTCGACTTATTCCCCAGATGCCACTTTCCTGACATAGCCGTAAAATATCCGGCATCTTTCAGGACTTCTGCAATCGTGACGTTGTCCGAATTGGAACGGAAACCGGAATATCCTTTCGGCCAGGCAGGATGACTGCCATCCATGTGTCCCAATCCCGTCTGATGCGGATAAAGTCCCGTCAATAGGTTGGCACGCGACGGACAACTGCGTGCACTGTTATACATCTGCGTCATACGGACGCCATTCTTTGCCAGTTTATCCAACACCGGTGTATGAATCTCACCACCGAAGCAGCCGAGATCGGAAAATCCCAAATCGTCTGCCAGTATGATAATAATATTCGGTTTGTCCTGCGCATACGTCATCGGAACCAGAGCCAGGCTGCCTGCTATCAATAAAGAAGTTTTCATTTGGTATTATAATTAAAGTTGGGTTTGAATTTACCATTCTCATAGATCATCGGAATTAATCCGGGACGGCACGTCACTTTATACTCCGCCGCCTGTGCCCCACGCGGATTGAAGAACATGGTAGCCCACCAGTTTCCATCCTTATCCTGGAAAAGATTGTTGTGTCCTCCTCCCGTGATGGCATTGTAGCGTTCGCTATAGGGACCATACACATTATCGGCTGTCGAAATGATGCAGTCGTAACTATAACGTGTCTTCGGTGAGGTTACTCCCTTTTTCTCAATATAGGTATCTCCCTCCGACGTACGGTGCGACCATATAGCCTGTACGAGGTGATATTTGTTATCATATTTGAAGATAAACGCTCCTTCAATATATGGTTCCGGATTATATTTTTTCTCTTTCAATGTTTTCAGTTCCTCGGCAAATCCGCTCATATCCGGTTTCATACGGGCGATATAATGGTTGTGCCCGACAAAGTAGACAGTGCCGTCCGTATCTTCGAACAAGCTTCCGTCGATGTTCGGGAAGATGGCTTTGTCTTTATTTCCTTCGATATTCTCGTACGGGCCTTCCGGCTTTCCGGTCTTGCTCCGCAAAATGAAAGAACCTCTCCCACCTGCCGACTCATTCATGCAGGCAACAATAAACCAGTTCTTCGCGCTTTTGATATAATGCATTTCCGGAGCCCACACTGCATGAAAGCGGTTGTCCATCGGATCACCGTTTATGGATTTTTTCTGATATTTCTCTCCTGCTTTATATACTTTCGGCTTCTTTTGCCAGGTTCCGTCTTTTTCCATCGACCATATTTGTCCTCTGGCTTCCCAGGACTTCATATCTTTGGAACGCCACAGGTACAAACCGTCGTTCCAGTCCCAGCAATGTCTCTGTCCCGGAAAGTAACGGTCGGGGGTAGAGGTCGTTCCTGTGATATAATAATAACCGTCGGGACCCAGCGTAGCCCAAGTGTCCCTCATCCAATAATCAAACGCCGGCTTTACAGATGTCGGAACACGTAGTTCCGGAGCGTTTGTATCTGCCGTTCCATATAACTGTGCTGATGCTGTAGAGATGGAAATAAATCCTGTAAACAAGATCAATCCTAATCGCAAAATCAATTTCATATATTTCTGTTTTATGTTTACGGATACAAAAATAGGCCGTTGCGGGGCAGACTTCATGGAATCATGTTTTTAATATCCGTAGGTATGTACAATCTTCTTATTTTTTAGTGTTCCGGGTGAAGATAATTAAATGGATTCTGTTTAAAATGGTAACGTCTTTGCGGGAGAGGCAGCGGATCCTGCAAACGCAACTCCCATGCCAGTAAACGGGTCAGAAGTTCTGTTTGAATTTCGCTGTATTTCTTCTCGCCAAACAGATTATGAACTTCCGAAGGATCTTTCTTTAAATTATAAAGTTCTCCGTTGCCATAATGATTCATAACCAGTTTCCAGTCATCCTTTCTTATCATGCGTGAGGTACCGCTTTGCGTCCAGGTGTTCAGTTCGTCGAAGTGGGCTATTTTGCCGGGAGTCAATGCTCCTTCCTGTTCAAAAGTCAGGGAGGCATCCAGTCCGACATCGGCTCCTCCGAAGCCTTGTTGCACGACCATGCTGGAGAACTCTTCTTTAGGGTAAGCTTTTCCGGTCAGCATCGGCCACAAGCTACGACCCTGAACTCCTGCCGGTATTTCGGCACCGATGGCAGAGCAGAAGGTGGGGAAAAGGTCGGCTATCGATACGTGGCTATCCATAGGGGCAGGCTGGTTCTTAATATGATATCCTGCCCATACCATCGGGATACGTGCGAGGCTTTCGGAAAGTCCGGCTCCTTTACGGATCAATCCGTATTCCCCCCAGTAGTCACCGTGGTCGGAAAGTACGACAAAGAGGGTGTTTTCATATTGTCCGCTGGCTTTCAATGATTCGATCAGTCTCTTGATCTGATCGTCTATCAACCGGATCATTCCGATATAGTTGGCACGGATTCGAGGCAAGTCTTGTTCCAGGTTCGGGCAGGACGCGTCTTCCAGTTGCGCCAAAATACGGTATTTCTCTCCTTTCTTTGCCAAATCTTTGCGGGAGGTCTTTAAGACAGGGAGCTTATCGGGGGAGAACATGGAGTAATAGGGTTCACATACCTGATAAGGGTTGTGAGGTTCCGGAAAAGAGACCCATACGAAGAAAGGATTTTCTTTCTGCTGTTTAATCCATGCCAGTGCTTCGTTCACGATTTTGGTGGGATGCTGTTCTTCCAGCGAGATGGGAGATGGCTCCAGCCATTGTCCCCTGGCTTGCTGATTCAGGAAACGGGCAGTCTCCTTCTCGGCGGGAGTCGTCTTTTTGTGCTTTCCCCAGTGTCCGTATTCAGACCAGAAATCCAGGTCGGCAGGTTTCAGGTAAGCATGATTCTTGCCGACCAATGCAGTTTTATATCCGTTTTCTTTCAATACGCCCACTAAGTCCTGTTGATAGGAGATGTCGGGGATATTGTGATTCGTGCGTACATGAGTGGCGGAAGGAAAACGCCCGGTGAACATGGAACAACGTGCCGGAGAGCTGGCCGGCATCACAGTGTATGCCTTATTGAACCATACATTCTCCTGCGCCAACCGGTCGACAAAGGGAGTCACTTCCAGAGGAAAACCTTCCCTGCCGCACAAATCGGCACGCTGCTGATCGGTCATAATAACCACAATATTCGGTTTGCCGGTTTGCGCCTGGACTGACATAGCCAAACCTTGTATGGCAAGTCCTGTGATACAAAAGATTGTTTTCATTTTATTTTTATTTGCTATTTGACAATTTAGAGTTCACCACGGAGGACACAGAGGACACGGAGGCTTAATCATTTTATTCATTACAGAGTAACACAGAGTCTCACGCTTTTTTTACAGCTAACTGCATCTATCACTCTGTTCCTTGCAGAAAGAGAGAAAAAATGCTGTGTCCTCTGTGCTCTCTGTGTCCTCTGTGGTGAACTAAAAACGATATACAACCATGGAAGCTGCCTCCAGTTCGAACGGTTGATTCAGGTCCAGCCCGACTTCCGTCTCTACCGGTTGGACTTCATTCGGAGCAAACGGTGTGTTTTCTTTTCCCGGAACCAGTACCAGGCTTGTTTTATGTGCCTTGACGGGACGTTTGAAGCCGGAAACTTCCGGTTGTAGAGTGACTTTTTTATCCTGCAGGTTTATCAGTTTCAGGATATATTGTTTGCTGACCGTATCATATCCCATCGTAACAAAGATGTTCTGCAAACCTTCTATATCCTTGATCGCTGCATCCAGACACACGTCAAACGTGTTATCCCTGAACATCTTTGCCAGATAGAAGAAGGAAGTCTTTACGCTACTGTCTACTCCATTAATCAACATCGGCAGGAAGATACGGTGTTCCAGAAAGTCCCAATGCCTCATCACCGGACGTTCGGCAAACAAGGGATTCAAATCGCCGTTGCGTTCTATTGACATACGGATGGCTCCGGTAGCCAGCAGGTTATAAGGATATTTTCCGCTAATACCCAATTCGCCGATAAACAGCTCGGCAACACCCCGTTTGTAGTTATCAAAACGATAATGCTGTTCGCAAGCCCATTCGATTGAGTTATAATAATGTTCATCGAACACTTTCACATTCTTCGGGTTGACAAAATTGGGAATATCCTTCCGTTTGTCATCATTCTCTCTTCCGACTACACGGATGACACTATTGGCTATATAAATCAAGTCAGGATATTTGGCGGACAACGCCTGATAGATTTTCTCATAACGTTCCCAATACACAGGTCCGAAATCTTCATTTCCAATCTCGATATATTTTAGCGGGAAAGGAGCAGGATGACCGTTCTTTGCCCGTTCGGCTCCCCATTTCGTAGTTGTATCACCAATGGCATACTCGATGGCATCCAACGCATCCTGGGTATAAGCATCCAGATCGACATCAATGTGTCTGAAATTCCACTGTGGACTTTGCTTCACCCAACCGCTGCAAATCATACCCGTAGGCATCACATACATCGCATCAGCTCCCACATATTCGCACAATTCATAAAACTCATGATAGCCGATTCCGTCGGTACGGTAATAAGGCGCCCATTTGCTCCACTGTCCCGGACGATTTTCAATCGGTCCGAGCGTCTTTTTCCAGTGATACATCGTTTCTTCATTGACTCCGTGCACGATGCATCCGCCCGGAAAACGGATAAAGCTGGGAGAAAACTCTTTCAGGTTCTGAACAATGTCTTTACGGAATACGGATTTTCCATCGTTCCAGGTATCGGACGGGAACAGGGAAACGACATCCATCTGAAATTGTCCTTTCGACATCGGTTGTATGGCAAACATTCCACGCCGGACGTTCTTTTCCGGTTTCAGTTCACCGGAATATTTTGTCCAGTCCCGATTCCCTACATTCACTTCGATCACATTGCTCACCCGTTGTCCCCATTCGTCAACTAGAAATACACGTAACGGAGCGGAATAATTTCTGTTCTTCAGAAACAAGGAAAGGCGGTAAGACGTATCCGTCTTCAGGTTCATTCCATAATATCCACGGTTGAGAATCAGGGCATCCGGATGGTTCGCAATATCTTCCGTGACATTAACCAGCATCGAATACTTATTTTCCCCGCTCATCGGATTTTCATCCGTGCGACTGATAAATACAGGAGTATATGATAACGGATAAGTCGTCCATCCAATCAGCGGATCGGCCTGAAACACTTTTTTCTCTTTAACGCGGGGAGCCGGAACATTTTCATAAAGACCGTTCTTCACAGATAATCCGGCAGGCGGTGTAGCTTCTTCAAACGAACGGTTACGTATCAGTTCGGCGTGCAGAGCACCCTCGCCCATCATTCCTATTTCTTCATAATGGAAACCGTACTTTGCGGGAGCCACTTTGTGGGTTTTCGATTTATTGATATACAACGTTCCATCGGAGGAAGACGGAGAGGAACTATTCCCATATACCAGAGGTAATGTGAAAAACAGACCGATACCAAACGTAAAGGATTTGAATGTCGAATGATTCATAGCATTTGTTTTTAGAGTTTCACATTGCAAATGTGGTCTTTTCTATCCAAGAAAAACAGAAAAATAATGCTTAATACCTGCAATCATGTATAAAAATCTGTAGCGAAGCGGCAAACTGAACATGAGTGCTGCCCGTTTGAACAATTCTACGACTGTTCAAAACAAAAAAAGACGTATCTTTAGGTCGTGAAAATCAATCAGAAAAGCCATGAGAACCACCTTACTTAAATTCGTACTCTTATTTAGTCTCGTGCTCTTAAATACAAGCTTGTCGACGGGACAGATTCAATATAATAATATACGCTTCAAACAGCTAAGTATAGCTGAAGGACTCCCGCATAATACGATCAATGCAATCACCCAGGACAACCACGGGTTCATCTGGTTTGGTACACGCAACGGATTGTGCCGATATGACGGTTATAATATCAACCTGTTCGCACATAATGAGGCCGACAGCACCTCACTCCGCCACAATTTCATCACACGCTTATATAACGATTCGCTCCGTAACATTCTATGGATCTCTACCGATCAGGGCATCTGCAGCTATAACTACGAGACAGAAGATTTCAGCCGTTACCAGATTAAAGGGAACACTAAGGATGATGTTTGTTTCCTGAACACCAGCGATGGTATGCTTCTGGCAGCTTGTAGCAACGGACTCTATCGCTACAATGAACAAGACAGCTTGTTCGTTCCTTTTCTTCTCGATGAAGAAAAACCTCATGTGAGATACCTTGCGGAGGACGGAGACAAAACCTTATGGATAGACACCAACAAAGGACTGATGCGATACATACAGTCTGGAGAAGAAACAGTTCGTTTCCCTCCCGACTCTCATCCAGCCTTTTACACAGCAATGCAACAATGCTGTCCTGATCTCGTCCAACCAGCTTTTATTTAATACTAACAACGATTTTTTCGTCTATCATATACAAAGCAATACCCTGTGTAATCTTTCGAAAGACCTTGAAGTGAAAGACTTCCGGTGTGCGGCAACCGACCATACGGGGAATATATGGGTAGGCACGGAGTATGGCATCTTTGTCTTCAACAAACTCTATCAACTGATTGCACATTACGAACAATCGGAACGGGATTTAAGTGCGCTGAACGATTCTCCCATTTACAGCCTTTATCAGGACAAGGCTCATAATATGTGGGTGGGAACCTATTTCGGAGGAGTCAACTATTATATATTCGGTTCCGACCAGTTCCAGATATATCCATACGGAGCCAGTTTCAATCATTTGAGCGGAAAGGCTGTCCGCCAGATTATCAATGCTCCGGACAACGGTCTGTACATCGCCACCGAGGATGGCGGATTGAATTACCTGAACAATAGAAAGGAAATCACCCGTGCCGAACGGCTGCACAAGCAAATGCAAATCTACGCCAAGAACATACATTCTTTATGGCTTGACAAAGATAACAGCTTGTGGCTCGGACTGTTCCTGAAAGGAGCTCTTCACTATATACCGCATCTAAACCGCACGGTGGACTATAATCTACTGTCGGATGAGGTTTCTTCCGGCTTCTGCATCATCGAAGACAAGAACGATCATATCTGGTACGGAGGCCCTTCCGGCTTATTCCTGATCGACAAGAAGAAAGCAAACTCCCGCCCGGAAAAGATTTCATCTCTCCGTGTCTTTAACCTGGTACAGTTTAATGACAGTATACTTTGGGCAGGAACCCGAAAAGGCAGTATATTTCAGATCAATACCCATACACTGAAAGTAACCTCGCTCCCCATCCTGCCGCATACCGATCTCTACATCACCTATATCTACCCCGATTCACATCAACGGATATGGATAGGTACAGACAACAACGGGCTTTATGTATCGGACCGCAACGGTAGCATTATCGCCTTTTACAGTAAAGAACAGTTGGGATCCAACGCCATCAAAGGTATCATTGAAGATGAGATGAGCAATGTTTGGGTAGGTACCGGAAACGGACTTTGTTGTATCAATTCCCAAACAGGAAGCATTGACCGATATACCACGGCCGACGGATTGCCCATCAACCAGTTCAACTACTCCTCCGCCTGCAAGAAGCCTGACGGAGAATTGTATTTCGGAACTATCAACGGTATGATTTCTTTCTACCCGGAACAGGTACGCTCCGTCAATCCCCGTTTCAACATTGCACTGACTGCCATTTGGAGCAACAGCGAATATATGTCGCCCAACAATGAGAAAGCATTCATCCCTTCCTCTATCTCCGAACTGACAGAGATCACCCTGACGCACGAACAAGCCCAATCCCTGCGTCTCGAATATTCCGGCCTGAATTATCAATATACCGACAACACTCAATATGCGATGAAAATGGAAGGTATCGACAAGGACTGGCAGTTTGTAGGCAACCAGCATCAGGTACGCTTCTCCAATCTGCCTTCAGGAAGATATATCTTAAAGATCAAAGCCAGCAAAGATGGTATCCACTGGGACGAAACGGGCCAAAAGGACCTTGCCATCAGAGTCCTTCCTCCTTGGTGGCTCTCACCGGGAGCATATTTAGTTTATGCACTACTCTTCCTATTAATCATTTACGCCGCATACAGATATACCAAAACGCGTATCATCCTACTCATGCGACTGAAAACGGAGCATGAACAACGCGTCAACATAGAGAATATGAATCAACAGAAGATCAATTTCTTCACTTACATCTCCCATGACCTGAAAACACCGCTGACCCTGATTCTATCGCCTCTGCAACGATTGATCCAGCAGCCACAAATCAGCAACAACGATAAAGAGAAACTGGAAGTCATCTACCGAAACGCCAACCGGATGAATTATCTGATTAATGAACTATTGACATTCAGTAAAATCGAGATGAAACAGATGCGTATCAGTGTCCGGAAGGGAGACATCATGCACTTTCTGGAAGAACTGTCGCACATCTTCGACATTGTAGCCGGGGAACGGGAAATTGACTTCATCGTCAATCTGGAAGACACCGAAGAGGAAGTCTGGTTCTCGCCTTCCAAGCTGGAACGGATTCTTTATAACTTGCTCTCAAACGCATTTAAATATACCCAGCCCGGCGGATACGTCAAGTTGAGTGCCAAACTAATAAAAGAAGAGAAAGGAACATTTGTGCAAATCTCCGTCAAAGACAATGGCAGGGGGATTCCTAAAGAAGCTCAAGAACAAATATTTGAAAGTTACTACCAAGTTGAGAAGCGCGACCATCGCGAGGGATTCGGACTGGGATTATCGCTTACGCGTTCGCTCATACACATGCACAAAGGGGAAATCCGGGTAGAAAGCGAAATCAACAAAGGTTCGGACTTTATCGTTACCCTGAATGTATCCGAGGATGCTTACAACCCCGATGAACGCTCGTCCGAGAACATCACGACCGAAGAAATACAGAAATATAACCAGCGAATCAAGGAAACCATCGAACTCATTCCTGAAAAGCTGACCAACAAAGAAAAAGATCCTGCCCGGGAATCTATTATGATTGTGGAGGACAACAAAGAAATGAATGATTACCTCGCCAGTATATTCAGCGAGAAATATGATATTATACGGGCGTATAACGGTGCGGAAGCCTGCAAGAAGATAGCCAAACAGCTGCCTAACCTCATTATATCGGATTTAATGATGCCAGTGATGGACGGATTGGAATTTACGGAACGTGTCAAACAGGACGTAACGACCAGCCATATCCCCGTTATCCTCCTGACCGCAAAGACTGATGAAAACGACCATACGGAAGGTTATCTGCGGGGAGCCGATGCGTATATCACTAAACCTTTCAACGCCAAGAATCTGGAACTGCTGGTACAAAATATCCAAAAGAGCCGGAAACAGAGTATTGAACACTTCAAACAGGCGGAAGAACTGAACATCAAGCAAATAACCAATAACCCACGTGATGAAGTGTTCATGAAGGAACTAGTGGAGCTAATTATGGCTAACCTCACCAAGGAAGACTTCGGAGTAACTGAAATCACAACCCATCTCCGCATCAGCCGCAGCCTGTTGCACATGAAGCTGAAATCACTCACCGGATGCTCCATCACTCAATTCATACGGACCATCAAAATGAAAGAGGCTAAAACTCATTTACTGAATGGTATGAATGTCTCCGAAGCATCATTTGCCGTCGGTATATCAGATCCGAACTACTTTACAAAGTGTTTCAAGAAAGAATTTAATATCACTCCGACAGAGTTTCTCAAGCAGTTGAAATAGAAGTTACCATGATAGAAATTCGATCTATCCTTAGACAGCGTATCAGCTATTAGTAGAAAAGTCCTTTTGCTCCCTTTGCAAAAACCTCTTCCCTTAATAGTAAAGTAGTCTTTGCCCTATTCCAAACTATAAATGCAAGTTCCGTTTATAAAATTGCAAGCTTTGTTTTTATAAACGGAACTTGCAATTATAAAAACAAAGCTTGCATTTATAGTTTGAAACGAAGGAAGACGAAGTTATCTAACCGGAAAAAGGAAGTTTGGTCTATATCAAAGAGAAGTTATCTATTAATAGCCAACAGGGCAAATAGGTATATCCTGTACATCCGTCATTTGCTTGTTAAAAATTACATAGATTCAGAGGTATCTATCCTTACAATTCGGAAACCTACATTGGCATAACCTTGCGCACCTGTCCTTACATCATCTGATTTCTCGCTACGGCAATCATCACGCTTGGAGTCCCAACTTCCACCTTTGACAATATACTGCCCGTTAGCATCAGTTGAAGTAGTCCACTCCCAGCAGTTTCCCCAAAAGTCAATGCCTCCACATGCACCTGTGGACTGTTTGTAAGCATCCACTGCTGTCAGTCCTGATTCAATGTGGTTAGCATTCATTGCCACATCTTTAGGCATGTGACCAGCACCAAGAATCCATTCTTCTTCACTGGGAAGACGGTAGATATGCTTGCTATCCTGTGCTGTCAACCATTTACAATAAGCTTTGGCATCATTCATCGTAATGTTCACAACCGGATAGTTGTCCTGTCCTTTTTCATAGGTAAATCCGGACTTGAAGGCGGCATACTCGGCATTGGTGACGGGTGCATAGCCGATATAAGCATTGGGAGCTGATGCGCCACGCAACACCATCCAAGCGTCTTTCGGGTTCTCGTCCCTTCGAGGATCGATGAAGCGAAGAAATTGCTGTTGGATGCGGGTTTCTCGATTCTGTACCATTTCGCCCACAATACCTTGCATGTGCTCCACAATGCTGTAAGTCCGGGCTTCACGCTCCAGTTCACGAAGCTTGTTTTTCTTTCTGGCTACCACTTTGTCATACCGTACACATATCTGATCCAACAGTGCTTGTTTGTTGGCTTCCGTAGGTTTCTTACGGTATTGAACAAATAGATTGTGTGTCTTGGAATCCATTTTGGGGCGTCCTTCCTCTACGAGTGGAGCACCGGGCTTGTCGAACTCTAACTCGCTCTCTACCAAATCATCGGGACTGATAAATTCTCCCAATTCCACCTTCTGATGCACACCGAAATAATGCGCCACGAGTCCGTCTCGGTAAATAGAAAGCCTGTATCCTCCGTAAAGATTGCAAGGTAAGGTGGAAATGTAGTAGTCTTTTCCGGGTATAAATCCAGACTTGCTGCTTGAACTGTACGTTATAATGGTACTTGTATGTACCATATCATCGATTGCAGTTTCTCCCTGGGCAGTCTTTTGGGTAGTCGCCGTACCTGCTAGCGGAAAGCCATCGACACTTTCCAGTTCTACCTTTGTCACACCTATAAACTGGAAATTGAATTTGATACCGCATCGGCTAGCCGAATGACCCTCATAACCACCCTCTTTATCCGTTTGGTGGGTTGAAACCACGATTTTATCTTCTTTGTCATCGTCTTGCGCGGACACAGCAGTACCCGTCACAATGGCAATAGCCATTGCTAAAAATATTTTTTTCATATTCGTATGTTATTAGGGAATTAAATGAAATCTGTTCTTACGACTCTGAAACCGACATTGGTATATCCTTGTGTACCAATTCTTACCACATCCGATTTTTCACTACGACAATCGTCTCGTTCAGAATCCCAACTGCCGCCTTTGATGATGTATTGTCCATTTGCATCCATGGATGAAGTCCATTCCCAGCAGTTGCCCCAGAAGTCGATACCACCACAAGCACCCGTTGTCTGGCTGTAAGCATCTACCGCTGTCAGTCCCGTCTCCACACGACCTGCGTTCATCGTAACATCCTTCGGCATGTGTCCGGCTCCAAGAATCCATTCCTCGTCGGTCGGCAAACGGTAGTTATGCAAATTGTCTTTTGCCATAAGCCAATCGCAATAAGCCGTGGCTTCAGCTATGGTTATATTTGCTACCGGATAATTGTCCTGTCCTTTATTATAGGTGAAGTCTTCTTTAAAGGCAGCATATTCTGCATTGGTTACCGGTGCATAGCCGATGTAGGCATTGGGAGCTGACGCACCTCGCAGCACCATCCATGCGTCATTGGGATTGTCGTCGTTTCGAGGATCGATGAGTCGCAGAAACTGCTGTTCGAGTCGGATATCCCGATTCTCAACCATCTCATCCACAATCTCCTGCATTTCTTCCACCACATCCGGGGTCAAAGCTTCTCTCTCCAGCTCGCGGAGCTTGGCTTTCTTTC
>OLNP01001904.1_pt1 | contig 16362 bp, 10 predicted proteins | sample 1671951 | NCBI WGS metagenome assembly OLNP01 (sample SAMEA3136629, study PRJEB25190) | human gut metagenome | biome: human gut; feature: human-associated habitat; material: faeces | place: Austria | collected 2013
CACGTAAGATGTGCGCCTGTAGCTCAGCAGGATAGAGCGGCCGCCTCCTAATAAGAAGTCGGACTGCCGCCTGAATTGAGCGACCGGATAGCAAGATTCCTCCTGATTTCGTCCGATTTTCCCTCCCAGAGCTACCGCCAAACTGCTAACATCAGGCGGAAGATGAAGGGCTCGTGAAAGTCGAACACGCCGCCCGCAGTTAGACAGCTAACGCGGAAAGCCTGGATTACTTCCCTCGGTCAGGAAGACCGAAAAGCTCGAAAGCCTTGTGAAATAAGGATTTTGAGAACATGGTCCCGTACCTCAGCAGGATAGAGGGTCCGCCTCCTAAGCGGAACGTCGCGCGTTCGAATCGCGCCGGGATCGCCAAAAAGCCCGTTTTTGAAGCAAAAAGCTGCTAACAGCAGCCTGCTAACAAAAGCGGGCGTTTTTCTTTTTCAGCAAGACACTTCTGCTAACAGATTCAGGGGGTCTGTTTGCAGATTGCCAACATTTTGCCCCGATTTCTAACGTCGCTCCCCTTTGCTGGCTCTCAAAATTGCAAACATTGGCGGACGATTCAGCTAAAAAAAGTAGTGGATTTGAAAATCCATGCAGCTCCTTGTTGGCTATTTTTGCTGTTTTAAATGCAATGCCTGATTAAGTATGCAAGAGGCATGAATATTTATGATGCTGAAAAACAAGTGCATCGGTTTAACTTGTGAATGTATTTGCTAACGGAACAGACCCACCAATTAGCTGAAAAGCGACTTAAGTGTTAGCATTTCTAACAACTACCGCCAATTTATGCCGCTATTTTCATGTTGAAGAAACGCCTATTATATGCTAATATAATGTGAATTGGTGTATTCTTGAACTCGACGAAGGAGTGTTTCGGTATATGATATTTGCGGAACAAATACGGATAATCAGACAAAAGCTTTTTATGACTCAGGAGGCATTGGCCACAGAATTAGAGGTAGCTCTTACAACAGTAAACCGATGGGAAACCGGGAAAAGTAAGCCGAATCTAATGACAATGAAGAAGATTAAAACTTTCTGCCAAGAAAACAAGGTCAATTATGACCCCTTAGAAGAAAGCTGGCTTTCTATGGATGGCCATGCATTACTACAACATGAGGAGAATAAAGAGAATGAACCAGCTCGCTGAGAAAACTGAAAAACTATACTTTATAGATCTGTTTGCCGGAGCTGGTGGATTATCGGAAGGCTTCATTCAAGCGGGTTTTTATCCTATTGCTCATGTTGAGATGAATGAATTTGCGGCTAAAACTCTCGTTACAAGGAGTGCATATTATTATTTGAGACAGGCTGGGACACTATCAAAGTATTATGATTATATGGGTGGAAGAATTAGCCGGGAAGCCCTTTTGGAACAGATTCCCAAAAGTGTACAGAACACGGTGCTATGTGAAACAATGTCTGACGAAAGTCTTCCAGCGATCTGCAAGAAAATCGATGGTATCATGAAAATCCGTGGGATAAATAAGGTGGATGTAATCATTGGTGGCCCACCTTGCCAGGCTTATTCTCTTGTGGGACGTGCACAGAGCAAGCATATGGAAGTTCCGATGTCTCAAGATCCCAGAAATAAACTATATATTCTGTATGGTCGGATGCTCAAAAAATATAAGCCCCGGATGTTTGTCTTTGAAAATGTAATGGGAATCGAATCAGCAAACGGCGGGGCCACCTGGAAAAACCTCAAAAAGTATCTGCGTCGGGTCGGATATGAGATTGAATGCCAGGAGCAGAACGCAAAGAGTTTCGGTGTTTTGCAGAATCGTAGGCGAATGATTATCATCGGCTGGTTAAAAGATAGTGGGCTAAGCTATCCAGAATTCACCGTTGCTGAAACAAATGCAGTTGTTTCGGATCTTCTCTGCGACCTGCCATCACTTACACCCGGCAAAGGAGCATCTTCTTACAGTAACGTTTCTGCAAGCAGCTATGTGCTGGAACACAGCATTCGCACTGCTGACGATGTTCTCACTCATCATCAGGCAAGACAAAATACGGAGCGGGACATCAAGATCTATAAAAAAGCCATCGAACTCTGGAACGATGGACATAAGCGCCTTAACTACAATGATTTGCCACCTGAGCTGAAAACGCATAAGAACACAACGTCGTTCACTGACCGCTTCAAAGTTGTGGAAGGTGACGATGCATGCTGCCACACGGTGCTGGCCCACCTGTCCAAGGATGGTCATTACTTCATTCATCCGGATATCGAACAGCACCGCTCCATCACCGTTCGGGAAGCTGCAAGAATCCAGTCTTTCCCTGACAGCTACTATTTTGAAGGCCCTCGCACTTCACAGTTTGTCCAGATCGGAAACGCCGTGCCGCCTATGATGGCGAAGGGTATCGCGGAAAAGATTGCCGAAGAACTGAGACAGGAGCGCTGAATATGGAAGAGAATCTGCTGCTGGAACAGTACAGCTGGTATAAAAAGAAAGCGTTAGAGGCATCGCCCTATCACTGTCTTCTTGACTCCAACATTCAGTTGAATCCGCATCAGATCAACGCCTACTGCGCTGCAGTGCAGTCGCTCCACACGGGAGGTATCGTGCTGGCTGATGAAGTCGGCCTTGGCAAAACCATCGAAGCCGGGCTTTCGCTGAAGCATGCGATTGCCGATGGAGCCAGGCATATCCTGATTGCGCTTCCTGCTACACTACGGAAGCAGTGGGAAATCGAACTGCAGGAGAAGTTTGGCCTGGAGGCGTTTATTCTCGACAGACTTACCGTGGAGAGCGATGCTTACCACTGGCAGTCCTGGCTCGAAAAGGGATCACACGTCAGAATCGTGCTTGCGTCCTACGATTACTCCTCCAAGTTGATGCAGCGCTTCCCAAATGTGAAATGGGACCTGATCATCATCGATGAGGCGCACAACCTGCGCAACGTTTTTCACGGCACCAAACGGGCAAAGCGCCTGTATGAACTGACACAGGGCATCCCGAAAATACTGCTGACCGCCACCCCACTGCAAAACTCGCTCAATGATCTGCACGGGTTGATTTCCTTCATCGACCCCCGCATCTTCGGCAGTGAGCGGCTGTTTAACAAGCGTTTTATTGAAGGCGAGGACTATGCGGAGCTGAAGCGAGAGCTTTCACCCGTTCTCTACCGCACACTGCGTCGGGATGTCGCCCGATACATGGAGTTCCGTAAGCGAACCTGCCGGACGGTGGATTTCACCCTTTCGCCGGAGGAGGTGGAGCTGTACATGCGGGTGAACAATTTCCTGAAGCGGGATACGCTCTACTCCATCCCCACCGCCAACCGCGGCCTGATTGTGTTGGTCATACGAAAACTCCTGGCATCCTCCAGCTATGCGCTGATTGAGACATTCGAGGTGCTACGCAACCGATTGGAAAAGCTGTATCAGGGCACAAAGTCTGCCAGCGCTCAGGAGGGCTTCGATCTGTTCTGGGCGTATGTAGAGGATGAAATCGACGAATCCGGACTGGAAGAGGAAGAAGACCCGGATACCGCCTTCCAGAAGCAGCAGATACAGGAAGAGATGGACGAGGTAGACGCCATCCTCGCTACTGCCGAACGGATCAAGGTCAACGCGAAAATCATCGCGCTGAAGCAGGCCATTCACACTGCCCTAAAGTTCCAGGAGGAGCACGGAATCCCGCAGAAGGTCGTCATATTTACGGAATCGAAGCGGACACAGAAATATATCGCCGCCGAGCTCCGTAGGGAGGGTTTTGAGGAAGACGATATCCTGCTGTTTAACGGCGACTTTGATGACGCCATGACGAAAGAAATCTACCGCGCCTGGCAGGTCAAAAACCATGGCAACACCAATTATGGGCGCAGTGTGGAATACAAGCACGCTATCGTCGACTATTTCAGGGAACATGCCCGCATCCTCATCGTGACGGACGCCGGTTCCGAAGGCCTGAACCTACAGTTCTGCAACACGGTCATCAACTATGACCTGCCTTGGAACCCTCAGAAAATTGAGCAGCGCATTGGCCGCTGTCATCGTTACGGACAGGAACACGATGTAGTGGCTGTCAATCTGCTGAACACACAGAACGAAGCGGACAGGCGGGTCTACGAGATCCTGAGCAAAAAGTTTGAGCTGTTCGAAGGTGTGTTTGGCGCTTCGGATGTGGCGCTGGGCATCTTGGAAAGCGGAACAAGCTTTGAGAGCATGATACTTGACATCTACCAGCACTGTGATACGAGGGCTGAATTCAAAAAGGCTTTCGATAAGCTGGACCGACAGCTGGACGCGAAGCGCAACAAAAAAGCCAGGGAGCTGCGCGCCCTGCTGATGACTGAAAGTGAAGATGCGAAGGGCGCAGCGCTGGAAAAGACCAAAGCGGCCATCGACACATACCTTGTGGAGGTGGATTACTGGTCACAGTTTGCGGAGCCGGAGGTAGACCGCACGATCCACTACTGGCGGATCGACAACTGGGGAGTTGATACCTTTGGCGAACATGGGACGCTGTTTATCGGCGCATTTTGTGATGGTGCAAAGTTGCTATTCCCTGTTCTGTTACTCTGCGATGAGAACGGTAAGTTCATCGATTTTTCGGAGCAGGATATTGTCGCAACGCTGGAAAAGGCCAATGATGATGACATCCACTATTTCACACCCACGGACACTGAAATGGCGCTATTCAATCGAATCTATGAGCGCCTGACCATCGAAATGGCAAAAAAGTACCGAGCCAGTATGCAGCCGGTAAAAGAATACAACAAACGGAAGATCGAAAACTGGGTAGGCATCCAGACGGAACAGTTGAATCTGCAGATCGCGGATATGCAGGAGGAAATCAAAGCGCTGGAAGCGCAGGAAGCCGCCGCGAAGGACTTTCTGGAAAAAGTGGACATTCGCAAAAAGATTACGGAGAAGCGAAAAGCACTGATCAAATTCCAGTCGGACTTCCACAAGAAAGCGACACAGATCCAGAACGCCGCATGGCAGGAACAGAAGGAGTTTGCGGACAGGCTGGAAATCCAGCCGCTGCTCCTGGTCAATATTGTACTGAAATTCTGATGTAAGGGGTAAACGTCATGGAACACAGAGGCAAGCTTGAACTGACATGGGTTGGTAAATACGAGGAGACGACGATCGAGCCGCGCATCCTCATAGAGGATCCGGAGAAATCCTACGGCGATCCCCGCAGCGAAAACATGCTGATCCACGGGGATAACCTGATTGCGCTCCAGGCGCTCCAGCAGGATTTTGCGGGGAGGATCAGGTGCATCTATATCGACCCTCCCTTCAACACAGGCCAGGCGTTTGAACATTATGATGACAATCTGGAAATGTCCATATGGCTCAATTTAATGCGTGATCGCATCAAACTGCTTCATGAGCTTTTAAGCGATGATGGCACGATGTTCGTGCATATCGATGATGCCTACCTTCCATACGTCACCCTGTTAATTGATGAGGTTTTTGGGCGAAATAACAGACTATACCTTATTGCTTTCAAACAGGGATCAGCGACAGGACATAAGGCCATCAACCCCGGATGCGTAACGACGACAAACTTTATCGTAATGGTTGCCAAAGATAAGAAGCTTTGGAAGCCTAATAAAGTTTACACAAAGCGCGGGCGAGATACTCGTTATGGGAAATACATTACGAATGTTACTGCTCCATATACGGAGTGGAAAATTATCAATCTCACCAATGCATACGCCAGCTTTACGGGGGTTGATTTAGCTACAGCAAGAAAACAGGTCAAGGATAATCCCGACCTTATTGAATCGTTTGTGTTGGAGCACGCTGAATCAGTAATCCGTACCGCCAGACCTGACATGAATGGTGTTGGAAAAGAAATTCAACAAATGGTTCATCAGTCTTCAGCTTCTCCTAACGAGGTTTTATATCTCCATCGCGAAGGAAATCCTGATATGTATTTCATTAACGGTGAGAGAATTTTGTTCTACAAAGATAAGCTGAAACTTATTGATGGTGAGCTTGTCTCCGCAGAACCCTTAACCACATTGTGGGATGACATACTGTCAAACAACCTGCATAACGAAGGAGGAGTCTCGTTCCCCAAAGGCAAAAAACCAGAGCACCTTATAAAAAGGGTTCTTGAAATTGCTACCCAGGAAGGTGATTTATTTCTTGATTCCTTTCTGGGTTCAGGGACATCCATTGCTGTTGCCCATAAGATGAATCGAAGATATATAGGAATTGAGATGGGACAGCAAGCGTATACGCATTGCAAGAAGCGCTTGGATTCTGTGATTTCTGGTGAAGATTTATCTGGCATTACAAAGGCCGTTGACTGGCACGGCGGCGGAGGCTACCACTTCTACGAACTCGCTCCCAGCCTCCTTGTCCGCAATCCTCGTCTGCCAATCTATCAGATCAATCCAGAGTACACCTTCGAGATGATGTGCGAGGCGATCTGCAAGATTGAGGGCTTCCGTTACCACCCGGAGGGCGTATTCCACGGCTATTCCTCGGAAAAACGGTTCATCCATATAACAAAGGAATTCGTCAACGCGGAGTATGTGAAATCCGTATCAGCGGCGCTGGGCGAAGACCAGTCTCTCCTGATCTATGGTATGGCTATCCAGTCTGACATGATCCTGCCGGACAACATCGAGGTTCGGAAAATCCCGAAAGACCTGCTAGAAAAGTGCAGTTTTGAAAGTGAGGTGCGCTGACAATGGCTGATATCGTAAAGAAAATCGGATACGCCATGAGTCTGCGCGGCCCTCAGCAGGAGGCTCTGGGCTACCTGGACGCCATCAGCGCGCACTGCGATTACCGGAGGGACAGCAAGGCCGCGGTGGAAGCTGCCGCATCGAAGCACTGTGAAAATCAGCGCCCCATCAAGGTGGACGACAAGTTTGACTTTCCGTCCTTCTGCTTTGCCATGGCCACCGGCATCGGCAAGACCCGCTTGATGGGAGCATGCATCTACTATTTGTACAAAACGAAGGGTTACCGGCACTTCTTCATTCTTGCGCCCGGCAGCACCATCTATGACAAGCTGCGCAAGGAGTCCAATCCTGCGCATCCGAAGTATATCTTCAAAGGGCTGGAAGCCGAGATGGGCAGGCCGAGGGGGTACGATGGCGAGAATTACGATACCTACCCGGTGCATTATGAGCAGACCGCGATGAAGTTTGAAAAGGGCTCCGAGATCGAGCTGTTCATCTTCAACATCGGGAAGATCTTCAACAGCAAGACCGATACCCAGTTTAATTTCCACAAATTCCGGGAGACTCTGGGTATGTCTTTCTCTGCTGTGCTGGCCAGTTTTGATGATCTGGTGATATGCATGGACGAAGCGCACCGCTATTATGCCCCGGCGTCCATGAAAGCCATCAACTTCCTGCAACCCGTACTGGGACTGGAGTTTACCGCTACTCCCAAGTCCACTGGCAACGTAATCTATGCCTATGACCTTGCCCGCGGTGCGGCGGAGGGATACCTGAAAATACCCGTAGTCATGGGGCGATCCAACATGGCGGGTTACAGCGCGGCTGATATCGAGGAAATGAAGATCCGGGACGGCCTGACCCAACATGAACACCGCAAGGGCATTATCAGGCAATACTGCGATGATCATAACCTTTTATATGTTAAACCGATTGTCCTGATTGCCTGTCGCGATACAAACCACGCCAGGGATGTCCGCGCCATGATTGACAGCGACGAATTCTTGGGTGGCAGGTATAAGGGGCGGGTTATTGAAGTACACTCCAACATGAAGGGCGAAGAGACCGAGGAAAACGTGCGGCTCCTGCTCTCCATTGAGCGCGCGGACAACCCCGTCGAGATCGTGCTGCATGTGTACAAGCTGAAGGAAGGATGGGACGTCAACAACCTGTTCACTATCATTCCGCTGAATGCAGCAAAGAGTGACATCCTGGCCATGCAGACCATCGGCAGAGGTCTGCGCCTGCCATTCGGATATGCCACTGGCGACGAGGATATCGACACGCTGGATATCGTGGCGCATGAGCATTACCGAGAACTAGTCGATGAAGTGAAGAACAGCGACATTTTCCGCTACCGTGACCTGGACAGAACGGGCGTGGAGCCGACGGACACGGTGGATGTGAGCAGTCCTGTGGACGACGCACAGCTGTCCCTGTTTGATCAGCTCGTGACCGATACCGGTACCCGAAGCTTCCGCGAGGTGGACAATCCCCAGACCCAGCAGGATCTGTATGCCGCCTATCTGAAGACCTTCGGCCCGGGAAGGCAGCGGCAGACATCAGAAGCGGATGATAACCAGATTTCCCTGTTTGATCTGCCGGAAGCGCAGCCGGCCACTCCTGCGGAACCGGCTCAGCCTGTCCCGGCTCCCGTTGATACCGGTGCCGCCGAGAAAAAACCGCTGTCAAAGGATGAGTTCGTTCAGAAGATGCGCGAGTATTCTGGCAAAGCGATCTCCGTCCCCAAAATCCTGGTGCAGACCACATCCGAGGTGAAGTTTAACCGTTTTGAGGTTCGCCGTACCATCCCGGACTTTGAAGTTGCCATGGCGAAAATTGAGCGCTTCGATGCTGTCAATCAGCAGTTCCTCGCTTCCGTGGATGCACAGATTCTCGAAGTGGACGACGCACTGAACACCCTGGCCTGTATGCTGCTGGATTCCATCCCGGAGCTGTCCTATGATGATGCAGACTTCATCATTGACGTGGTGGATCAGTATCTGGCCCAGATCGATGGCGACGAAGAGGAAAAGCGCAGGATCGTGCGCAGATATGCCACGCTGATTGTTTCGGACATCCGCACGCAGATCTTCCAGCATGTGGAACGTAAGACGCAGGATATTCACACCGTCCAGAAGGATCTGATCCTCTTCCGGCGCTTCGTGAAGAACATCCGGAAGGATGGGCGTGTGCGCTTTGACCGGCCCTTTACGGACAGGAGCAATATCAGGAAATATCTGTTCACCGGATATAAAAAGGGCTATTACACCGAGAACGCCTTTGACAGCGACTCGGAGCGCCTGTTCTCCATCATCCTGGAGGAAGACACGGACGTGATCCGCTGGATCAAGCCGCCGCTCAATCAGCTGGGCCTCTTCTGGCAGGCCGGGCAGCAGTACACCCCGGACTTCCTCGTGGAAACCGCCACGCACAAGTATATGGTGGAAGTGAAGGCCGCCAACGAAGTCACAGACGCGGATGTAGTAGCCAAGGCACGGGAAGGCATCCGCTGGTGCCGTTTCGCCTCCACCGCTGACCCAGACGGCAAACCATGGGTCTACCGCCTGGTCACTGATGAGAATATCCATCCTGGCAATACGTGCAGATACACCCTCGGGACCGCCTTGGACATGAAGGAGGATGACTAATGGCCGACAGGTTCAAATACGCAGAAGTCAGGCAGAAAATCATTGAAGCCATCAGAACTGACCTCATTGGCCCGCGGGAAGATGAAGAAGTGCTGGAGGAAAATCCGCGCTATGCTTATCTTGTCGGTATGCTGGATGCTCAGAACGATGATGAGGATTATTCCAGCGCGGGCGAGCAGGAAGTTGATGCCGATATGGCAATCGAAGACGGTGAAGATTATACCGCGGGTGAAGAAGATGATAACGAACCCATCTCCACCACTCGCTTTCAGTTGCCGTCTTCCATCGGCATCAGCTTCTATGTACAGAGCGATTTGAACGGGCTTAATTTGGATGTGTGTTGGGGCGATTATTCAAGGTCCTCCCGCAAATATACCGGCAAAGACGAAAAGGAACACAGCCGTGCCGTATATACCCGTATTCCCATGAAGGAGACAGTACGCGTCGTCTTTGCGGATTTTATACGCACAAATGACTATCCGCTTGTCTGCGATTCAAACGTACATGTCCATGTTTCCAGGATACCTCTGAAAGGCGGCTATTCTCTTGTCACAGCTTATGTTGTGAATAAACGGAAGAATCCGGCGAACAGCACTGAACGGCTCATGTTTCAGGTTGAATTAAAAGCCCATGCGGAAGATGGGCGGCCGGTTTTCATAGCGGAGCATATTTGTCGGGAGATTCTCGCCGCAGACGAATTCTATTTTGCGCAGCGTCCCATCCTGGGGCGTGGGCGTGGCTGTGCGGCGGTATGGGATAAGCCTGTTAATGGCAAAACAACTTCTATCAGTACCGCGTTTATTCCGGAGTATGAATTTCCTGGGGTGAGCGCAGCACTTGACGGTTTTGACCAGTATTATTTCTCCACGCTGACTATGTCCAAGAAGGCCAAAAAGGACGAAACGATAGGTAAACTGAAAACATTGGCTGATTCCTATGACAGCTGGATCACTAAAACGCTTTCTGGCAGCAAGCGGATGGAAGATCAGGCTTTCAGGGAAAGAATCGGGAATACCGTGATTGGTCGCTGTCAGGATGCGTTGCGGCGCATCCGCGAGGGTATTCACATCATTGAAACAGACGATACTGCCTTTGAAGCGTTCTGTTTTATGAACTGTGTGATTTTCCTGCAGAACAGCATCAAAAACTATGCTAAAAAGCATGGAACTGATGAAGTTGTATGTAGCTTTACCGACTTCATCAGGCAGAAGGGTAAAAGCAGCAATTTCGGATGGCGTCCTTTCCAGATTGCTTTTATTCTGATGAATCTCGCAGGTATTGTTAATCCTGAGCATCCTGACCGCGAGATCGTGGATTTGCTGTACTTCCCGACAGGTGGCGGTAAGACAGAGGCGTATCTGGGGCTTATGGCGTTTGCCATTGCCAACAGGAGACTGCGAGCAACTGAGGACAGTGAATACAATCTTGATGGAGGCGTTACGGTCATGCTCCGGTATACGCTCCGTCTACTGACTACCCAGCAGAGAGATCGTATTACTAAAATGGTCGTTGCCGCTGAAAAAATCAGGCGGCAGGCGTACCCGCGCTTTGGTACAGAGCCTATCAGTATAGGATTTTGGGTCGGAGGCGGTGTTACTCCAAACAAGTTCGAGGAATTCATTGAAAAACCAGACAGACCGCAGGATGCGCGAAGCGCTGTGAACCATGTCTGCAAGCAGCTGCTGATCTGCCCGTTCTGCGGGAAACCGCTGAAGGAAGAAAACTTCTATATCGATACGGACAGAAAGACGATTGAAATCTACTGTTCTGACAGGGACTGTGAGTTCTATAAGTACCGTGATGGCAGATATCCAATACCTGTCTATCTTGTTGATGAAGAAATTTACAGCAAGTGTCCGACGATTATCCTTTCGACCGTTGATAAGTTCGCGCGCCTTCCGTGGGATGTGAATACAAATGCCCTGTTTGGACGCGTAAACCGCAAGTGCAGTCGGGATGGGTATGTTGCCATCGGTGCGGAACATGGACGGCACAATCGGACTGAAACACTGCCTACATCAACGCTGACCGACATCCGCCCGTTCCTGCCTCCAGAACTGATCATTCAGGACGAGCTTCACCTGATTACCGGTCCTCTCGGAACCGTCTATGGTGCATATGAAACCATTATCGAAGATATGTGTACGCATGACGGTATAAGACCAAAGTATGTTGTGTCCACAGCTACTATCAAAAATGCAGAGGAACAGACTCGGTGCCTGTATGCCAGAAAGAACACAACGCAGTTTCCACCAAACGGTTTTGAAATCGGAGACAGCTTTTTCATCAGGGAGATTCCCGTTGATGATAATCCGTTCCGTAAATATGTAGGCATCTGCGCACCTGGTCAGTCCATGAAGAATGCCCTTCTGTGGATATATGCAATTATTCTTCAGGCAGCCTATACTTATTCCCTTCAGGAAGAGTATAGGGATGTGATTGATCCATACTACACACTCGTCGGATACTTTAACAGTATCCGTGAGCTTGGTGGTGCTGTCCGCCTGCTGCAGGATGATATTCCGAAACGAATTCACAGAATTAAGAGAAAATATGGACTGGAAAAAGAAAGGTATCTGTATCGTAACGAAGAAATCACCTCTCGCATGGCCTCGTTCAGAATTCCTGAAAAGCTGAGTCAGCTTGAGACAACATTTGAGAAAAAAGGTTGCCTGGATACGGCCATCGCAACCAACATGATCGCGGTAGGCATGGATGTAGACCGGCTTGGTCTTATGGCTGTAACGGGTCAACCTAAGCAAAACTCGGAGTATATCCAGGCAACAAGCCGCATTGGGCGTTCGCATCCGGGTCTCGTTGTTACGCTTTACAATGCATACCGGCCCCGTGACCTTTCACACTATGAAAATTTTACCGGATATCATGCGCAGCTCTACAGGTTTGTAGAGGGGACAACCGCCACCCCCTTCTCTGCGAGGGCTAGAGACCGAGTTTTGCACGCGTTGGTTATTTCAGCAATCAGACTGAACTATCCGCAGATGGCGAACAATCCGGACGCCGCCGCAATTGTGTCACTGACAGACGAGCAGATTGCGACAGTCAGAAAAATGATTATTGACAGGCTGAATATTGTAAAACCGTCTGCAATAGCAGACGCTGAGGATGAGATCAACCAGTTTATCGAATGGTGGAAACTTCGCGCGTCACGGACTGATAAGCCGCTTCGTTACTACGTAGTAGGCACCGACCGGTACAACCGTTTGATGAATCCATACGACAAACCTCATGAGGAAGACGAGAAGGCAACCCTTCAGTCCATGCGGGAAGTAGAAAGCTCTGCGAACATGTTCTATTACACGGAGGAATGACATGGCTTACGATAATAACAAGCTGGGAGAACTGCGACCGAACCAGATCATTACGACATTTGGCCCCGGCTCCGTTGTGGATGCTGTCAAGGATTCCGTGACCATTCTTGATATCTCATACTGGAAACAAAAGGGTATGAAGATTATTGATGGCAGGTTGGCGTCCTATCTTGGTGTGGACTGTTTTTACATGCCCCGCACGAGTTTTTCCGGGGACGTTCCTGTTGTAACGTTTCCATACTGGCATGTTTGTTCTAATCTGAAATGCAGCAGGCTTTTTGATGCGCGGACGACTTTTGACCTGGACAAGTACCTCAAATATGGTGTCACCTGTCCTGACTGCCATAGGCCAGCATACCCTGCACGTTTTATTACAGTCTGTGAAGATGGGCATATGTCAGACTTCCCTTGGAGTTGGTGGGTGCACAGGGGCGATTCCGACTGCAAAGGGACACTGAAACTTTATTCAACAGGTAATACATCTACACTTGCCGATATGTATGTCGAGTGCACCTGCGGTGAAAAGCGGAGCATGAGTGGAGCGACTCAGCGTGACAATTTTGAGGGGCTCAAGTGCTCCGGACATCATCCGTTCCGACCAGGTGTAAAGAATCAGAAATGTGGTAAACCCGTTATTCCTTCACAGCGTGGTGCTTCGAATGTTTATTTTGCCGTAAACAAAAGCGCCATCTCCATTCCGCCATGGATCAATCCTCTCTACAACCTCATCGATGAACATCTGAGACTCATAGAGAGCTACAAAGAAGATTTCGGTGAAATGGGTGTTCAGAAAATCTATGAAAAGTACTTCGCTGCTTACGCCAGGGAAGATTTCGATTCTGCCCTTGCGCGCCGTCTGAACAACATAAGGGAGTACACGGAAATCAAGCAAATGGAGTATGAGGCTATTGCCCATTTTGACGATCCACGCTATGAGTCTAATAAAAAGCATTTTAAAGCAGAGGAAGAGCCACTGCCCGGCTATTTGTTGAAATATTTCAGTCGAATTATTCGGATTACAAGACTGCGGGAGGTTCGCGTACTTCTTGGCTTCACGCGAGTAGACGCTCCTGATCCGGACGCTGATGCAGATGAACAGCCTAATATTGTCAGGCTTAGTAAGGGTAGAACTGAACGATGGCTGCCTGCAGCCGAGGTCAACGGAGAGGGTATCTTTATCGAATTTAGCAAAGAAACCATCGACAATTGGTTGACTTCGGACGCTGTAAAGACGATTTCACAGAGATACGAGGATTCCTATCGTGCTTTCTGTGAATCAAAAGGATGGAAGGTTACAGCGACACGGGACGCAGCATATGTCCTGATGCACACCTTTGCTCATCTGCTGATAAAGCAGATGTCGATGTCCTCAGGTTATTCTTCCTCAGCCATAAGAGAAAGAATCTATTTTGGCGAAAAAATGCATGGCATTCTTCTCTATACCGGCAGTTCAGACAAGGAAGGTTCGCTTGGCGGGCTGGTTGAGCTTGGAACTATTGACTCGATGACACATCTGATAAGGGATGCTTTCCAGGAAGCTCTTGTCTGCACGAACGATCCGGAGTGTATGACTAATATGCCCGCAGGCAAAAACTCGAATGGAGCCGCCTGCCACTCGTGCTGCATGATATCAGAGACCGCATGCGAAAACGGTAACAGGATGCTTGACCGTGGGCTGGTGGTGCCCATCCCCGGCCGGGAGCCCTGTTCATACTTCAGAGAGATGGTGAATGCGCTATGCCAGGTGGAGATCTGAGAAGGGAAATCCTTGTAAACACTGTAAGAAGCGATGCCGCCAATGGAACGGACAATGCCGTTTCTCTACTTCGCATGGAATATCCAGAGTTATCAGAATCACGGTGCCGTGAGCTTGCGAAAACAATGTCGGAAGCAGTTTCAACCGGGAGTGACGATAAAGTATCCCTGGTTGTGACTACGCCTCCAACTTTCTCCATCAAAGCAAGACCGACAAAGATTACGGTGGAGACGATGGTCCGCAATGCTTCCAGAAGCATCTTGATAACCGGATATTCCCTGTCAGACTATTTCAAAGACATCGTCGATGAAATAGTTCTGAAAAGCCAGCGAGGTATATTCGTGAAGTTCTTTGTGAATGATATCGAGCATCAGACCGGGTTTGACAGGGTGCTAAGATACAAAGGACGTTTTTTGAAAGTCTACAATTATCCCAAACAGCAGGATGATAAAATGGCCGCGCTTCACGCCAAGGTGATATCGGTCGATAAACGCGAAACATTGATTACCTCCGCGAATCTGTCTTATCACGGGCAGGAAGGCAACCTGGAGCTTGGAACTTATATAGAGTCCACATCCATAGCAAAGCAAATAGATGATTTGTTTACTCAGCTGATTTTCAGAAAAGTCTTTGTCGAGGTCTGAGCCTATGGCTGATATCAAGTCGCCGGAAGAGCGGAGTCGAAACATGAGTGCAATCCGCAGCAGGAACACCAAACCGGAACTGTATTTGCGGAAACTACTGTTTGCTGAAGGCCTGCGTTACCGGACGAATGTGAAGAAACTTCCAGGTTGCCCTGATATGTATTTTGCCAGATATCGTACTGCCGTGTTTGTCCACGGATGTTTCTGGCATCGGCATGAAGGCTGCAGATATGCATATATGCCAAAAAGCCGAGTGGAGTTCTGGCAGAAGAAATTTGAGGCAAACATCAGACGGGATGAAAATGTTCGGGATGAACTGGCTGCTAAGGGAATCCGTCAACTGATTGTGTGGGAGTGTACGATCCGGTGCATGAAAAAGAATAAGCGCAAGGAAAAGGAAATGGTCGATGCGATTCTTTCATTCATTAAAGGAATCGAAACGGCAATGGAATTCTGACTGTAGAGCTTCAAAAAGTACACATGCTAACTTAAACACTTATATCCTGCCGGATATGCTTTGTGTTATGAGGAATATAACCATTTCATGCGGAATCGATTGAAACAGCTGGTATAACAGTTTCCAGTTTTCTATTTGCATGTAAATGTAAAACCTCCCATGGCTACCATACCACAGGAGGTCTTTTTTATGTCGCAGCGCCGCTGCCGGCGAGCATCTGAAGCATTTTCACCATGTCGGGGTTACTGAGCACCTTGGCCAGCTGGAGAGGATCGAAGCCCATTGCGTTCATTTGATCCACCATGGCGATCTGCTTCCGCTTGACTTCGGCTTCCGGCTCTGCCCCGCGTCCGTTGTAGAATGCCTTTTCAAGCAGCTTCGCGTTTTCCTGCCGGTTCTCATCGAGAATGTGGGAATACTGGTCAGTAACCATGGATGCCTGCGCGTGACCGGAGTCACCCTGTACGGACTTGATGTCGCCCTGGTTCAGCTTGAGCTTGTAGGTGATACTGGAGTGCCGAAGGCTGTGGAAGACGACCGGCGGCAGATTGTTTTCTTCGATCAGGTTCTTCAGCGCTTTACGGATCTGTGCAGATTCGCAAGGCAGTCCAACCGGTGTTGCAATTACCAGATTGAAATCGGCGTACTCGTTGCCGATGGCTTCAATCGCTGTGTCCTGCTCCATTTTCCAGGCGACGAGCATCTCAGCTACCGTTTTCGGAAGGAAAACCTTGCGGATACTTGTGGGCGTCTTAGGCGCTTTCAGCACGAGCGCCGTCCGGTTGTGAAGCCCCTGATCTGGGATGTAAATGTCAACGAAAAAGTGAACCAGGCGCTCATGAAAAAGTGAGCCACAAAC
>OLNP01001922.1_pt1 | contig 16228 bp, 14 predicted proteins | sample 1671951 | NCBI WGS metagenome assembly OLNP01 (sample SAMEA3136629, study PRJEB25190) | human gut metagenome | biome: human gut; feature: human-associated habitat; material: faeces | place: Austria | collected 2013
GTTCCGGCTGGTGACATTGGCGTAGGCGGCCGTGAAATCGGCTACCTGTTCGGCCAGTATAAGAGAATCCGCAATGCTTATGAGGGCGTGCTCACCGGCAAGGGCCTGAACTTCGGCGGTTCCCTGGCTCGTACGGAAGCTACCGGCTACGGCCTGCTGTATTTCACAGACGCGATGCTGAAGGCAAACGGCAAGAGCATCGCTGGCTCCACCATCGCGATTTCCGGCGCTGGCAACGTGGCCATCTATGCATGTGAGAAGGCACAGGAACTGGGCGGCAAGGTCGTCACCATGAGCGATTCCACCGGCTGGATCTATGATCCGGAAGGCATCGACCTGGCTGCAATCAAGGAGATCAAGGAAGTCAAGCGTGCGCGCCTGACCGAGTACAAGAACTATCGTCCGAACTCTGAGTACCACGAGGGCAAGGGCGTTTGGAGTGTCAAGTGCGACATCGCTCTGCCGTGCGCAACGCAGAACGAGCTGCTGATCGACGACGCAAAGGCACTTGTTGCAAACGGCGTCTTCGCTGTTGCGGAGGGCGCAAACATGCCGACCTCCATCGAGGCAACCGAGTATTTCCAGGCAAACGGCGTTCTGTTTGCACCGGGCAAGGCCAGCAACGCAGGCGGCGTAGCAACCTCCGCTCTCGAAATGAGCCAGAACAGCATGCGTCTCTCCTGGAGCTTCGAAGAGGTTGACGCAAAGCTTAAGGGCATCATGGAGAACATCTTCAAGAATGCAGCTGACGCGGCTGAGAAGTATGGCCACGCAAAGAACTATGTGATGGGCGCGAACATCGCAGGCTTTGTCAAGGTTGCAGACGCGATGCTGGCAGAAGGCGTCATCTAATCGACGGTTTGCAACAAGCTCTGATTTAAATAGGACATTGCCACACTGCTGGCGAGGCGATGTGGTTTGATTGGCCAACAATATCCGATATTGAAGAAGAAATAGCGGTTTGTGGGTTAGGAAATAGGTACTGGGATTCCAGTGCCGCTCCCCTCCTCACAGCCGCTATTTTTTTGTCTACATGGGCGGCGCTGCCGCTTGTCTGATGCGAAAATAGATAGAGTAGGTGTAGAATATGGAAAAAGTAACAGGAAACAACGTCCGTTCCCTTTTGAAAAAGCTCTTCCAACGGTACTTCGTAGATGCCATGAGCGCAATGGCGCTCGGCCTTTTCTCTTCCCTTATCATTGGGCTGATTATGTCCCAATTGAGCCAAGTTCCCTTCCTGACCTTTTTGGCCCCTTATTCGGAAATGGCGGCCGCCTCTTCCCCGGTGGTCGGCTCTGCGATTGGTGCGGCAATCGCTTGGGGCTTAAAGGCAAAGCCGCTGGTGGTGTTCTCCTGTGTCGTATGCGGCGCCTTCGGATACCAGGCAGGCGGGCCGGTGGGCGCTTATGTGGCCGCTGTCGTTGGGGCTGAATTTGGGCGCCTTGTAAGCGGCAAAACCAAAGTGGATATTGTCGTGACGCCGATGGTCACCATCATTACCGGCAGCGTGGCCGGGCAGTTTGTTGGCCCCTATATCCAGGAATTTATGAATGGGCTCGGCGCTATCATCAACCAAGCGACGGAACTCTCCCCGCTTCCCATGGGTATCCTGGTATCCGTCATCGTCGGCATGGTGCTCACCGCACCAATTAGCTCCGCCGCGCTCTGTATCATGTTGGATCTGAGCGGTTTGGCTGCCGGGGCGGCCGCGGTCGGATGCTCCGCCCAAATGATCGGTTTTGCTGTCGCCAGCTTCCGGGAAAACCGTTGGGGCGGCCTGCTCTCTCAGGGAATCGGTACCTCCATGTTGCAATTCAGTAACATCATGAAAAAGCCACAGATCTGGATTGCTCCCACTTTGGCCAGCGCGGTCCTCGGCCCGATCTCCACCTGCGTGTTCCAGATGACCAATACCGCCACCGGCGCGGGCATGGGAACCAGCGGCCTTGTCGGGCAATTTGGCGCTTTTGCAGCTATGTCTGGAACTGTACCACAGTGGCAAATCCTCCTGGAAATTGTTCTGCTACATTTTATCGCTCCTGCCGCCCTCACTCTCCTCTTTGATTTTGTCCTGCGCAAAATTGGATGGGTCAAAGACGGCGATATGAAAATCAATATTTAACGCCAAGCGGCATCTTTCCTCTTCCCTTCACATACCCTTTTAGGAGGATTGACAAGCAGCTAAAAAGGATATAGAATAATCTAACTTCTTGTCAAATTCTGTATTTTATACATATTGAGGGGTTGCGCATGGACGTTATTTCTTTGATCGGCATTGCCATTGGGCTTTCGATGGACGCATTTGCCGTTTCCATTACAAATGGCGCTGTAACGCGCAATGTGACGTTTGGATTTGCAACAAAGCTTGCGGCAAGCTTTGGGTTATTCCAAGCGGCCATGCCCATGATTGGGTGGGCCGTCGGTAAGGCAGGCGAGGGGTTTATCAGTAAGATTGACCATTGGATTGCCCTGCTCCTTCTGAGTTACATCGGTATCCAAATGCTTCGGGAAGCGAAAAAGAAGCGCAATGAGGGCATTGTGGATTGCCAAAAGGAACCTCCAGGATTCAAAACGATTTTGGCCTTCGCGGTAGCCACCAGTATTGACGCGCTGGCAACCGGCATCATCTTACCAACCGCCGTGGGAGCGTCCACACTTCCCTTAATGCTGGCTTCCGTCGTTTCGATCGGGATGATCACCTTTTTGTTTTCCTTGGTGGGCGTAGGCATCGGCAAAAAATTTGGTTCCCTTTGCTGCGGCAAAGCAGAAATTGTTGGCGGGATTGTTCTCATCGGGATTGGGCTTAAAATCTTTTTGGAACATACCTTTTTTTCTTAAAAAGTGGCTGCTGTATAAAAGGCGGTGTTTCTCCGTTTTGACGGAAAAGCACTGCCTTCTTTGTTGCACCTCACGGACTTGAAATTTCCCATGGGTATGATATAATATTAACAATTCAGTATCATGTATATAAATTGGAGGATTGCTCATGTCTGTAAAAGTATTAACTGCAAGAGAGGCTGCGGATCTGATTCCGAACGGCGTCAACCTTGCAACAAATGGTTTCATCGGCGCTTCCTTTCCGGAAGAGATCGCAATTGCAATCGAGCAGCGTTTTTTAGAGACCGGCGCACCGAACGATTTAACCCTGCTTTTCTGCGCCGCACAGGGCGATTCTAAGGATAAAGGGCTCAACCACTTCGCACACGACGGCATGGTCCGCCGCGCCATCGGTGGCCACTGGGGCCTTGCCCCGAAACTCGGCAAGATGGTTGCCGACAATAAGATCATCGCGTATGATTTCCCTCAGGGTGTTACCGCGCATATGTTCCGTGATGCGGCGGCTCACAAGCCCGGTACTTTGACCCATGTGGGCCTCGGTACGTTTGTGGACCCCCGTCTAATGGGCGGCAAGCTGAACGAGCTGACCCGCCAGCAGGAAGATCTGGTGGAGCTGATGGAGATCGGCGGCAAAGAGTATCTCTTCTATAAAAACCAGCCGGTCAACTTCGCTATCATTTCCGGCACATATGCCGATGAAGACGGCAATATCTCCATGGAGCATCTGGGCGTTAAGGCAGAAGCGCTGGTCGTGGCGCAGGCGTGCAAGAACTCCGGCGGTACCGTGGTCGCACAGGTAGAACGCGTGGTTGCATCCGGCTCTCTCGATCCGCAGAAAGTAGAGGTCCCCGGCATCCTCGTGGACGCAGTGGTTGTTGTCAGCGACATGAAGAATCATATGCAGACCTTCGGCACGCAGTACAATCCCGGCTTCTCCGGCGAGCACCGTATGGGCGCTGCGGAGTTCACGCCGGCCCCCATGTCCCCGAAAAAGATCATTGCCCGCCGTGCGGCGATGGAACTGAAAAAGAATGGGATTGTGAACCTCGGTATCGGTATTCCGGAGTACATCTCCTCGGTTGCAACGGAAGAGGGCATCTTGGATCGCTTCACATTGACGGTGGAATCCGGACTGACCGGCGGCAGCCCGCAAAGCGGTCTGGATTTCGGCGCAAGCTTAAATCCCCAGTGCATCATGTCCCAGCCTTCGATGTTTGACTTCTACCAGGGTGGCGGACTGGACCAGGCCTTCCTTGGGTTTGCAGAGGGCGATGAAGAGGGCAACGTAAACGTGTCCAAATTTGGTGTAAAGCTGCCCGGTTGTGGCGGATTCATCGATATCTCGCAAAACGCCAAGCAGGTGTTCTTCTGCGGCACCTTCACGGCTAAGGGGCTAAAGACGGAAGTTTCCGACGGTAAGCTGCACATTTTGTCGGATGGAAGCATCAATAAATTTAAGACGGGCTTGGAGCACATCACCTTCAGCGCTGAGACCGCCAAAAAGAACCAGCAGCCGGTCATGTACATCACCGAGCGCGCTGTATTCCAGCTGACCGACAAGGGCTTGGTCTTGACCGAATATGCACCGGGCGTCGATCTGGAAAAGGACATTTTTGCCCATATGCCGAAGAAGCCGCTGGTATCCCCGGATCTGAAAGAGATGGACGCGCGCATTTTCCGCGAAGAAAAGATGGGCTTGGTCAACGAATAAACTGCATTAGAATGTATTAAAATAGCAAGTAAAAAATCCCTCTGGTAGACGCATTGCCGTTTATCAGAGGGATTTTCAAACTCAACCAAATAAAACGCGTAGCAAATGACGGGATAAAAATAGCAAGCACACATATTTACAGCCGTACGATATCCCAGAGGAGGTTCCTTAAAAATGATCCGGGAATTTCAAGCATCCGATGCGCAGGCGGCATCCCATCTAATCTGCCGTAATCTGCGGGAGGTCAATTGTTGGGATTACCCTCTTGAAGTAATCGAACAACTCATACAAGAATATACGCCGGAACGCCTTCTTCGAATGACCGCAGAGGGATATACATTCACTTTTGAAAAAGGCGGAATTCCAACCGGAATCCTTCGCATACTTCCTGCACAGGGAGCGCCACAGGTATATTGGCTACGCACGCTCTTTGTTTCTCCGGATTATCACGGCCAAGGAATTGGCCGACAGTTGGTAGAAGCTGGCGAACAATTTGCACGGCAGAAGGGTGGCGCTGTGGTGCGTCTCTGTGCATCCCTGACGGCCCATCGTTTCTATCAGAAGCTCGGGTACATAGATCTTTCCCATACCCCCGATTCTAATGGGCTTTATCTTATGAAAAAGGACCTATCCATTTGAGACCATTTTTACAATGGGAATTTGCGCTCGACTCTATTCCCAGTAGACCCATACGATTTTTGGGCCTTTCCAAAAAATTCCTTTTGCAAGCTTTTTCTATGAAAAAGCGTGATCGCCGGACAAAACTATCCTGCCATCACGCTTTTTGGCTCCATATGAAAATCCCTGTAAGGATATGAAAGGCCAACTGGGGTTCTCTACAGCTGTTCGTATGCATCCCTACAAACACACTTCTAAGACCCCGTTAGTAAATTCCAAAAGACTCTAACATAAAATGTTCTATTTAGCCCGATGGCTCACAGGCCCAGCCAGGTCTGAAACTTTGGCAAATACCCCATGATAAAAATAATCAAAATCAGCAGAGGCAAAACATACTTCAAATAAAGCCGCGACCATTTGGGAAATTTCAGCCCGCGGCCGGTATCCGCTTCCGCTATAAAATTCTCCCAACCCCAACCGCGTTTGCTCAGGCAGAACAACAAATAGATCAAGCTGCCAATAGGTAAAATATTGTTGGAGATAATAAAGTCCTCAATGGTCTGAATATCGCCGATGCCAGGCAGGGTCACGCTGCTCCACACATTAAAGCCCAGCGCGCAGGGCAGCGACAAAATCGCTACGGCAATCCCGTTGACGATCACCGCCTTTTTGCGCTCCCATCCCCACTTATCCATGCAAAAGCTGATGAGATTTTCAAACACTGCAATGACGGTGGATAGCGCTGCAAAGCTCATAAACAAGAAAAACAGGACTCCCCACAGACGGCTGCCCCACATCTGGTTGAATACACTCGGCAGAGTGACAAATACCAATCCCGGGCCTTCCCCAGGGTTCACGCCGAAGGCAAAGCAGGCTGGGAAAATAATCAGTCCTGCCATCAGCGCAACGAGCGTGTCCAAAACGCCGATATTTAACGCTTCGCCAAGAAGCCGCCGCTCCTTCCCGATATACGAGCCAAAAATGGCCATGGCAGAAATGCCCAAACTCAAGGTGAAGAAGGACTGTCCCATAGCGGCATACACCGCCTCGCCAAAGCTGGCCCAGCCATTTTCGAACATCTTGCCGAAATCCGGCACAAGATAAAATTTGAGGCCTTCTACCGCTCCATCCAGGGTGACGCTGCGAATACACAACACGATCATGATGAGAAACAAACAGCTCATCATGACTTTGGTGATCCGCTCCACACCCTTCTGCAAACCCAAACTGCACACCAAAAACCCCAGTACCACAGTCACCAGCATCCAGCCGACCTGTTCCACCGGATTTGCGAGCATGTTGGCGAATACCACGTCCGGCGCCGTCGTATCAAAGGCACCCTGGGCGCTTTTGATGATATAGCTAATCATCCAGCCGCCGACCGTCGTATAGAACATCATCAGAAGATAGCAGCCGCCAAATCCCAGCCAGCTATACCAATGCCACTTACTTCCCTTGGGTTCCAAAATTTCAAAGCTCTTAGCGCAACTCTTTTGGCTGGCACGCCCCACAGCAAACTCCATAACCATGACGGGCAACCCCAAAATCACAAGAAACAGCAAATACAGAATTACAAACGCCGCACCGCCGTACTTTCCGGTGATATAAGGGAACCGCCACACATTTCCAAGCCCGATGGCGCATCCGGCTGAGATCAAAATAAAGCCCAAGCGGGATGCAAATTTTTCTCTTTGTTGCATAAAAATCCTCCTCATTCCAGCTGTTTTGGGCCCCTCCGCCCTCCGCACGCTTTCTATGCTATTATTCTACCAGAACGGAATGGACAGAACAAGTTTTTCAATAACAAAAGGAAAACAAGCCTCGAGCAATATCGGGGGCTCGTAAGAAAATAATATCGCATTTTTGCAGGAACGGCATGGCTTCGGTCATGCCGTTTCCTCTTTCATCAGCTCATCTGCCGGTACAGAGCCTAAAAGCGTATGAGCCCCTTCTTGAAAATAGAGATAAAAAAGGCCGCAGGCTTTTTGCACAATGCAACCAGCGGAATGAAGCTCCGCAGGACGGACGATACTCCCGGCAGGATCGTATAGAAGTGCGCCCTTTCGTCCCTAACCCTAAAGGATTTTCGGCTGTCAAACAAGAGAAATTTATCTATGGACATACATTCTTGTCATATTAGGTTCGCCATCTCCTTGAACCATACACAAGAATTCCCATCCATATTTTTCATAAAAACCAATATGGTCAGTAATAAGATAGATTGGAGATATTCCTTTGGATTTCATATCATTCACAACCATATTTAGCAAGTTTCCAGCAATTCCCTGGCCACGATATCCTTCCTCTGTAAAAACAGCACATACATTCGGCGTAAGGTCTTTTCTGTCATGAAAATCATTTTCGATAACGCCCATTCCGCCAATAATTTGATTGCCGGACAAGCAAAGATACCAACCATATTCTGTCTCATTGCACAAATAAGCATCCATACATTCCAGATACGCTTCCGTTGGCACGCCCCACTTACTGTGAAACCACTCTGCTGCCAAATCCTTTATTTCGCTTTTCTCCCTCAATGAAATATATTCATATTTTGTCATGGTTTCGGTTCTCCTCTGTCAAAACCTGATTTGCCCCATCCTATCGCCACGCAAAGTATAGCAGAAACGTGTGAAAGAATCCTCCGGATAAACCAGGCCGCCCGGACATTTTGCCCGGGCGGCTTCGCTTTCAATCGTATATCATTTCATGCTTCACAATCTTCTCCGCCCTATGCGGATGGAGCTCACGGAGCGTACCCACGAGAGATGATCAGCGGTTTTCATGGCCTCCGTCACGCTGCTTCCCCTTGACCGCCCCCAGCACAATGCTGTCTTGCAGACACCCGCCTAAGTGCCCGGGGCTTGCTTTTGTTATCAAGCTTTTACAGATCTGTGATGGAGACATCGCCATGGATGTTTACCCAATCCGCGTGAAAATCATCCACAGCCTTTTTGATCGCTGCCATGCCAAATGCATCATGCAGGAGTGCTGGCTGCAACGTAGCTGTGTGGGCGCCTGCCAGCAGGGCATTCGTCACCTGAGCGATGTTCTTAAAGCTGGCAGCCAAAATCTTCGTGTTGGAATCGTCCTCGTCGATCATCTGGCGGAATGCCGCAATGGTATCACACGAGTCGATATCAAGATTTTCCATCCGGTTGTAATACGGGGCGATGAAGTCTGCGCCGCATGCAATCGCCATAAAGCCCTGAATCTTGCTGTAAATGGCCGTGGCCGTCACATGGACCCCCTCCGCTTTCAATGCGCGCATTGCTTTGAGTCCCTCTTCCGTCGTGGGGATTTTGATATAGACGGCATCGTCCACATTTTTCAAAATTGCATGGGCCTCTTTAACCATCCCCTCGCAGTCCTCTGCGATCACCTGCATATGCAGCGTCTTATCCGGCCCAATGATCTGACGGATCTTGCGCATATGCGCAAACAAGTCAATTTTCCCTTCCGCTTTCAAAATACTCGGATTGCTGGTTACGCCGGTAATAGGAAAGCATGCGCTATATGTCTGAATCGCTTCCAAGTTGGCGCTGTCAAATAAAAACTCCATGACACTTCGTCCCTTTCTTGATGTTCTCTGCTCTTAAATCACTTGTTCCGTGCGTTCGATGATGTCGTCCTGGGTCTGGCGGGAGAGCACATTGAAGAAAGCGCTATAGCCCGCTACCCGCACAATCAAATCGCGGTGCTTTTCTGGATGCACCTGGGCATCCCGCAAAGTTTCGCGGGAGACCACATTGAACTGCACATGGAATCCATGCAGCGTATCAAAGAATACACGCAACATCGCAATCAGCTTTTGACGGTTCTCCTCTTTCTCCAGCATCTGCGGGTTTACCTTCTGATTTAGCAGCACGCCCCCGGTGATCTTGTCAGTGGGCAATTTGGAAATAGATTTAAAGACCGCGGTCGGCCCGTGTTTATCTGCCGCATGGGAGGGCGAGCATCCCTCCGCCAGAGGTTCCCCTGCTTTCCGGCCGTCCGGGGTTGCCGTGGTTCCGGCGCCCTGCGGGACGTTTGCAGAGATCGAAGAGGTCCCTGCATAGTATACACCTCCGATGGGTCCACGTCCATAGCGGGTGTTGTGATAATGGGACAATTCGTCGATATAGATGTCATAAGAAGCGCGGGTAAGCGAATCCACATAGTCGTCGTCGTTGCCGTATTTCGGGGCCGCGATCAGCAGCTTGCGGATGCGTTCGCCCTCTTCCCCTTCGAAATTGTTCATCAGGGCGTCCCAGAGCTGGGCTGGGGTCATCGAATGGTCTTCGAACACACATTTCTTAATCGCAGCCATGGAGTCTCCCTGGTTGGCGATTCCGACCTGCAAATCGCTGATGAAATCATAGACCGCGCCGCCTTCTTTGAGGTTCAAACCGCGCTCGATGCAATCGTCGCACAATGCGGAGCACAGGATGTCCGCCGTATCCTTCTCCAGGACCGTGTCGCAGCAATTGTCGATGATAACGCACTGACGGGTAAATTCGCGGATGATCTTATCCCAAGCCGCCATGACCTGGTCAAAAGAGGTCATATCCTTGAAGTGTCCCACACCCTCGCAGACCTTGATGCCGGACTCGATATCGACTCCGTCGTTCAGCGCGATCATCAGGGACTTCGGGAAGTTCAAAAAGCTCATCCCGGTGCAGCGGTAACCCCATTTCCCGGGGACAGCTACTTCGACGCAGCCGATTGCGCTGTAGTCGTATGCATCCTCCGGCTTGACGCCCTTTTCGATGAAAGAGGGAATGATGATCTCGTCGTTGTTAAACGCCGGCATACCAAATCCCAGTCGCATGACTTCAATGGCCTCGCGCATAAAGTCATCCGGCAAATTCTTATGATAGCGCACCGTCAGGTTTGGCTGGGTAAGGCGCGTCTGTGCAACGCTGCGCAGGATCAGGAAGCTCATCGGATTGACCGCGTCCTTCCCATCCGGCGTCTGGCCGCCCACGGTGACGTTTTGATAGAGCGGGCTACCCGCAGAAAAGCGGGTGTGGCTCCAGGAACGGATCTTATTGATCGTATAGGTTTTCAGCCAAAGATTGGTCAAAAGCTCGCAAGCGGCCTCCTCTGTGATGCGGCCTTCCCGCAGATCTTTTCCGTAGTACGGGTCCAGGTACTGATCCATCCGGCCATAGGAAAGCGAGTGGCCGTTGCTCTCAATTTGCAGGCAGAGATGCACCAGCCACAAAGCCTGCACCGCCTCATAGAAGGTGTCCGCCGGCTCATAGGGGACCTTATTGAGCACACGGCTCATCTCCAAAAGCTCCGCCTTACGGCCCTCGTCTGTCTCCTCCTGGGCCATCTTGAAGGCCAGGTTCGCATAGCGTTTGGCAAATGCCACCGTAGCGTCAATCACAATCAGCACCGCGCGGTAAAAATACGACTTATGCAGGTTTTCCGCTTCCGTCAGGTCGAGCTCCTGGAGCTTCTGCTCCGCACGGGCGCGGTATTCTTTCAAGCCGGTTTGCAGCATCCGACGGTAATTGACCGCTACATGCGCGTCGCCGGAGGTGATATTCCCCTCCGCCTTGATGATGCCCAAATCATAGAAGACCTTGGTTGCTGCCGGCATTGCCGCCAAGCCGCGGTCCTTGGTCGTATTGTGCTCCCAGAAGGGGGCGATGTCGCGCAGCACCTGCTTATTTTCCTCGGTGATATAGAAGCGGTCACCGTCCCGCTTGTCAAATTGGTCCAGTTCTTCGATCACCCAATCCATCGCATATTCCGGGAAGATTGGGGCTGCACGGTTGCTGGACGCCTGATTTCCAGCCAAAAGCGTCTGCGGCTCGATGAAGATGCTCATCCCAGCCAGGACGTTGCGGTACATCAACGCGCGGCGAATCGCCAACGGCTGATCCATATTCTCGCGGTAGGTCTGTGTGGTAATCTTCGCACGCTCCACGCAAACCATCGGTTTTGCATTCAAAAGTTCCTCGCGAAAATCGTGCATCCGAGGGGTCAATTCTCCAAAATGGCTCATAAGAAGTCCTCCTAACGATAAATCATCTATTTGATGAACAATCAAACGCAATTGGTTTCAGATACCAGCAGTTCCGCTGCGCCGATGATGCCGAAGTCCTCCCCCAGCTCGGCAAATCTGAAATACACGGGCAGATCGTTGCCGTTGTATTGATCGAATAGCTCCCGTATGCGTGGGAACAGTCGGTCCCCAAAGTGGACCAGGCCGCCTCCAAAAACAAAACAGTTGATGTTCAGCACCTGATACAGATTATATAGCCAGACAGCCAGGTATTGGGCCATCTGCTCAACCGCCCATTTTGCCATCGGGTCGCCTTGATCGAACGCCTGCTGGATATGTACCGCGGTGATCTGTTCCGGGCTGCCGGCCAATTCCATCATCCGTGTTTTCTCCCCCGCTGCAATCTTTTGACGGATGTGCTTCACAATCATGGATCCGGAACAATACGACATAAAACAGCCCTTATTCCCGCATCCACATTCGATCCCCTGCCCAGGGGTAATCAGCATGTGGCCGGTTTCCCCGGCCCATCCATACCGGCCGCGGAAGAGCTGGTTGCGGATGATAATCCCGCTGGCGATCCCGGTGCTGACGGCGCAATAGACCATGTGTTGAAAGCCGCGCCCAGCGCCCTTTTTATGCTCCGCCAAAGCAGCGACGTGGGTATCGTTGTCCAAGAGCACGCGCATACCGCCGAGCTTCTTCATCAGATATGCCCGTGCTGGGAAATCGTGGATTTTCGTCAAATTGGTGGTCTTCAGGATCTTACCCTCTTCAAATAGGATAAAGGACGGCATGCCGATCCCGATCCCGCGCATCTGGTCTGCAGACAAATGATGCTCTCGCATCATATCCTGAATGCTCTCCGCCAACGCGTCAAAAAAAGGCTCCGCTTCTAGGGAGGGGTCCGACGGAACTTTCTTTTTAGCAATCAAATTTTGGTTGCCATCGAATAAACCGTACGCAATTTTGGTTCCGCCGACATCCACGCCAATGGTGTACTGTCCCACTTTAGACGCTCCTTTCCGCCGCCCAACTCTCGGGCGGCAAATCCGTTTCTGATACTTTTATTATAGCGGATAATCTTCAAATGTCAATACAATATTTACATTCGTAAGTATTTTCGATTCATACATTCCAATTTTGCTTTACAATTTCACTCGCGTTTGTTATAATCAAGTCGTAAAGGAGGAGCCAACATGGAAAGCAAAGGTTGTGTTTTTAATATTCAAAAGTTTAGCACCAACGACGGACCCGGAATCCGCACGACGGTATTCCTGAAGGGTTGCCCGCTGCACTGCGGTTGGTGCTCTAATCCGGAGTCGCAGGCGCAAAAACCGCAGATCTTATGGGATCTATCCAAATGTGTGCGCTGCCAGCAATGCGTCCAAACATGCCCGCAGCATGCCGTCCAGTTCGATGTGGAATCCGGAAGCATTCGTTTTGATTTCAAAACCTGTGTGGGATGCGGCACCTGCGTTGCACAGTGCCCGCAGGAAGCCCTGACCCTGGAAGGGGAATGGAAAGACGTGGCAGACGTTGTCGCCGTCTGCCTGCAGGACCGTGTTTTTTATGAGGGTTCCGGCGGCGGTGTGACCCTATCCGGTGGGGAACCGATGATGCAGCCCGACTTTGCCGCCGCTTTGCTCTCCCGGCTGAAGCAAGAAGGAATCGCCACCGCGATTGAGACGACTGGATATGCGCCGTCCGCTGTGTTCAACCGGCTGCTTCCGGACATCGACCTCTTTTTATTTGACTGCAAGCATTACGACCGGCAAAAACATTATGAAGCGACCGGCGTGTATAACGATCCAATCCTGCAAAATTTGAAGACAGCCCTCCAATCGGGCAAAGAGGTGATTGTCCGCATCCCGGTGATCCCGGGAGTCAACAACCAGCTGGACGACGCACAGGGGTTCTGCGAACTTTTTAAGACCCTTGGCGTTAAGCGGATCAACCTCCTCCCCTTCCATCAATTTGGGGAACGGAAATACGATTTTTTAAATCGGGTTTATTCCCTTCACGGTGTCCCGGCACTTCACGAAGCCGACTTGGAGGCGTTCCGTGCGGTTTTCCTCAAAAACGGCTTTGACTGCTTTTTCTAAACCGCTCGTTTTCCTAATTACATATGAAAAATTAAATATAAAAGAAAATCCTCCCTATACGGCATTTACATGTCATATAGGGAGGATTTTGCTTGCTCTTCTTTTCCCTTTTGCACTTATTCCTCACCCGGTACCTTTCTCACGTCAACCCCCTGGTTCATGAGAAACACCTCTGTCTCCAAGGGAATCGCATCGTCCGTCTGCACGATGGAAACCTGTTTGGTCGGGAGAAGGGTGACCACACCCTGCCTAGAAAATTTACTCGATTCCGTCAAAACGATCACCTGGTCCGCCTGACCAGCCATATCACGCACGGTCTCTGCTCGGAGCAGGTCATTGCCGGTGAAACCGTTCTCCTTTCGGAAGCCGTCTGCTCCGATAAAAAGCTTATTGACAAAAAAGTTCTGTGCGCACTGCCGGGCCACCGGTCCCACCATCACCTGGGATTCATTTTGGTAATCGCCGCCCAAAAGAATGATTTTAGCCGTTGGCAGACGCCGGACATAGCCGGCGATAAATGCGGAATTCGTCACAATGGTCACGTCGCGTTTATGGGTACAAAGCTCATCGGCGAGAAGCGCACAGCAGGAGCCAGATTCGATCATCACCGTCTCCCCATCCCGGACGAGACTTGCCGCAGCTTGGGCAATCCGGCGTTTCAAATCGTAATGATAGGCAAGGCGGTTATTGATGTCGTCGTTGGAGCAGAGAACGGCATAGCCGTGCTCGCGTTTAATCAACCCTTTTTGTTCCAATTGATCCAAATCCTTGCGGGTTGTCACTTGGGACACATGCAAAAGCTGCGCCAGCTTTGCTACTTCAATCCGATTGTGCTCTGTTACAATTTCTAAAATTTTTGTCTGACGGGTTGTCATGTGCCTCATCCTTTCTGAAAGAAATTTTAGCACATTTTCATTACGAATACCAGATAAATCTTTTCATATGCAAGTAAATTTGCCTTCTTTGTGAAATTCGCCTGCAAAATACTCTCTTACAATGCCATTTCCTTGCGCTGAATGAAACAAGCTACTACCTTTCATAGTAAGTCCTCATATAGATATGGAAACGCTTTTATCATAAAACAAACCAGGCACCGCCCCAAGGGGGATGCCTGGTTACATTTTCCAATATCAATTGATCGGACTTCAAAAATCAATCCACATCTTTTTCGTAGTTGAGAATGTCGCCTGTATTCGCATCGATTTCATAGGAATATTCCGTTCTTCCGACATCCCATTCCACCTCATAAAGGAGACGCCCGTCGTCGCGGTCCTGCTCCACTTTCAAGCGCTGTGCATCGCTCTCCGCAACGCCCGCATGCTTCAAGGCAATTTGCTTTGCTTCATCGGCCGTCAACGCCGCAGCCCCAGCTTCCGTGCCGCTGGGAGCCGTGTAATACTCGGCGTCGTGGTCATACGACAGAATCTCTCCGGAAACTGCATCAATGTCATAATCGTATTCCGTGTTGTCCTGATAGAACTCCACCTCATACTTCCATCTGCCGTCGTCCCTCTCCAGATGTGTGCGGACAAATTTGACGCTGTCTTTGCTGACGCCCGCATGATCCAAAGCGGCCTTTTGCGCTGCTTCCTCTCCAATATAGGTGCCGGAAGCCGTTTGGGTGTCTGCCGCAGCCGATGTACTGCTCTTTGCCGAAGAATCGCCACTGGCGTCTTTCTTGGGAGCCGTTTCACCCGTCGCCGCTGGAGCCTGCGAACTTGCCGTCTCCTGATTAGTCTGTGCGGACGGGGCCCAATCCTCTATATCCCGATCCATGGAGAGAATTTCCCCGGTCGTCGCATCGATATCGTAATCGTACTCTTCGTTTCCAACAAGGAACTCAATATCGTACTGCGCGCGATTGTCGTCGTAGTCCAAACGCGCCTTGCGGAACTGCACTTCCTCTTCTGCAAGTCCGGCATTTTTGAGGGCGATTTCCTTTGCTTCCTGTTCCGTGATGTAGTCGCTCGATGCGCTTCCTGCCATGCCGGCGGAAAGATTGCTGGAAGGAGAGCCCACGGGAGCTACGCCTGCGCCGGAAGAAGCTCCAGCAGCTGGGTCCGTCGCGTTGGAACCGCAGCCCGTAAACAATACTGCACTAAGAATCAAAGCGGAAGCCGCTAACCATATATGTTTCCGATTCATACATCATACATCCTTTCCAAAAGCGTATTGGTTTATTTCAGTGACTTCAGTATACCCACGAAAGATTAAAGTCACATTAAACGATGCATGAATTTTAACATTTTTATAATTTAAGGGCACGGAAACGAAAAGGTAAACGCTGTCCCCTGTCCAAGCGTACTTTCCACATAGATTTCCCCGCCATGCGCTTCCACAATCCACTTCACCATGGACAGTCCCAAGCCCGCGCCGCTGGCGCTTCGCGCGGGGTCCGCCTGCCAAAAGCGCTCCCAAACGCGTTCCAGATTCTCTGGGGCGATTCCAATCCCGTTGTCTTGGACACAGCCCTGGATGGTTCCATCCTTTTGCGTCAGCTGTACGTTCAGCCAACCGTTCTCCCGGCCATATTTAATGCCATTTTCAATTAAATTGATCCACATGCGCATCAGCATCGTCTCATCTCCCAGCATCTCAATGTCCGGTTGGATGTTTGTCTTGATGCGAATCCCACGCCTTTTGGCGTTCTCCTGCTGTTGCTCCGCCACCATGCTCGCCAAATCGCTGAGATTGACCGTTTCAAAATGCAATTTCTCATGGCCCTTATCCGCACGGGCAAGCATCAAAAGTTGGGAAATCAGCGCGGCCATCTTCTCTGCCTGGTTGAGAACCGCCGCAAGCGCTTCTTTCGCTTCATCCAGCGTTTGGGCATTCTCGATCGCATATTCGCACTGGGAAATGATCACCGTGGTCGGCGTGCGCAGCTCATGGGAGGCGTCGGACGTAAATTGTTTTTCCGTTTCAAACGCTTTTTCCAGACGGGCAAACATCCTGTCA
>OLNP01001929.1_pt1 | contig 16197 bp, 17 predicted proteins | sample 1671951 | NCBI WGS metagenome assembly OLNP01 (sample SAMEA3136629, study PRJEB25190) | human gut metagenome | biome: human gut; feature: human-associated habitat; material: faeces | place: Austria | collected 2013
AAGAAGAAACGCAAAGCTTTATTAAAATGCACCCTATTTTAAATAATTCCGAGAAAAACCCCCGTTATTCCGAGAAAAACCCTAGTTATTCCGAGAATTATGACATAAAGAAAAGTAAAGAAAATGTTGTTGTTGTTGTTACGCGCGCGCGTGAAGAAATGATACGCTGTTTTGAGCAAAACATAACTCCGGCAACAGCAGCAGTGAAGAGAGAAGTTGGTGGTTATTTGGAAGAAAAACAAGTAACTCCCGAGCTGATGAGGGCAGTTATTGAGTATTCAGCATTGTCGGGCGCGAAAAGCTGGCGTTATGTGCAGACGGTATTAGATAATTGTCTCCGGGAAGGTATTGCGACACCGGAACAGTTCCGACAAAACATACGCTCGGAATCCAACGGACAACGTACAAGAAAAAAAGAAGAGCCATGTTCGTCGTCAATCGACTTTGAGGCATTGCAGCAGTATGTCACCTATGGAGGGCACTATGAAAGCGAAAAAAAGACAATGTAAAATTTTTTATTGTGACCGTAGAAGAGGAAGATTTTGCTGTGCGGACTGCGGGTACAAAGACTGCACGAACAGCGCACGATGCAAAAAGCCATGCCTAAATGACCCGAAACTGTGCGGAGCTGTTTTGGAAAAGGATGATAAAAATGTCTAAGCGACAGCAGCAACAGCTGGAAAAGAGGTCAGCGGGCTTTATGGGGGAGTTTAAAAAACTCCTCTACCGACACCAGGCATGGGAAGTATGGAGCGATTTCTGCACGATGGCAGCCATCTCCATAGCCAACGCGGTGGACAAGCGGCACTTTGAAGCGAGGGAGAATCTCTATCTGGATACCATCAAACGATATACCAAAGAGGAGCAACAAGTTTTTCCGATTTTGTTTGCTGAAACAGTGATGGAGTTAGAGCGCAACCCAGATCAGGATTTCCTCGGGAAGATGTTCATGCAGCTGGAACTTGGAAACCACTGGAAAGGGCAGTTCTTCACTCCATACAATGTTTGCCACCTCATGGCAGAAATGAATATGGATGCGCAGGTAAAGAACATCGAGGAAAAAGGCTGGATATCCGTCGGGGACTGCTGTTGTGGTGCCGGAGCAATGCTGGTTGCATTTGCCAATGTGTGCCGGAAAAAGAAAATCAACTACCAGCAGTGCGTGATGTTTGTAGCGCAGGACATCGACCCGATAGCGGCTTATATGTGCTATATCCAGTTATCTTTATTAGGTTGCCCAGGGTATGTGAAAATAGGAAACGCGCTGTCAGAGCCGCTTGTGCAGGGAGATGAAGCAAAGGAATGTGTTTGGTGCACACCGATGTACTTCTCTCAGGTATGGCAGACAAGGCGCTGGATGGAGTGGATGAAATCCCTTTGTCCACCGCAAGAGAAACAAAATCAGGAAATGGAGCCGGCTATCCTGATAAAACATCATTCAAAATCACAGACGTTTCAGAATATTGGAGGAATCACAATGACAATGGAGCAGTTAAACAAGCAGATGGAACAGTATCAAAAAGGCAGTTTGGAACACTGCATCGGCATGGAACTGCTGGAACTGTGCAAGGGAAATGAGGGAGCATCCGAGATTGTAGAGCAGGACCTTGCAAAGAAGGGGATGGCTCTTTCGGATTGTGCAAAGAAGATTCGAGATTACGCCAGAAACCACCAGAAGGGCGGATTTTTTGAGATGGACGATGCGCTCTCCGAAAAACTGGTTTGCGAGTTTTACGGAATCAGCAAAGCTGAAGCTGGTGCTTCTGAGGCTGCTTCTGAAGAGCCGCAGGAGGAACAGCAGGAAGAAGTAACAGGGCTTAGTTTTTCCTTGGAAGATTTGTTGTAGGAGGCAGGCAGTATGCGTTTGGCAGAAAAGCGGGAATGGATGGCGCTCCCTTACGATCCGGCGCCGGCAATAGAAGTACCAGAGTATAGCGAAAAAACGTTTTGTGGCTATCACCGCAAAGGTAGAAACTACATAGCAGGAGCAAGAACAGAGGGGGATACACTGATTTTTACTGCATACAGCAGCTCAGGAATTCCGATTTATCGGACATTTCAAAAACCGGATGAGCTATTTTCTCAGTTCCCAGGTAGGGAAAAACCGAGTGATGCAACAATAACAAATGCACTGGACTGGTCTGGATGGTATCACATGATGCCGGAGGACACAAATTTGGTAAGGGCATGGTGCAAAAATAATGCTCCATTCCCTTTTGAAGGAATAGGGGATGATGGAGTCACCATCCTGGAAAGGTATCAGGAAGCGGTGAGAAAAACCGAATTAAACCGCCGCCGAGACAGAACAAAAAAGATGGTGGACGAGGTGATGAAGGAGATACACCCACTCCCGCAGAAGGTGCTGGACTGGGTAAAGGACGAGGTGATGAAGCCGTATCGCTATATCTTTTATAACTACCAGAAAGGAAAGAAAATCCAGAAAGGATTTTGCTCCTACTGCAATCAGATGGTGGATATTCAAGGTACCAAGCACAAAGGAACGGCGATCTGCCCTCATTGTCACAGCGAAGTCACCCTCATTGCAAACGGAAAATACAGGGACAAGATAGCACGAATGCAGGACCAAAGTCACTTTGTTTATATCCAGCCCACAAAGGATGGTTGGTGTGCCCGGTATTTTGATGTTGTTTCAGTGATGGACGGGCGCGGAGGCAAGGACAGCAGTCAGTATTATCACAAGGAAATCGGGCGGTATTTTTACAGTACACAGAAGAGCTGCTACACCGGCTTCTATGAGTGGAAGAATTTCTTCCAGACTGGTGAGATGCGATTTTGCAAGGTGGATGAACGGTTTTCGATGCCTTGCAAGATTTACCCGAAAAGTCTTAACGCGGTCCGACAAAAGGATTCCAGATTGCGATATATCCCGCTGGAAGACATAGCGGCGCACATAAAAGAGGATGCCTGCCTGCTGATTGACGCTTGCTGGCGGACACCACTGCAGGTGGAGTATATGGCAAAGATGGGATTATACCGGATGCTGGAGGAAAGCGTGAGCCGGTACGGACACAAAATCCCAGAAGGGGAAACACCAGCGGAGATGTTTGGGCTATCAGGGCAGCCGTTGAAGGCAATCCTCAGTATTAACCCAAGCTGGGGAGAGGTTGAGACATATCGAAAAATCATCGAGCATCAAAAAAATGCAGATGTCGATGTTTTCTGCCGGCTCTATCAAAAATCTGGCTATCATATGCGGCTCCCAGAGCTTGCGAGATACCTTTCACTCCAAAAGATTGAAAACTATCTGGAAAAGCAGGAGAAGCTGCGACCAGAGGTTCCAGAGGATAGACGGGCTGATATGATTTTGGGGGATTGGCTGGACTACCTGAGAGATTGTCAAAAACTCGGATACGACATGAAGGAGGACAGAATCCTCAGACCCAAGGATTTAGGGACTGCTCATGAAGAAACCGCCGTTTTAGCGAAAGAAAAGGAGCAGGAAATCACTCGGGAGGGAATCCAAAAAAGGGCAAAAGAAGCCCAGAAATACGCATGGGAACAGGACGGTTTCCTTATCCGACCGATTGCAACGCTAAAAGAGCTGGTAGCAGAAGGGACAAAATTGAAGCATTGTGTGGCAGGGTACGCCTCGTCTTATGCCGAAGGAAGGTGCAAACTGTTTTGCATCCGAAAGAAATCAGCACCGGATACCCCGTATTACACCTTGGAGCTTGGAAGGAATGATAAACTCATCCAGTGCCGAGGGTACCGAAACGATGTGGAGAACGGGTACAAGATGCAGGAGGACGTCCGAAAATTTGTAGACCGGTGGATGAGCAAAGTGGTCAACAAGAAGAAAAAAGAGCGCATCAAAGTAAACGCAGCATAGGAGGACATCAGGATGTACGAAGTTGAAAACATGGATTTTAAAGAAATCGCAGAAATGAGCTTTGAAGAAATGGAATCCGAAACACGCCTGCAACAGTTGGCAGTGGAGATTGTAACCTTCGACCGGCAGGCGAAAATTACAGCAGTAAGCTGTGCCATCGAAATCGGAAAGCGCCTGATGGAAGCGAAGGACCTTGTTTCCCACGGAGAGTGGGGAAACTGGCTCAAAGAAAACGTCAACTACAGCCAGTCCACCGCAAACAACTTCATGCGGCTTTACAAGGAGTACGGGAACGACCAAGGCAGCCTATTTACAACTGTGACAAATTCACAGGCGATTATGAATTTGGATGTTTCCAAAGCGCTTGCGCTCACCGTTTTGCCGGCAGAAGAACGGGAAGAATTTGTATCAGAGCATGATGTGGAGAAAATGTCCACCAGAGAATTAAAGGCTGCGCTCGAAGAAAACAAAGAGTTCAAACAGCAGCAACAGCAGCTGAAACATCTGCTGGAAGAAAAGGAACGGCAAATTACCGAAAATGCTTCTCAACTTGATGTTGCCATCAGCGAGCGGCAGAGAATGCAGGAGAGACTGAGCGAAACGGTAAACCAAAATGCCGGATATGAAAAGTCGCTGCAAATTAAGATTGAGGCAGCCAAAAGATTAGAGGAGGAAAAGAAAGCTGCCGAAGAAAAAAGGATTGAGAGTGAGAAGAAGGTTTGTGAACTTCAGCGGCAGATTGATTCCCTGAAAGAACAAAAGCCGGAAGCAGACCAGCAAATGATTGGAGAACTTCAGGCAGAAGCCGAGAAACAGGCAGAACAGCGTTTTCAGCATGAGATTGAAAAGTTAAGGCTTGAAAAAGAAAAAGCTGAACAGAAGGCAGCAGAAGCCGAAGAAAAGAACAAACAGCTCCAAAGAAAAGCGAACAGCGAGCAAAGCAAAGAGCTGATTGTCTTTGATGAAAAGTTTAAATCCTTTCAAAACAGCTATAACCAAATCAATCAGCTGATTGCAAAGATGGAAACTCCAACTGCGGATAAAGTCAGGGGAGCCGTCAGAAAGCTCTTGAGTGTAATGGAACAGAAACTGGGGTGATTAGATGAACAGCAGGAAAAATCCGCTTTACAATGCAAGCGGTTATAAAGACACCACAGCATTTCTTGCAATAAAAGACGCAGACAGCGAGAAGGAACACTGTGACAGACAGGCGGAAAAACTCATTAAGGCGGTAAAGCTGATGCTTTCCGCTGCGGGGTTTTCCTTGATCCGCCGCATCGAGATTCGGCACGACAAATCAGGGAGGGAGTACAGATGAGACTGCGTACCGCAAAACAAACCTATGACCCCATCATAAACGCAGGTAAGGGAGCGTATATCGGTCAGCTGAGAAATCCGGTATCGCAGCCGATTCGGCAGAAAAAAGGCAAACCGTACTGCGATGTGTTTGTCATGAATCCGATGAACTCAAATGAAATCGACCGTGTTCTTGTGTCGGAAGAGGATATTGAGCGATTATCCGAGATGCAGGAAACAGCGATTACCTGTAAGGGAGAGGTCATCGTCAGAAGTCGGGGACGCCAGAAAACGCTGGAATATTTTTTGTTTCAAGCCCATGCACGAGGCGTTACCCACATCAACGGAAATCTTCTGGACTTTCGCCGGGAAAATATTTATCTGGAAAAGCTGAAAAACAAGGAAGAACTTCCGAACACGATAGGGTATTGGAACATGAGCTTTGACGGCTCGACCAGGGCGTTGATTTCTTTGTGTATCAGGGACAATCCAAACCAGGGTTGGGCAGAGCTTGTTCAGAAAGTGGCTGAACTGAAAAATTGCCCAATAGAAGAAACCAATGTCAAACTCAAAAAGTTCCTGAAACAGGATATGTTGGGATACCATGAAGGTCCGTTTTGGAAAAACTGGGAGGGAATACGAAAGTGAAAGAGATTATACTCTTTTTGGAAACTTTGCTCAAAAGCGCAGAGGGACAGGAAAAAGGAAAGTTTGTCTGCCCGATTTGCGGGGGAACGGTTAAGTTCTGTAAAGATAGGTACAACCAGCATCTTCGGGCACGATGCAGAAAATGCAAAATGAGAATGATTGAATAAGGCAGGTAATAAAGAAGGAGGAATCACGATGAAAACCCAAGAAATTATTAAAACTCTGAGAGCGACACAAAGTCGGAGCAAACGAGTACTTCTGGACGCAGCGGCGGACAGGCTGGAAGAACTGCAATCGGAAAATGACAGGCTTATCCGCAGTATGCTGACAACAAATCAGAATCCGGTTTGCTTGAGGAATAACATATAAAAAGAAATAAAAAAAGAGAGCGTTATATCGACCTCCAATCGTTAGCTTTTTGTCTAACTTTTGGGGGCGGTACACCCTCCCCGAAACAGATATGTGACAATATCAGTTTATCAAATTATTTTATTTGTATCAAGGGGAGGAACAGGATATGGAACTGACCGAAAAAGAAATCGTTAAAATTGCTGCGGAACAGGCGGTAAAGGTGACTTTGGAAACCTTGAAAACACAAAAAAAGAAAGAACGGCAAGAAAGGAGAGATTGGAGGCTTCGCAACACAAAATTATTGCTGGAACATCTTCAGGAGTTTAAAGACCACGCAGACAAGTCTGTTTTTGATGTGAGAAAAGTATTGGAATCTTCTCAGGAAGATATCGCGGCATATACACAGCAAATTTCTGAAAAGAGGGATGTTTATGTAGAATCCGTTATGTTGTCAGCAGGAAGAACCGCGACATTGATAGAGGATACCGAAAGAATGCTGAAACTTTACCGCCAGGAATGTGAGCAAGGCTCCCAGGAAAAACAGCGTCGGTACAGAGTATTGATAGCATGCACGATACAGAAAAAATCCTATCAGCAGATTATGGATGAGGAATCAATTTCCAAAAGTACTGTTTTCCGAGATATTGATATGGCGATAGAAGAACTTTCGGCGATGATTTTCGGGGCAGATATTTTCTATGATTTCTGTCAAATAGAGAATATAGGAAAAACATGGGAATCACGCGGGAAATAATATGTTATAATAACTATACTGCCAAACTGTCAAAAGACACGTTTTACCTCGAAAAAGCCGCGCTGTAACAGGTGCGGTTTTTTCATGGTTTGTAATTGCCGTATAAAAAGGCATTTCCTTGACAAAATAATATTGTGTACGCTATAATGTACATATAAGGAGGTGGCTTTTATGACAAATACAAATGCAACCAATTTCCGAAAAAATATTTTTGAGTATTTGAATCAGGCGGTGGAATACAATGACGTTATCAATATCACCACCAAAAACGGAAATGCTGTGGTTTTAAGCGAATCGGATTACAACAGCCTTTTGGAAACGGTTTATCTGATGAGCCATCCGGCAACCCGAGATACCATTCTGGAGGGCATGGAGGAAGAGCTGGAGGATTGTGTCCCGTTGGATGAGGTGGATTGGTAATGTACAAAATCTTCTTTACCAAAGCTGCTTTAAAACAGTTGCCGAATTTGAAAGCGGCAAAATTGGATTCAAAAGCAAAATCACTCATTGAAATTTTAAAGGTGAATCCCTATCAGAATCCGCCACCGTATGAAAAGCTGGTCGGAGATTTGAAAACTGCGTATTCCAGACGAATCAATGTACAGCACCGATTGGTATATCAGGTGTTGGAGGAGGAGCAGGCAGTTAAAATTCTAAGTCTTTGGACTCACTACGAGTTTTAAAAAGAAAATTACAATCAAGCAAAGAGGACTGTATCGTTTTGATACGGTCCTTTTGCTGTAAAAGATGTAAAAAATATAAAAAACCTCTTGACTTATTGTGGCACAAGTATTATTATATTGTTGTGGCACAAAAAGTGAGGTGATACAATGTCACCACGAACAGGAAGACCAAAATCTGACAGTCCAAAATCAATAGAGGTCAAAGCGAGAATTGATAAGAATCTGAATGACCGACTTGAAAAATATTGTAAAGAAAAAAACACCACCCGTACAGAGGTGGTGAGAAGAGGGATTATAAGGATTTTGGATTCAGAAGAATAAAGAATAAGGTTCCGGCGACCGTAGGAAAGTCAACACCGAAACCTTATCTGCTGACAGGTTGCCCTATCTGAAATCTATTTTACATCAGGTAAGGCTTCTTTGTCAAACACTAAATTTGACAGGAGGTCTTTTTATTTATGAGAGAAAAGACATTTGAGGAATATCATAGGGAACATCGTTCGGATTTCGACGGTAAAAGTAGAGAAGAACTGATTGCAATGCTGATAAGAGAAGCGTCTGCATTAACAGATGACGAGCTTGATGAGGTATTGACGTATGCAAAGGGTATGTTTGAGGTCACAGAGAAAGTGGGGTAAAATAGATGAACGAGCTGATTAAAGTAAATTACGAGAATGACAGACCGACCGTATTGGCAAGGGAACTGCATGACTTTTTAGAGGTTAAAACTGCTTTCAAAGACTGGTTCCCGAGAATGTGTGAATATGGATTTTCAGAAGGAATTGACTATTGCTCATTTTTGAGCAATAGGTCTGACGGGCTTCCAGGGAAACCAAAACAGGATGCCCAGCTCACTATTGAGATGGCAAAAGAAATCTGTATGCTGCAACGCAACGAGCGCGGCAAACAGGCGCGGCAGTATTTCATTCAGCTGGAAAAGGACTGGAACAGCCCAGAACTGGTGATGGCAAGGGCGCTGAAGATGGCAAACAGTCGAATCGGCAGTTTGGAGGAGAGAACCGTCCATCTGGAACAGAAGATTGAGAAGGACAAGCCGAAAGTGCTGTTTGCCGATGCGGTGAGTACATCTCAAAACACGATTCTGATTGGAGATTTGGCAAAGATTCTGCGGCAGAACGGCGTGGAGATGGGACAAACCAGATTATTCCAATGGTTGAGGGAAAACGGGTATCTGATTAAACAGAAAGGCAGTGCCTACAATATGCCGACCCAGAAGTCGATGGAACTGGGACTGTTTAAAATCAAAGAAACTTGCATTACGCATAGCGACGGACATACCAGTGTGAATCGCACTCCAAAGGTGACAGGAAAAGGTCAGATTTATCTGGTAAACAAGATTTTGAAAAAACAATACAAACAAACTAAGATAGCAGAATAATTTTTGAAATGGACTACTTCAAAACGGTAGTCCATTTTTTATGCACTAATTTTAAAATACAGGTTCCAATCGGGACAGACAGAGAGGTGGTGAGAAGTGCCGAGGGCAAGAAGTCCGAACAGAGACAAGGCGTTTGAGCTGTGGAAAGAATCGGGGAAAAGCCGCACGCTCAAAGAAATTGCGCAGGAATTGGGCGTATCGGAAAGCCAGGTCAGAAAGTGGAAAAATCTGGATAAATGGGACGAAGCGCAGGCGTTACCAAACGTTACCAAATCAATCGGTAACGCGGCAGAATCGAAAGGTAACGTTACCATTGAGGAAAAAACGCCGAAACGAAAGCGGGGCGGGCAGAAAGGAAACAAAAACCGCTACGTCCACGGGCTGTATGCAAACCCCACGATGGACATGATTCCGCAAGAAGAATTGAATCGGCTGTCGCAGATGAACTTTGACAATCCGGCAGAGCTGCTCATTGACGAAATCATGCTGCTGACAGTCCGAGAACGTCAGCTGATGGAATCCATTCAAAAATATCAGGACCAGAAAAACGGGCTGTCGCTGGACGGGGTAACGCGCAGAACGGTAGAAAGCGAAGGGACAAAGGGCAGCCGCTCCAAACAGGTGGAAACCACCACCAGAACCAGAGACGTATTTGATGTAATCCAAAAATTACAGGCAGAGCTTACCAAAGTGCAGAAAGAGAAACGGCAGTATTTCAGCGAGCTGCGGATTTTCCGCTCGCAGCAGTCGGCAACTCGGGAAAAAGAGGAGCCGCGCCGCAGAGTGCTGGAAGAATTGGACGAAGAACAACTGAAACGATTGATACAGAAAGGGCAGGAACCGGATGGACAGAATGATGGAATTGCTGATTGAGGAAGCAAAGCGGGAGCTTGCCCGCCGCAACATGAGTGATTTTGTGCTGTTTGTCGATGAGCGGTATCGAATGAACTGGCACCATCGGCTGCTGTGCGAATATCTGGACAAGCTTGCAAGAAAGGAAATCCGCCGCCTGATGGTGTTTATGCCGCCGCGACACGGAAAAAGCGAGTTGGTATCGCGCAAGTTCCCCGCCTTTTTGCTGGGGCGCAACCCGGACACCTCGATTATCTCCTGTTCTTATTCTGCCGACCTTGCAAGCCGCATGAACCGAGATGTGCAGCGGCTGATTGACAGCGAAAAGTATGCGGAGCTTTTTCCCGACACACAGTTAAGCAATCAGCATACCAGAAGATTTTGCGAAACCCGCTACATCAGAAACAACAATATGTTTGAAGTGGTAAACGGGAAAGGAAATTACCGTTCCGCAGGCGTCGGAGGCGGTATCACCGGCATGGGCGGCGAGTATATCATCATCGACGACCCGGTGAAAAACCGTGAGGACGCAGACAGCGCAACGATACGGGAAAAAATATACGATTGGTACACCTCCACACTTTACACTCGTCTGGAAAAGGACGGGTGTATTTTATTGACCTTAACCCGATGGCACGAGGACGATTTGGCAGGAAAGCTGCTGAAAGCGGCAGGGGAAGGCGCGGACCAATGGACAGTGCTGGAATTGCCGGCAGTGTGCGAATATCCCGCAAAGCCATATGATGTGCGGCAGGAGGGAGAAGCGCTGTGGAAATGGAAATATGACGAGCAAGCTCTTGCGAAGATGAAGGCAACGGTCGGAAGCCGCGATTGGGCGGCGCTGTATCAGCAGCACCCCACACCGGGCGAAGGCGGCACCTTCAAGCGAGAATGGTGGAACTACTACAAGGTACTGCCGGACGGTCTTTATGATTTTGTGCAGTCCTGGGACTGCACCTTCAAGGACGCTCAGTCCTCCGACTATGTGGTGGGGCAGGTTTGGGCGAGAAAGGGAAGCAGCCGCTACTTGCTCGACCAGGTGCGCGGACGAATGAGCTTTACCGAAACGCTTTACGCGATTCGTTCCCTGTCTGCAAAATGGACGCAGGCAGTACGCAAGCTCGTGGAGGATAAAGCAAACGGAACGGCGGTCATTGATGTACTGCGAAAAGAAATTCCGGGTCTGATTCCGGTGGAGCCGGAGGGCGGCAAGATTGTGCGCGCCAATGCCGTAACCGCAGTAGTCGAGGCAGGCAATGTATTTTTGCCCGACCCGTCTATCGCGCCCTGGGTGCATGATTTTGTGGAAGAGCATACCGCTTTTCCGAACGGGGCGAACGATGACCAGGTGGACGCGCAGACGCAGGCAAACACCTATTACAATTCTTCCTCATTTAGTCTGGAAGGATTGATTTAAAAGGGAGGGAAAGAATTGGAATACAGAACAGACGGATTTTCCGATGTGATGAGACTGTACCGGTCGCAGACAGCGCAGACGGGGGAAGTGTGGATACCCGACTATGACCTTGCGGAAAAGTACCAGTACAACGGTTTATTCAGCAAGATTATCGACCGACCGGCGGAAGAAGCCTGCAAGCACGGCTTAGACTACAACGTCAGCGACAGCGAGCTTGCCGCATACCTGGACGATGCCCTTGATCGACTGGATTGGGAAGAAAAGGCAACCGCCGCAATCCGCTGGGCAAGGCTGTTCGGCGGGGCAATCATTGTTATGTTGTTGGATGACGGCAGAGGATTGGAAGAACCGGTAAATTGGCAGGACATTCGGTCGGTGGAGGAACTGCGGGTGTATGAACGTGCGGTGGTTCAGCCCGACCCGGAAGTTTACCGAAGCGGAACAGCAGAATATTTTGATATTTCCAGCACCTACGGCGGCACCTTTCGCGTGCATCGCAGCAGGTGCTTGATTTTTAAAAACGGAACGCTGCCGGAATACGGAACGGCGCAGCAGTATTATTACTGGGGATTGCCGGAATATATCCGCATTAAGCGCGACCTGTCAATCGCGTTAAGGACGCACACCAACGCTGCCAACATGATTGAAAAAAGCGTGCAGCCGGTATACAAGCAGCGAGGTCTACAAAGTATGCTGGCAGGTCCAAACGGCGATGATATGGAACTCAAACGCTTGCAGGTTCTTGACGCTTCCCGAGGAATGATGAACACGATTGCCGTTGATATGGAAGGCGAGGACTACGATTTCAAAACCTTCCAGATGACCGGAGCGAAGGAAATTTTGGAAAGTACCTGCAACCTCTTATCGGCAGTTACCTGCATCCCTCAAACCATCCTGTTCGGGCGTTCCCCCGCCGGCGAAAACGCAACCGGTGAGAGCGATTTGGAAAACTACTACAATTTTGTGGAGGGTATCCAAAAGCGGATGCTCAAGAAAAATATCCGCACCCTGATAAAAGCGATTGTGCAGGCAGGGGCTTATGATGGAAGCATCGAGAACCCGGGAAATATCAAACCAACCTTCAAGCCGTTATGGAGCTTGAGTGAGACGGAAAAGGCAACCGTAGAGCTTACCAAAGCCCAGCGGGCACAGGTAGCGGCACAAACGGCACAGCTCTACATAGATATGCAGGCGATACAGCCCGAGGAAGTGCGTCAGGCGCTTGCCAAAGACGAGCAGGTGGACGTTGAAAGTATTCTCGATAATCAGCCTGAAAACCCGCAGGACGACGGCTGGGCGGCGCTGCTGGAAGGACTACGAGCAAACGATAATCCAGCTTTGGAACCCACTGGACAACCAGGGCGGCAAGGTGGTATAATGAAATCAGGAGCTGCCGAGGACGTCATCGCCGAGGACGTCATCGCCAAAGATGGCGGGGAGGGCAGCGGAAATTTTAACCATGAGGGTCGCCCGGGAAAGGTCGGCGGTTCGGGAGAGGGCGGAGGCTCTTCTTCCAAACAGGAATCAAAAGAAAAGCCGAAAGAATCTCAACGGGAAAGGTCCTCAAACAGAAAAAAAGAAGAACAAAACAAACAAGGCGAACAACCGTCACAGCAACAGGGAACTTCGGAGAACAATCAGCCCAAACAAGCCGAGGGAAGTTCTGAACGCGGACAAAGAGAAAGCGCGCCGCAGCCGGCGAAGAGCAGGAAACTGCCCTCCGACAGTATGCCGACCCAAAACTATATTACCTCGGACGGAAGATTGGACGTACAAAAGCTGCAAGACGATTACCAAACGTTTACCCAACAGATGGATGCACCGTGTCAGGCATACTTGCAGACTATGATGCAGGCAGTGGAGTTTAAGTCGGCGAAATTATCCGAGGACGCTCCGTTTGGCTATTCTCCGTCAAAGGACGCTTTCTATTACGATACATCAAGGAAATCTTTCCACGATATTGATTTGTCGATTGTCACCACGCACGAACTTTCTCATAGGATTGATAAGCTGTTTCTCAATGTGGAAAACGATACAAATTTTGTGGAAAAGGTAAAAGGTGCAAAACAGACGATTGATTCCGATCCGAAGAAGTTTCAACAATTCTGTATTGATAACGATAAGGAAGGATTTTTATCTGATATTTGCAGCGCAGTTTCGGAGGGCAGATATAGGTTTCCACAAGAACATTCAGAGGAATATTGGAAGAGGAAAGGAATCAAAGAAAGTGAAATTTTCGCTAACTTCTATTCCTTAGTTGCTTTCAAAGATACCCAGAAGTTGGATTTTCTTCGTGAAAAGTTACCGGAGATATCTAATATTTGTGACAGTTATCTTCGTCAATTACATGGGGGAGAAATCTAAATGTATGTAGCAGCAGTCGATTCCGAAATTTTAAGAAGTGCTGAAATGTGGGAGTTGTGGGAACAGTATGAAAAAAAATTCGGAGAACGTTTCATGCCTTTCAATTATGCCGACTTTGACCGGATTGGAGATAAATGTGCTGCGCAGGTATACAAGGAAGAAGTGGAAAAATGCCTAAGAGAAGGCAAACCAACTTCCATTGTTTCCAAGTGGTGCGGACCGAACAGCCTGTTTGGTCATTAAAACAGAACAGATTTTTATCAAGGACGATGCAAAAAGCACCGTCCTTTTTTCATGCCCGAAAAGAGGTGAAACTTGTGAATGACCTTGCGTACCGAACTGCCTTGCAGGAGGAAATCCGACGCAAGTTTTACGGGCACGATACCTTAAAGTCAAAGCATACCCCGCAGTACGCCATGTCGGCAGAACGGCAGTATTCACAGACGTTTGCGAATTTGTACCGCCGCTACAACAAGGTAGTGCTTCGTTGGATGCCGAAGATTATCAAAGCAATTAAGCAAGACCGAAACAAGCGGATGCGCACCGATGATGCTGTTGGATTGATGCAGTTGATTGACCTGTATCTTACCAAAATGATGAACGACCTGAAAACCGAGGAGGAGCAGGAGGAAGACGGCTCCAATTTGGAAGAACAAATCAAAGCCGCTGCTTACCTTATCCGAGGTGTTGTGAATCGGGGATGGAGCAAGGCGGTGGAGCGAACGCTGGGAGTAAAAATCCTTTCGGGATATTACGACGAAACATTCTACAAAGAACTGCTGGAACAGTGGTTTCGGGAAAATATGGGAATGATTTCCTCAATCCCTCAGGAGCTTGTCCAGCAGATTCGGGATACCCTTTGGGAGGATATTACCCAAAATACCGCTACAGACCAGATGGTGAAGCACATCCAGCATACCTGCCAAGTCAGCGAGAACCGCGCGAAGTTTATTGCCCGAGACCAGGTTGGCAAACTGCAGGCACAGCTTACAAGGCAACAACAGACAGATGCAGGTGTCCGGGAGTACATTTGGTCTTCCAAAAGGGATTCCAAGGTGCGCCATCAGCACAGGAAGCTCAACGGGAATAAATTCTCGTGGGATTCCCCGCCGCTCTCGGACCCGAGAACTGGGCGGCATTGCCATCCGGGGGAGGACTATGGGTGCCGGTGCACTGCAATCCCGGTATTTCCTCGAAATGTTGTTGTGCCGTATGAGAAAAAGGAGTAGCGATGGAACAAAGATTTGATAGCATCCCTCTGAGTGATACCTATTTCACACCAGAGGGGTATTTGATTGATAATCCCATCCTGACAAGGGTGGGAATTTTTGAGTATCACAATCCAGATGGCACTATCCGCAGGGAACTGCGGCTGCCGGAGGAAGTTTTTGCTGCCGAAAGCCTTGCGAGTTACAAAGGCAAGCCCGTCATCCTCACTCACGAGGCGGGGCTTGTTGATGTGGACAATGTACAGCAGGAGCACATTGGCACCATTTTGAGCGAGGGGATTCAGGATGGAGACAATGTCCGCGCCCAGATTGTGATACATGATGCAGAATCGTTGGACTATGGATTGCGTGAACTGTCGCTGGGATACACCCAAACGCCGGATGAAACGCCCGGAGTATGGAACGGACAGCCTTATGACGCAATCCAAAGAAATATCCAAATCAACCACCTTGCTCTTGTTGAAAAGGCAAGGGCGGGAGAGCAAGCCCGTTTGAACATTGACGGGGAAGAACAAGGAGGAAACCAAATGTCAAAAGCAAGAAAAGACGGACTCACACCGGAGGAAATTGCAAGACTGGTGGAAGAGTACAAACAAAGACAGGCACAGCGGATGGAAAACACCAATCCAACCGCTGATGAGGGCACCAATCCAGATGAGCAGACCACAGATGAGGACGAGGCTGACCCGGTGAAGGAGGTAAAAGACCGCCGTGACCGCAGGGACGCTTCCGGTGACTGCGAGACAATGGATGAGGCATCCGGTGTGATTGCACAGCAGGATGAAGATATTCAGAAACTGCTGGACTTTATTGCACAGCTTCAGGCAAAGATTGACTTTGACGAGGCATCCGCTGAGGAAGAAGCAAAAACTGACAACGAGGGTGAAACCGCCGAAGCAAATGCCGATGAAGAGGAACCCCAGGAGAATCCTCTCAACATGGACAGCATCGACGCTTATGTCAATCAGAAAATCGAATTGATTCGTTTGGGGGACAAGCTCAATCTGGATGGTATCGAGACAATGAAACCGATGGATGCCAAGAAAGCCATCATCAAAAAGGTGCACCCGAACATCCGTCTGGATGGCAAAGATACCGCCTACATCAACGCAATGTTTGATATTGCCAAAGAAAGTGTCGGCAAAAGAAAGGACGTAGATTATCAGCGCCAGCAGATGTTCCGCGGTGATTCCGCCCACAACAAGCCGGTTGACGGGCAGAATGAAGCCAGAAGAAGAATGATTGAAAAAATGGATGGAGGTAACAAGTAATGAGCATGTGGACAAACTACACCCAGTCTATGCCGGCAGGAGTGGCAGGCGGACTGTACGACTTAACCGAGCATGTGGTGGAC
>OLNP01001939.1_pt1 | contig 16140 bp, 12 predicted proteins | sample 1671951 | NCBI WGS metagenome assembly OLNP01 (sample SAMEA3136629, study PRJEB25190) | human gut metagenome | biome: human gut; feature: human-associated habitat; material: faeces | place: Austria | collected 2013
CCGCATATCCCGCTCATTGATTTCATCAAATACAAGCTTATCTTCCATATACTTTGTCTCGCTTTCGCATACATTCGGTTTTTCTGACAGAAAGAGGCGGTGAATGGGTAGATTATATCATATGGGAACGTGCGTTCGCAATATGGTGCGGGGCGAAGCGGAAAATTTTAATGCAGGGATTGTGTGGGAGTACGGTATTCCCATTTTTTCAAGCGAGTAGGTGAAGTGTATGGGAACGTATACGGACGATGAGCTCCGGGTACTAGCGAAAATCACAGTCAAAATTGCTGCAGACTACCTCGGCATCTCTCCCATGATGGTGACCCTGGCATGAGAAACAGCGTGCTTCCAATCAACTTTGCCATCAAAAAGAGAATCGGTGCAGCGAAAGCCGGAGCTACAATATCATTCTAGAGCGGTTGATCGCTTATCATCACGGTAAGAACGCGTGCAGAATTCACGCTTATGTCTCTGCTATGGAAAAAGCGTATTCGGAGCAGGCTCTTTCTGCATGGGCGTCTTGGGCGCGGGCAAAAGCGGATTGGTATGACCCCGCGATTGCAAAAAAAGACGAACTTCTTGGCAGGCGGGAGCATGAAAAGAATCAAGAGAACAAAGGTCCCCGGCACAAGGGATGTCGGTGGCAAAGCAAAGGGATACTCACCTTCGGAATCGAATAACATAGCGGTGCATTTGTCAACATCGTTGAACAATTATTCTAAGTATATTATCAATAATAGTTGAAAAAGATAAAGATTAGTGCTACTATATTGTTAAAGGAGGTGCTAATATGGCTATCATCAGCAAGGAAGGGCTGCTGAAAGTGCTGGTCTCCTACAACCCTTGGTGGAAAACGGGAGTCGTAAACCCGAAACTGTCCAAAACCTATAAGCGGTTCGCCTTTTACGAGGCCATGAAGCGCCTGAATCAAACCGACATCCGGCGCACAGTCGTCTTAACCGGAACAAGACGAGTGGGAAAGACCACCATACAGTACCAGATGATCGAGGCCCTTCTCCGAAATGACGTGCCGCCTCAGAAGATTGTCTATATCTCCATGGATCATCCCATGCTGAAACTGAGCGCCATGAACGAGATTCTGGAGTGCTATCACGAAAATATCTGTCCGGATCAGGATGTCTACTACTTCTTTGACGAAATACAGTATGCGCAGGACTGGGACAAATGGCTGAAAACGATCTATGATATGCAGCCGGACACCAAGGTGGTGGCCACCGGCTCGGCCAGTCCGGTTTTGGTCAAAGGGAGCCGGGAGAGCGGCGCCGGACGATGGTCTGCCATCCAGGTTCCCACGCTGTCCTTCTATGAGTACTGCGAGCTGCTGGACATAGATCGCCCCGACCTTCCGGATGACTTGAAGATCACCCCGTTGGTGTATAAAACCCAGCAGGAGCGCACCCGGATCATGCTGCAGCTCTCCAAGGTGCAGAATCACTTCAACCGCTATCTGCAAGTAGGGGGCTTCCCTGAACTGGCCCTGGCCGACAACGACATTCTGGCCCAGCAGGTCATGCGGGAAGATGTGGTGGACAAAGTACTCAAGCGGGATCTGCCCTCCCTTTACAAAATCCGCAACGCAACAGAGCTGGAGCGCATCTTCCTGTATCTCTGCAATGTTTCTTCTGAAATCGTCTCAATCGAGGCGATTGCAAAGGAACTGAATGGCGTTTCCAGACCAACCGTTGAAAACTATATTGCGTATTTGGAAAGTGCCAACCTGATTTATCAGAGCTGGCCCGTCAATATGGCGGGGAAAAAGGTTCTCAAAGCCAGCCCCAAGATCTACATTGCCGACGCGGCAATCCGCAACGCGGTTTTGATGGACGATTCCATGCTGAGCGACCCGGTGGAAATGGGGAAGGTTGTGGAGACCGCCGTTTACAAACATGTAGCCGCATTTTACGATCAACAGGCTGCGTCGGTGGGATACTATCGCGGCGGCAAGCGTGGGAAGGAAATCGATGTTGTGGTGGAATACTCCAATTCCAAGAACATCCTCATTGAAGTAAAGTATCGGGAGGGTGCCCCCATCCCGGATGACTCCGCCATCGTAGAGTTGAGCGGAGAGGCTGCGGCCTCCATCGTGGTAACGAAAACCGCCGATGATTTTGGCGTCCACAATACGAAAAGTGGAACAGATTTGATCCGTATCCCGGCCTTTGCGTTCCTTTATCTGCTTGGTCATGCAGAAAAGCACGGCTACCGCGGAATGGAATAATAGCAGAGCATAAGACGGAGAGCGTGGTGCATGCATAAGGTAACTCGATAGAGTCCCATAAGTTTAGCAAATTGAAAAGCAAATAAAAAGACATGGTTTGAAACTCTCTGGTAGTCTGGCAATCCGCATGCCCCACGATCTTCATAGCAATCAGTGAGTCTACGCCTCAAGGAAGTCACCCTGTAGACTTTCTTACCAATCCGGTGGTCACATACAGTCATCCTCGTCGAATGGATCGCCGCACTCAGGACAAAATTTCGGCGGGTGCATGGGGTCTTCGGGCTGCCAGCCGCATTTGTCACAGCGATAGACCGGAGCACCTGCCGGACGCTTCGCGCCGCATTCAGAGCAGAACTTGCCGGCATTGACTGCGCCACAGGCGCATGTCCACCCTGCTGTTGGCTGGGTCTCGGGCTTTTTTGCGCCACACTCGGGACAGAATTTGCCGGTAGCCGTCGCACCGCAGGTGCATTTCCACGCATTTGCGTTTTGCTGAACCGGCACACTCTGCTGAGCAGCCTGCACCTGTTGCTGCGCGCCCATCTGGAACAGCTGCGCAGGATTCATGCCGCCGCCCTGCTGGGCCATGCTCAGGCCCATAAACCCAGTGAAGGCGCCGCCCTGATTATTCGCCGCGTCCTGCATGGCCTGTGCCTGCGCCCCTACCAAATGCGCTGCCGCCATGTTGGCGTTGCGGAAGACGGCATTGCGCTGCAGCTCCTTGATCATGTCCTCGTCCTCTTCCGACGCATTGACGGAATTGACGCCGAATGAGACGATCTCGACGCCGCGTAGATTCGCCCACTTTTCGGAGAGCACCTCGTTGAGCGCCTCCGCGATCTCGGCCGTATGTCCCGGCAGCGCCGAATAGCGGATGCCCATTTCTGATATTTTGGCAAACGCGGGCTGGAGCGCGGTGAGCAGCTCGCTCTTGAGCTGGCTGTCGATCTGATCGCGGGTGTAATCGCCATCGATGTTTCCGCAGACATTGGTGTAAAACAGCATCGGGTTGGTCATCCGATAGCTGTATTCGCCAAAGCAGCGGATGGAAATATCCACATCCAGGCCAATATTGTTGTCCACCACGCGGAAGGGCACAGGGCTGGGCGTTCCATATTTGTTGCCAAGGATTTCCTTGGTATTGAAAAAATAAACGCGCTGATCTTTTCCCGCCTGCCCGCCGAAAGAAAGACGGTCGAAGGTGGTTTTCAGAAGGGCTTTCACCTTATCGCCATTGAACGCGCCGTAAAAAAGACTGGGTTCTCCGTTTTGGTCGAAGACATACTCGCCGGGTTCGGCGCAGAAATCGACTATTCTGCCCTGATCTACGATCATCATGCACTGGCCGTCGGCCACGGCAATGACGCTGCCATCAGAAATTATGTTGTCATCCTCATTCCGACTGCCGCCGAAACGGCCCTTTACCTTTTTCTCCGCCTTTGTCGCCAGCACGTTATCCGGCAGGGCATCCACATAAAAGTACTCTTTCCACTGGCTGGCCAGCGTGCCGCCCGCCGCGTTCCATGCCGCTGAAATCAGGCCCATGATATCTTGCCCTCCTTATTGCTGCTTCTGCTCGTCCTTTTCAATTTTGCATCTTGTCGTGCTCTCGTAGAGGAAATGATCCGTGTTGGCATCCAGATGGAAGGAGCCCTCCCGGATATAGCCGCCCGCCGCGCTCTGCTGCGCCGCCTGCTTCAGCTGCCCCTTCAGCGCGCCGACGACCGCCACCGCGATGATGGCCGCAACCACCGCGCAGATCAGCAGCGAACCGCTGCCCAGCGCATCCATCAGCGCAAGAATCAGCGCAGCAACGCCAAGGGTTCCGGCGAACACGCCGCCGCCCCACAGCAGGGATTTCTTCTTGTCGGCGGGCACGTCGCACGTCAGCTTGCCTGTCTGGCCGTTGACGGCGAAGGTATAGGTTTTGCCTTCCTTTACGGTTGTCATCAGCCACACGGGCAGCAGCGCGGGCGTCGCGCTGCCGCGCTCCGTAGTGATGCGCCTGTTGCGCTCGTTGACCGTGTCATAGTCCCTCACGGTGTCGAGCATGGCCTGTTCGACGCTGCGCTCCACACGCTCCACAGCGCGCTTTTCGCACGCAGCGCAGTCCGCGTCCGCGTGATCCGCCATGGCTCCGGCCAAAACGGCGCTCTGGAAGGGAATCGCGGCGCTCAAATCGTAAGGCTCGAGCGATTCGGTGAGCTGGTCGTCCATCTTGACGCTGCCGTCCACCGGAATGTTTTCAAAGCACATGCCGCCTTTGCGGCGCACAAGATAGTGCTTCGTGCGGGTAATTTCCCACTCGCCCTTTTGCTCCGTGCGTACCTTTTCCGCGTCGTACACCATGTCGGCGCACGCGTCGCAGCTGAAAAGCCAGTAAGGAACGTACAGCCGACGCATCTCCGAAATGCGGTTGCGGCCGTTGAGGAAAATGTTGGGCAGCAGGCGCTTGCCCTTGAAATAATCTTCGAACTGCTTCTGCGCCTGCTCCTTCGTGACGACGAAGGGAATCACCTTTTCCGGCTTCACGCCGCCCTCGATGCGGTCGGGCAGTATGGTGGGGCTGCCGCAGTACGGACATTCGGCGGCGGTGGTGGTGTCCTCGGTGATCAGCTCCGCGCCGCAGTTTTTGCAGAGATAGGCCTGCACGCCCTCCTCCGCCCGAAATCCCTTCTTTGGGCGCTCGAAGGAAATCTGCTCGCCGCTCTCGGACGCGTTCAGCATTTCCAGCGCTTCCGGCTCGTAGCTGTTTCCGCAGGCGGCGCATTCCAGCCTGCCGCTTTCGCCGCTGAACTTGAGCGGGCCGCCGCAGCATGGGCAATTATAACTGGCAGTACTCATGGTTCGTCCTTCTTTCGTTCAAAATTATTCCGTCCGGGCCGCATATACTCTCTCGCACAGCTCGACGCACTGATTGCGCAGCAGCGCCTCGATGTGATCGTCCACATTCTCGCCCCCCTGCTGCTCCAGCACGATCCGCTGCTGCTCCAGCCAGAGCGTGAAGAACGCCTGAGAGGAGGCCACGGCGGCGCGATCCTTCTCCATGGAGAGGTCGATCCACTCCTTGTAGAGATCGTTGAGCTCGTTCGTCCATTTTTCCAGCCCCGGCAGCGACTGATTTGCGGCCAGCTGGGCGTGGAAGCTGCACATCTCGACGTGCTCGTCGCCCGCATCCGTCGTGTAGCGATGGCAGTAGGCCGGGTAATCGCCGTAGCTGTCGTCGTAGTCGTCATCGCCATACGAATTGTACTCTGACACGAAGGCCGCGGTCTGGGGCTCCATTTCGTCGTCGGGCACGGTGTAGCCGTTTTCCTCCATAATCCGGAGCCAGCAGGCATAGAGCGAATCGATGGTCCTGTCGTCGGCTACGCCGGTCTGCTCGAGCAGCGCGTATTCCTGAAACCACTTCACGGCCTTTTCGGTGTTGCCGCCGAATACGCCGTCCGGCTCTTCAAAGATGAATCCGGTATCCCAGAGCATCTGCTGAAGCTCGCGCACTTCCTCACCGCGGTCGCCCCGTCTGAGATCTGCCAGGGCGGAGGCGGGAAACAGAAACATGAGAACCAGCAGGAGGCCGATGATTCTTTTCATGGCTGCACTTCCTTTCGTCAGGTCGTGGAGGCAGCGCCGCGCAAATGCGGCTGCCGGGCGGCGAATGCTTTTCCGTCGGATGCAGACGCAGATTTCGAAGGTTTACTGGAGGCAAACCGAGAAATCTATATACCGCAGGCGGCGGAAAAGACAACGCCAGACGCGCCGCCGAATCGGGCGGCGCTGCCTTAATGGTCGAGTTTTCCGTCATTGCCCGCGCGGCTGGTCGCAGTATCTGCAGCGCATGGGGGCGCCCCTTCGGGCGAGGTTTTTCGCGCCGCAGCCCGAACAGACCCACTGCGCGTAGGCGTCCTCCGGGACGTACAGCCCCACCGTGCGCTCCTCCAAATCGATCTGCAGGTTTTGCAGGTAGCCTTTGCCGATGAGCGTTTTGATTTGTTGAATGGCTTTTTCGGAGGATAGCACAGTCTGAAGCTGGTCGAAGGTCAGGCTTTCCTCAGACAGCGGGATCAGCGCCTCTGCGATGCGGCGCGCGCTTAGCTTCCTGTATGCATGGCGAAAAATGCGGTAGACCGGCGTCATGACCGCGGCAAACAGGAAGCAGCTGATCACGCCGGAGCCCGTTTCACCCCGCAAAAACAGCTCGACCGTCGAGTATGCCACCGCGACGCCAAAGAAGGCGCAGACCAGCGCGATGGGGGTCGCCAATCTCTTCTTCGCAACCGCTTTTACGGTCAAATAAGGATTTGAGGCATTCGTCATTGCGCGTCCACCGCCGCCTGACAGATTTCAAACGCCTCATAGGGGTCGCCGCCGTCGATCACCGCGCAGATGCCGTCGCCGTAAGCCTCCATATACAGCAGCGGTTCGCTGAGCAGATAGTAAAGCTCGTTTTCGCCGGGAACCACATCTTCCACCAGATTGCACGACCGGCAGGAGATATAAACCTGTCCCTCGTCGCGCGTTACGCGAAACTGCGCGTAGTAGATCTCGCTATTGACAAGCGTTGAAAAGATCGCCATATTCTCAAAGATTTCTTCGGTTCCCCAAACCGGCGCGTCCACGGATACCGAAAGCATATCGTCGTAGATATAAACCATCACATTGGCGTATTCCATCGTGTTGTTTATGGCAAACTGCGTTTCAACCGTATAGTCGTCGTATTCATAGGGGTATTCATTCTTGTCCAGAAAGTTCTTCACCATGACGGCCATCTGATCCTCTTTGCTTACCTCGGCGGCATTGGCGAAAGCGACGGTCGAAAGGCATAGTGTCAGCAGCACGGCCAACAGGAAAGCGATCTTCTTTTTCTTCATGGAACAAAACCTCCTCTATTTCATTCATGTCGATGGGCATCAAGTCCAAAGGGGTTCCGCACCGCCGCATTCATTCACGGCGATGCGCAAGCATAGGCGCTTATTGCGCGGAACCCTCGGGGGCAAAGTGCATCCGCATGGAGTCAAAGTAATCCATGTCGAAGCCACTATCCGTGGGCACAAGGTACAGCGGCTGCCCGTAATAGTCGATGATGACGCCGTCCAACTCTCCCGCGTCCGTGGGCACCTTGCCATAGGTCCAGACAAGGCCGGGAATGTCCGCGCCCGCCATGACAAAATCCACTGTGCCGTCCTGATGGAGCAAAACGGAGTATTCGTAGTTCCCCAGCATTGCGGCGGTCATGTTATAGCCGTTCACGTCCGCGTCGATTAGGACGTACTTGTTTTCGAGCATGATTTCAGCGCCGGTAACGGCGGGTTCATGGGCGGGCTCTGCCGTGGGTTCGGGCGTCGCTTCCCCGGCAGGGGCGGCAGGCGCTTCAGGCGTATCGCCGGCGCGCTCATACTGAAGCGCAATATCGACGCTCTCAAGGATGAGCGTTCCATCCTCGCGAAGCGTGATGGAAGCATCGCCCTCTATGATGGAAACGAGGAGCGAATAGCCTTCCATACGGCAGGGCAGGCCGTCCAGCGTCATGCCCTGCATGGTCAGGTCGCAGGTATCGCCGTAAATAGTCAACGTATCGCCGGCCATTTCAGCGGCTTCGGCGGGCAGCGTCATGCCGTCCGTGGTGACGCGCACGAGCGTCCAGACGCCTATGAAGTCGTCGATCGTGGCGTTCTCGTTAATGGCCGAAACGGACACATCAGTTTCCGGCTTTTCGCGGTTCATCCTGATGAGCACGCCGTCATCGGAGAGAACCAGCTCTCCGTCCTGCAACGTGCCGGTCATCGTATCTACCACCAGAGCGCCGTCATTCATCATGCACTGGGCGACATCCACTTCGCCGCCCATGTTCATTTCAGCCGTGCCGTCCGCGCCGATGGTAACCGTCACTTCCATGCCCAGATCGGCCAGTGGAAGAACGTCGCCCTCCATCTCCATGCTCACGCCGTACCATACGCCCAGATATTCGTCGGGAATCGCGGCGGTCTGCGCTTCGGATACTGGACGGGATTCGACGGCATCGGTCGTTTGCGCGGCCTCAGCCGGCGCAGGCTCAGCAGCCTGCGCTTCGGATTCGGGCGCGTCGGTTGTCTGAGACGATTCGGCTAGTGCGGGCGCGGCAGTTTCAATGTTTGCGTCCAGCATCAGCCCGGAAAGCAGCCCCGCCACGTCGGGCATTGCGGGCAGCGCGTGCGTGCAGGAATCCGTGGTAACGGTGATCTCGCTGGGATTTTCGCTCCAGCTCAGGCAGTTCTGCGCGTGATTCAGGTTTTCCTCGCTCATGCCTTCGGGCACGCGGACGGTCAGTTTGGGCGCGACGTTCATCATCAGGCCCATGGGCGAAGCCGTCAGGTCGCAACCGTCAAAGCAGATCTCCGCGAGGCTCGGGCAGTTGATGATGCAGTTTTCGCCGAAGCTGGCGACCTTGCCCGTGAAGTGCAGACTGGTGAGATTCTGGCACTCGCTGAACGCGCCATATTCCACGCTCTGCGCGTCGGCGACGAAGGAAGTGAGGTTCGCGAAGTTGAACGCCTGCGAGCAGATGGTATCCAGATGCTCACCGAAATACAGGTTGCCCAGCGGGCCCGCGCTGTCAAAGGCATAGTTGTCGATCATGCGCACGCCGTTGACAAAGATCACATTGTTCAGACTCCGGCAGAGCATGAACTGGTTTTTGCCGGTGTTCTCCAGCGGCGCGTAGCAGACGAAGGTTTCCAGCTGCTGGCAGTAGGAAAGCATCGAGTCGGGAAGCGCCTTGATGGTCTCGGGCAACACCAGCGTGCGCAGGCGTACCCAGTCGGTCTGGTTGGTTTCCGTCTCCGTATCGGTATAGTCCTGGCAGGACGCAAAGGCGTTGTAGTCCTTGAAGCCCACCACGGTCACGCCGTCGATTTCGCGGGGCACCACCACGTCCACGTCGGTTCCAGTGTAGGCCAGGATCAGGCCGGTCTCCGGGTCGAAGTCAAAGTTTTCGGCGGGGGTCGCCTCGAAAGGCATCTTTATAAATTTGCTCGCTTCGCCCTCGCGCAGGATGGGATCATACCAGGGCCACCCAAGCGTCTCGTTCCACGCGGCGATCTGCTCGTCGCTCGCACCGGCAGGCAGGCGCAGCTCCGCGCCCGTGCCCTCTATGGCGGAAAGCTGGAAGCTGCCGTCCGCGGGGAGGATGAGCTGCGCAAGTTGCGTGTTCGCAAAGGCCCGCTCATCCACGCTGGCGGCGGCATTCAGGGTCACGGTTTGCAGCGGAGCGCCCTCAAACGCATTCGCGCCGATGGCGGTCGCATGGCTCAGATCAACAGCGGTCAATGCTGTATTGGCAAAGGCGCTCTCGCCGATTTCGGTCACGCCCTCGCCAAGCTCGAGCGTGGTCACGCCGCTGCCCGCGAACAGGTTCGCCGGGATCACGCCGGTTTCGACGGTCACTTCGTTCAGATTGGGCATATTGGCGAATGCGCTCGCGGGAAGTATCGCGGGGTCGCACTTGACCACCAGCTTTTTAAGCCCCGTCAATCCGTCCAGCGCGCCTTCGCCGATCTCGGTCACGGACTCGGGCAGCGTCAGCGTCTCCAGCTGCGCGCAGCCCGCAAACGCCCGCGCTCCGATGGTGGTCACGGAATCGAACAAATCCACCTCCCGAAGCGTACTGTCCATGAACGCTTCCGCGCCGATGGTGGTAAACGCATCGTTGTGGGCGACCGAGAAGTATTCGATAGTCTGACTTCCCTTGAACACGCCGTCGCCCAGCCCGACGACCGGCTCCTGCGAGACGGTGAGGTGGGCGTGAATGCGCGGCTGCGCGCCGGTGTACTCGGTCAGCATGAGGTTTTCATACTGATACGCGCCGCTTTCGGGCGACTCGGCGGTCGGGTCCTGGGCGCGCCAGACGCGGCAGGGAATGCCCAGCGCGTCCACATACGCCTGCCAATCGAGCATCTGCTGTTTGGTGCCGTGGGCGTACAGGTCGATGTCGTACAGATAGTCGCAGCCCGCAAACACGCCTTCGCCCAGCGTGGGCGGGATTGGACTGTCCACGATGACGTATTGCAGCAGCAGATTCCCCTTGAATGCGCCGTCGCCTATGGTTTCAAGCGACGCGGGCAGGTAGAGGGTGCCGCCAAGGTTGCCACAGGCTTCAAACGCGCCTGTGCCGATGGAGGTAAGCCCATCGGGCAGCGCCACAGAACCCTTGATCCCGGCGAAATAGAACGCGAAATCGCCGATAGTCTCAGCGCTCGGAAGCTCAAACAGGCTTCCGCGATAGGCGTTGTAGAACGCGCGGTCGCCGATGGTCTTCAGCGTGGAGGGGAATTTCACGCGGCCCAGTGTTTCGCAGTTGTAGAACGCGCTGTCGCCGATGGCTTCCAGTCCCTCGGGCAGCTCCAAAAACGCCAGATAGGAGTGGCTCGCGAAGGCCTCGGGGCCGATGGCCTTCACCGGCACGCCGCCGATGGTCTCGGGAATGGCGAGATAGGTGGCGTAGCCGTTGTAGGAGGTGATGGTGCCGGTGGAGGCGTCGAAGTCGAACTCCGATTCCACATAGCCGTTGTTTTCCACGACCACGGCGTTTTTGCCGCTGGGCTGGACGCTCACCGTGCTGCCGGCGTTCTCAAAGGCCGCTGTGTACGCCTCCAGCTGATCGTCCGGGACATAAGCCACCGCGTCCTCGGGAAGGACGCTGAAGCAGTCCATGTCGATCGCCGGGCACACACCCTCGAAGGTGATCTTGCGCAGCGCGTCGCAGAATCTGAACGAGCCGTCGCCGATGTAGCGCACGCCCGCAGGAATGGTGATCTCGCTCAGCGCGCCGCAGCTGAAGAAATTCATGCGGTTGATGACCACAAGGCTCTGGGGCAGCGTAACGCTGGTCAGATTTTCACACGAGGAGACGGCGCCGCTCCTGAGCTCCAGCACTGTCTCGGGCAGTGTCAGAGACGTGATCGTATCGCCCTTGAACACGTTTATGCCGATCACGTCCACCGTGAAGCCGTCGATTTCTTCAGGCACGGCCACATCGCCGCCCGCACCAGTGTAACCGCGGAGTATGCAGTACTCTGCATCATAGTTCCATTCGGCAGATTCGGCCAATGTGGAGATGCAGATTGTCAGCATCAACAGGGAAAGAACCAGACATAGCCTTTTTTTCATGATTTACTCCCCCATTCCTATTTTATTATTATTCACCATGAAGCACATTGCAGAGCATCGCACACTGACGATCCAGAACCGAATTAATGTGCAGCGCGGCTGCTTCATCGTCGTAACATTTCTTTGAATTAAGTGGCATAAACATTGACCGAATCAATGCACCTATGTATACTATAAAAAATAGCTGCAAAGCCGGGGCACAGAAGCAGATTGCCCCCTGAAACTGTACCCCGGCTGGCGACTCGTTTTCGACTGGTGCCGTGCCGCGATTACAATTCTACGGATTTCCACGATTTTGTCCTCACCCAAATGCCCGAAAAGGGTGGGAAAACCTGAAATTTTCTCGAAAAAGGGTGGGAAATCGGGAGGGATTCGTACTTTTGAGGAGGCAACCCGTATGAAAAGACCCCTTGCGTGCGTACTCATCCTTCTGACCCTGATGATGCTTACCGGCTGTCAGCAAAACAGCGATCAGCTTTCCGGTTCCAACCCGGTCACGCTGACCATGTGGCATGTATATGGAAGTCAGACCGAGTCGCCGCTGAACATACTGATTGACGAATTCAACTCTACTGTCGGCACAAAAAATGGCATCTTCATCTCTGTTGTATCCGTCACCAACACCACCGATATTGACGCAGCACTGATTGCCTCGGCCAACAATGAACCTGGCTCCGCCACGCTGCCCGATCTGTTCACCGCCTATCCCCGTGTGGTGGAAAAGATCGGCGCTGACCGCCTGCTGGACTGGAGCAAGTACCTTTCTCAGGAAGAAATCGCCTCCTATGTGCCGTACTTCCTCACAGAGGGGCAGTTTGGCGACCAACTCCTGATGCTGCCCATTGCCAAGTCCACCGAGCTGTGCTTCGTCAATAAGACGATCTTTGACCGCTTCGCCGCAGATACCGGCGTGAGCATCAAAAGTATGGTTGATTTTGATGCGCTCTTTGCAACCTGCAACCTGTACTATGATTGGTCTGAGGGGCAGACGATGTTCCAGATCAATGATTTCTACCATTACTTTCTGACCAACACGGCCTCGTTGGGCGGAACCTTCATCGTTGACGGAAAAATTGATTTTTCCGGTGACGCATTCCAGCGGGTGTGGTCGCCGATGGCCAGAGCCGGAATCTACGGCGGTCTGTGCGTGCAGGACGGCTATGCTTCTGACCGCTGGAAGACGGCGGAGGTCATCTGCAACGTCGGTTCCACCGCGGGCATTCTGTACCTGCGCGACTATGTGACCTATGCGGACAATACCACCGAGGACATCGAAACGCTGATTCTGCCGTATCCCGCTTTTGCTGACACTGATCCCGCCGTGGTACAGCGCGGATCCGGTCTGTTTGCTATTCGCAGCACGGATAAACGCAAAAATAAAGCCGCCGCCGTGTTTGCACGTTGGATCACGGGCGGTGAGCATAATGTGGAATTTGTGACGCAGACGGGCTATCTCCCTGTTACGCAGGATGGCTTTGAGAAGCTGCTTGATGATACCGGTCTGGTGGAGAACAACAAGTACCGCATGCTCTACGACGCAGTGAGCGAAATGTACGGCGAGTACACCTTCTGCGTGCTGCCCCGTTACGACGGAGCCAGCGATCTCCAGCCTGCCTTTGAAAAAGCGGTCAAGACTACGCTGAATACGGCTCATGAGGAATATGTGCGCCGTACCGCAGCGAGCGAGGATGCTGAAACAGTCATGGCCGAGCTTGAAACCTGGGCGCGCGCCGAGGTCATGCGGCTCATGCAGGAATAACATCAGGATGCGGAGGGAAGAAGTGCCATGCAGTTTCGTCCGGGAGTGCTCCTGAAAATGTTCCGTGACGCCAGACAGCAAAGCCTTTCCCTGCGGTGGAAGCTGGCCGTCTGGCTGATCATGCTGGGTTGCACACTTGTGGTGCTCGTATTCTTCGTGTTCAACCTCATCGGCATCGTCAACCCGATTGAGCGTCAGATTGAAACGATGCTGTTCAATCAGCTTGACCGGACGGTCTCGGATATTCGCCATGATACGGACGATTTGGCCGCTTGGGGCATATCCCTGTCAGACCAGTTATCCGATACAGTGGCGAACATTTTACAGGAGCGCCGTCTGTCCTTTGACGATCTTAGAAACAATCCTGATCTGCTCAATGAAATTCAGCAGGAAGCATACAATCAGATCTATACCCACATGCAGCTGACCACCTCTAGCGGCGCATTCTATTTTCTGGATACGACGGTCAACGATGCACTGCCGGAAACGTACTACAACGGGCTGTATCTGAAATATGCCAACCTGTACGCCGAGAACACCATCCACAACAAGCCGTGCGTGTTCCGAGGCAACTCCGGCGTAGCCCGCAGGAACAGTATCAACCTGTACAGCACATGGCAGCTTGAAAGCATGGCAGGTACCTTTCCGCAGGCGGAAGCGCTGCTCGGTGCGGCGGTGCAGAGCCCAGCGCGCGGCTATCTGCTGACGGAGGTATATGCGCTGCCGGATTCATGGGAATATGTGCGCCTGCTGTGCGTACCGGTTCTTCTGAACGGGCGCACCATCGGCGTATGTGGTTTCGAGATCAGCGACCTGTACTTCCGGCTGGTCTATCCGGCAAGCAATGAACAGGTGCCTATGATCTGTGCATTGCTGACCGAAACAGACGGCCTGTGGGCCGGACAGCTGGCAGGTCAGCACGCCAGCACCATCGATTCCGCGCACGTGCGGTTCTCGATCCAAAACCATGGCCGTTTTGTTCAACTATCCGGAGGAACAGAGGGCTTCATCGGCCTTATGCAGGAAATTTCCGTAGGGACAAGCCAGCACAGGGTCGCCGTTATGATGCCTACGCGGCAGTACGAGCAAATTGTCCGGGAAAGCCAGATCAAAACGGCGGCGTTTCTGTTTGTACTCATGCTTCTACTGATCGGCGCGTGCGTTTTCCTGAGTCATCGCTATGTGAACCCGATTCTGCGCGGACTTGCGCAGCTCAAAACGGAAGAGGCGGAGCGTCAGGCGACCCGCATTCCTGAAATCGACGACCTGTTTGATTTTCTTTCTGCCAAGGACCGCAGCCATGAGGCGGAGCTTGCCCGACTGCATATGGAGAACGCAGACGTTCAGCGGGAACGGGAGCGTGCGGAAACCGCGCTGTCCTATCTGCACGCCGCCGTGATGCAGGAGGTCAATCAGGAAGCCTATGCGCTGTTCTGCAGCAATCTGTGTACCTTAACGCCCAAGGAGCGCGAGGTATTCGATCTGTACCTGCAGGGCAGGAAGGGCAAGGAAATTCAGGAGATTTTGAATATCAGTCAAAACACTTTGAAATATCACAACAAGAATATCTATGATAAGTTGGGCGTTTCTTCCCGCAAGGAGCTGCTGAAGTATGCGACGCTCATGCAAAAAGACGCAAAGGAGGATGGTTTATGAGGCCGGCTGACAGACTCAACCATATTATTACAGCGCAAAAGATCACCAAGACAGAGTTTGCCCACCGGCTCGGCATAACAAAAACTACATCTACATTCTGACGGATAACAGCCGTCCGGAAAAGAAAGAAACCCTTACGTTCTCGCGGACGCTTGCAATGCTCATCGCTCTGGAATTCGGTTAAGATGAGCAGCGGGTATTGAATGGAGCGGAATAAGCATAATCTGATATGAACCGCTTGGCGGTAAGTACGCTGACAAGCGGTTTCCCTGTTTCTCTGTTCCTTTTTCTGATTTGAAAGGTATTTTCAAAAGGGTAAGCCATGACTAAGCCGCAAGGCACATCAACTTGGGAATGTATGAATCACGGAATGCGGAAAGTTCACCGCCAAGCTCCGAAACACGGTGCCGGTCTGCGTGATTGAGAATGACAGGCAGGTCAAGCGCTACAGGAGTATCGAAATCCCGGACGGGATCAAGCGTCTCCCCTTCTCGGATTTCAAATTCGACGTACCGGCCAATGGCGCGATCTCCTTCAAGATCATGTTCGAGGCGAGCATTCTGCCGACCGAATGGCCGGAACTCCGATAGCGTAAAATCCACAACATTGTAGCCCTGAAAAAGGCCGAAATCGCGAAGGCCATCAATGAATCTGTAAACCGCGCCGCCGGTCAAGTCGAGCCCATGGAAGCATTCCTTGAAGCCGCTAGGCAGGGTTCAAAAGTAGTTCTGAAATCAGCAAGAAAGACCAGGGCAATCATGAGATCGTCCTGGCGGCAGTGTTCGCGGACATGAGATCCACCCTAGCAATCATGAAACTGGCTTTTAATCAAACCGGCGGCAGGCGCAGGGAATTGGTGAAGAAACCTTTACCGGAGAGCCTACGATTTACCGGTACGCACTATCTTACACTTTTGCATTGGCGACAAACGTTCCCCTGACCGGACCGGTTAACAAGGCTTTAGTATCGGCCCTGCATGTAAGGAAATTCATCGCAGAGTGACTCGATAAATAACCGCCTGCGCACCGAATTTTTACCCAACTGCAAATGCAGTTCAAATGGGATGAAAGATGAGCAAAAACAGATGTTTACCTCTCATTTGGGGATCATAATTCAAGTGAAACTAACCATAGGTGATTAACATGACCAACAACGCTGAGCCGATACAGCCAAAGAAGGCCATCACTTACTGTCATCTTCCGATTTTGTTCGAGTTCTACAATCTGCATGCCATCTTTCTGCCGCTGTTTCGCAGGCACAGGAAATATTTCTACACCTAGTACGAGATGTTTTCGGTAAAATAGAAATCGAGCAAAAGGGCGCCAAAATGTGAGCACCCCAA
>OLNP01001950.1_pt1 | contig 16071 bp, 16 predicted proteins | sample 1671951 | NCBI WGS metagenome assembly OLNP01 (sample SAMEA3136629, study PRJEB25190) | human gut metagenome | biome: human gut; feature: human-associated habitat; material: faeces | place: Austria | collected 2013
TCGCTAATCACCAAATTTACAAATAGTTATAATTCATCGAACTCACGTTATATTATAGGGCAAGCCAACCCTCGCATACTACGCGACCAGACTTATACTCTTCACAACTGCCCGGCCTGAACCACTCTTCGGGTGCAATGACAATCTTATCATTAGAGCGATTCAGAAAGGCTCCCCACCAACTATAAGTACTATTACTTATGATATTATGCCGACAAAGGCTCATCAGCTGCATATCAAAATGACTGCCGTAACCAAATGACGGGTTATTGTCCACCAGTTTATAATCAAAGAATGAAAAGTTATGCCTGACCCACTCGGGATTGTCGGTAAACACATAAAACCGTGGAGACTGAAGCTTTGCGCACATCAAGTCAACCGCTTTGCGATAGTATTCTACAGGACAGGTATTAACATAATAAGTTCTTGACATATAATCATTGCCCTTACGAACATGAATGGCAACAGACTGGCAAGAACCGATTTCTTCCATCAACGACAAATTATAATCATCCGTGAACGGAATAAACGTAAAAGCATCATAGACATCATTCTTTACACTGTCAACCATCTGTGCATTCTGAAATACACCGTTAACATACAGCAAACGTTTGTCTCTATTGGGTAACAAGGCATCAAAAGCAGATGGCATATACATCATACAACAAGTTTTTGGCAAATAACGCCGCCTTATCCTAGAAAGCAGACTCGAACCGCCACCGCTTCTGAACACATCCCATGATGATGCCTGGCGGACAGGAGCATTGGGAAAGACCTTCTGCCATGACACATTTTCATGCTTTATCCGTGCCGCCGTATAGAAATCAACATAAACATCATACCCAAGTTTCTTTAGATATAGATAATAACTATACTGAAACATACGGTTGGCTAAACCGCAAGCCATATTTACTATAATCATATTTTATAGCTGATACATAACTTAAATAAAGCTTATTTTCGTCCTTTTATTAACACCGACATTAAGTGCGCTGTCTTATAGCCGAACAATTTGCGAATCAGACGAAATGCTTTTTTATCAACGGGATACCATGAGGCAGCAAAATGATGAACACAATATGTATTTGAAGTTATTGGACACTTAAAGCCATTGGGATATTTGGGAGAGAAATATTCAGCTGGCAAGACACAGAACTTATCACTGTCAACCTCAAATTCTTTAGGGATCCGAACTTTTTTATATTCATAATGTCTGTTGATCTCCTGTGACATAATCGCTGGCAATGTTTGCATATCCATATTACCATTTACAACAAAATGGCGATTCTCATAATATGATAACATTCTTTCCAAGAAATCCCATCCTTTTTCACAACCAATTATTGCAGGTTCTATATTTCCACCTTGCTCCTCACCAATGAAATATGGCAGATGTAGCAAATCATCAAAAGACCTCAACAATTCTACATCAGAATCTAAATAAATTCCTCCCTCCTTGTACAATGCATAGCAACGGATATAGTCGGCCGCAAAAGCATACTTCTTCATCTCGAATGCTTCTTTACACCATACCGAAGAATCTATATCAAACCGAGACAAATCCCATAACCGTATTTCATAATCAGGAAGCTTTTCTTTCCATGAATTAATACAATACCGAATCTTACTCGGATATTTGTCACCCGACAACCAACAGAAATGTATAACTTTAGGTATCATATCATCTTAATTTTGCACTAAAACACGAAAGCAAACAATACTTTAAAAATGTTGAATCCATAAGAAGGATAGACTTAAAAAGTTTTGCACTTCGTGAAATAGGATGATAATAGCATTCAACTTCCCGTGTAGAAATCTCCTTTAACAATTTAATCCTATCACGTTTCTCATTCTTATCATAAAACACGGCCTTTAACGCCCTAATCTTTATATAGAAGACAAAACTATATATTAGTTTTAATTTCATCTCATCAAGATGAAAGAGCTTAGAAATCAGCAGCAATTCTTTGCGCAATTTATTATAAGCCAGCAATAAATTCTGCCAAGGAACTCGTTTACTTGATAAAGATGTTCCGCAATTTAACCTATAATAGTAACCGGTATCAGCTATAATAACAACAGACTTTATAAACTTAACATATTCAAAATAAAAACAATGGTCTTCATGCAATTCCAACCTCTCATCAAAAAGCAAATTATTCTTCCTTATTATTTCTGCACTATACAACTTTCCCCAAGGTGTTCCATAATACAAAATAACATTCAAGATCTCATAATCAGAAACATCATCCAAAATGATTTCATCATTATTAAATCTTATAGGCCAATATGCAATCGCTCCATTATTATATCTGTAAGCTTGCTGAATATACAACGTTTCTAAATGCGGTTCCAATAAGAAATAGTTTTCAAGGAACATCTTATCTAACCAATCATCACAATCCACAAAGAGAAGCCATTTACCAGCGGACTCTCTTATTCCCAAATTTCGGGCAGAACTCACCCCGCCATTCTTTTTATGATAGGTTCGTATGCGTTTATCTTGTTTAGCATAAGTTTCACACAAATCTCCTGAACGGTCAGTACTCCCGTCATCAACTAAGAGTAATTCAAAGTCTTTAAATGTTTGTTTTAAAATACTTTCAACACAAATTGGCAAATATTGCTCGCTATTATATACAGGAACAATGATTGTTACCATTGGATTAAATTCCATAATTCAACAAATCTTTACTTTTGAGACAATCTGCTCAATATCATCTGTATCTTCTTCCATACTTATACATAAGAATGGAGCGAAAGCCAAAAATATGTCGGTAGAAACCTTTACCCATATTATCAGATTTAGCAGCAACATTGCTACAAACATATATCTGTAGATAGTAGAACGTTTCATGCAGACCATACACACATTAAACATGAAAGCCAAAAACGCCACCATCCCAATTATGCCAAAATAAAATAAAAAGCGAGAATAGCCTGCATCCGTTCCCATATAAAAGCCATAAAACAGATTGCCTATATAATAAGGATCCTCTGCCATTGCTCCCATATATCCATCCCCAACAATCCAAGTCCAAAGATTATCAGGAAAGATAAGCCCCTGCTTTAACATTTCATTAGACTGAACCTCCCAACGCCCTTTCTCCACTAGACTAAAGAAGCCCTCAAAGCCAAAACGGAAATAATTATTCCATTGACTATCAAAATTATATAAAAATACAGATACGACAACAGCAACTGCAATGGTTCCAAAAAACCAATAAGAAAGTCGGCGCTTATATTCTCCCGATATAATATTATTTTTTGTAAACAAAACAAACAGAATATACGCCAACGCCATTAGCATCCCTACTGAAGCCGTCCGCCCAATCATATTACCAATAATAGCTATAATACAGAAAGCAGACAATAAGAACACGACGTATAAAGTACTGTTCTTCCGTTTCATTACATTTGGCAACAAGAATGCAATCATAATAAGCAACACAGCAAAACGTCCACCGGCAACATCAAGAGCACAACCTATACCATATAGACGTCCTTCAAACTTTCCCATAAATCCGCGGCCAGCAAGAAAACTATCTACAAAACTTTTCAGCGGTGGAAATCTGTCCATTGACATTGCCAAAATACATTGCAATGCCCCTACAGCTATCATATAGAAACAGACAAGCTCTACATTAACTTTTCCATGGACAACCTTGATTAGATTTACAACAAAGTAAGCCGCTCCAACCCATACCCACATTGTCACGATATATGAAAGATACGCTCCATCATTGGTATCATTAAGAGTCATTGCCAACAGACTTGCAAGTGAGACTCCCACAGCATAAAGTGAAAGCATAAAAAAATCCTTACTAACATAGCCATGTCCATCTCGCCCTAATTTCACCAAGAGCACTACTAATCCTAAAGCCGCCATCATCATCTTAGTATTGACGGTAGGAAGGAATGTAAAATAAAATGGGAAGTAAAAGAAGCTTGTAGCTATCAAAACTATCGGAACAAGAAACGCTTTCATCAACTTTTATCTATAAATTAAGCCGTAGACGACCTTACATACAATCCAATTATGCAAACGCACCATAAGCCACCAATGCTTATATGCACACCATTGAACCAGTCGGCGCCTGTTTGATATATAATGATTCCGCATGATATAAATATTGGCCTCAGGATATGTCTCCACCCAAAGCTTATACATATACTTATCATTGCTCATTAGAAAAGGAAACTTAGCCTCTAACTTCATACAAGCGATTTCCAGATCTAAATTATTGCCAAAATGTTCCTGCAGAAACGTCTCTACTATGTGTATATTATGCTTCACTGAGTCCAAATGATGCAAGGAAAAATTCTGTGAGTAAGCCTCTGAATTCAACTTCACATAATGATAAAATGCCCTAGGAACATATACAACATTTGCCGCTACGGCAAACAGAAGTATCATTGTCATATCCTCGCCCATTGCATATCCTTCGGGAAAGCAAATATGATTATCTGTATAAAGTCCACGTCTAACTAATTTATTCCAGACATTGAATTTCATCACACCACCCAACATGGCTTTCAAGGCTTCCGTCGATGTTGTATAAGATGGCTGTTTCATATAGCGTTCAGTGTGCTCAAAAGATAAGAACCAGTCACACCAAACAATATCTGCTTTTTCTTTCTGCGCCGTATCGTAGAGAGTTTCCAACATATCCGAATCAACGAAGTCATCGCTGTCGCAATGAAAGATATACTCACCGGTTGCTAATGCCACCCCTGTGTTACGGGCAGCGGGCAACCCTTTGTTCTTCTCATGAGAAACAATCTTTATGCTGTCAACTCGATTAGGATATTTACGAATACATTTATTCAGCAACTCAATACTACGGTCTGGAGAAGCATCGTCAACAAAGATGAACTCTACATCCTTAAGAGTTTGAGACATCAATGAATCGACACATTTAGTGACAAACCTCTCAACCTTATATATTGGAACTATTACAGAAACCTTTACCACAATTCAGATTATTTAAAATGACACCGGAACATACATGGGGTCTTGCTCCCTTGCCTTACGTTTAGACGCAAGCATTTTCAAATAAATTCGACAGATAATCCGCATCAGCATACTATTGATGTTCTTGTGTCGCCTCCAATAATTAATATATTCAAATCCATGAAACGAACTGACATCTTTACTACCTATCAGGTTATATACATAAGGACTCCGTTCCTTCAGTAAACAATCAATGTCAGCAAGCATCTTCTTGGTGTCATGATTGTAATTAGCCAACGAGGAAACATACCCCTCCTTAATGAATGGTATAATCCTGGCATCAAGATACTTCTGTAAAGCCGTTCCATGTACATTATCATAGTGGCGCTGGTATTCGGCAGACATATCCAAAGCACATTTTAGAGTGTGAGTAACATTACGCATCTTAACTTCTGGATTCATCGTCTGTCCGGCCCTCCCAACAAGATATTTATATATAACCCCATCGAAATGCGCAACGGTTTTGACCGCTACCATAGGAATGAATATCCATTGCTGATCCGTATATGAAATACCTTCTGTCTGCCTATACCCCAGTTGCAACAGATTATCACGTTTATATGTGACAGCGTGCATCTGCATATTCACAAAAGAATGAGAACCACACACCTTGCACATATCGAATATAGTCCCAGCCCCAAGGCCGTATTTTATAACTTTCCCCACATTACGGTCAACGCCGACCACAGCAAAATCAGAAAGAACCAAATCGGCATCTGTAGTGCAAAGGAAATCTATAAAGTGCTCAAAATTTTCCGTATCAAAGCTGTCATCGGCATCGAGAATCTTTATATACTTGCCCTTGGCTTCGGTCAGTCCACGGTTGACGCACGATCCGTAGTTGCCGTTCTCCTTGTCAATTACTCGGAATATGCCTGGAGACTTCTGCTCATATTCATGGGCAATGGCTGAAGAGGAATCTGTACTTCCATCATTTATGACAAGCACTTCCAAAACATCACTACCACGGCCGACACACAGAGAGTCAAGACAATACCTCAAGTACCGCTCCATATTGTAGGTAGGTATGACAACCGTTAGAATCTTGTCCATATAATATTACCAACTTATTCTACAATAAAACCACCTTGACGTTTCAAGTCGTATCTTATAAGTAGCAACTCACGCACAGCCTCCGGCAGATATTCCTTTATCCGGCCGCGCCATGTGATTTTTGCCGGTACAGAACGATAAGGCGACTTACGCTGCGTCAACTCCGCCTCGTTGCGTTTTACATAAGTCATAGCATCCTGCACAGCATCATAATATCCTCGCATTTTGTCAGAGTTTGCGAAATTCTTACAACACACCTCGCCATAACGTTCAAGTATATGCCACTTGTCAAGTTGCTCACGCTGTGTGAAAAACGCGAAGTGTGCCACGATGGCATCTCCATTCCAAGCATTAGACATACCATGCTTCGTTGGATATATGCACGACATAAACTCTTCATCATCACCGGGCACCACGCCGTCGAATTTTCTCATCTCATCACCAAACCACAATATTGCGTTTATCGAGAAACGGGTCATGCCCATCTCTTTCTTCCCAATGTACAGCGTGTTCCACTTGCCTGTATTAAGATATCTTTCGATAAACCACTGGTGAAGTTCTTTTGCAAAATAACCACTTTTCCACAGAACCGGGTGTGAAGATGAAGCTTGGTAATATTTGTCAAGCCGTATCTTATTCTCAACCTGCAGCAAATAAGTTGACAGCGAATTATTTATCACCAATGGCGACACTACGAAATACTGTGGATTGTCAACCCTGAAACTTACCATCTTCTCTATCAAGCCTGGCTCCATCCAAATAATATCATCGTCAAGTTTGAAATAGATTGTTTCCGGTTCTACGCAACTCTTGTAAAAAGCATTAATACTCGCATTGCCATTAACAACCCCGTCAGGCTGCCAAATGAGGTTGATTACTGAATATTTTTCTGCCATTTGCTTGAAAAATTCAATATCAGCCATATTATGCGTATTTACCCATATATCATACCTGTCAACAATGTCGCACGATACAATATACGGTATGAGATATTGCATATACCGGCGGCGGCCAGCCGCAGTATTCACGACAATTTTATAATTTCTATACATTGTTATAGTCTATTTCGTCTATATAATCAAAATACTATAATATGGAAAATCATATGCTACACATTATGGCGACCCGAATAATACAGAGCAAGCTAAGGAACACTATAAATGTTGTACATTCCGCCAATTTAATATACATGCAAATGCTGTGTACATCATCACCCCAATCTATATAATAAGTTGAGAATCCTTACATAATCTCAAATTGTACAAACTATCAAGATAGTATAGTACAATTAAAATACACCCAAAGCGTATAATAGTACATACACTATAGGGTGATTTTAAATTCTTATTATTTCCGCAAAATATCTACAAACACCCATAAATTACATTTTTCCAGCAATTTTCTAAAATTCCTTACGAGATAGAAGTACAAAAACAACAATGAAGAAGATTTGTAAAAATGAAGGATCACCCATTTATCTACAGTTGTCTTCATCGATGTTGCCCGAAAATACTTAATAAAAAAGCACCAATCTTCATCACTAATCATACTAAGTTGCTTTTTTGAAGAAACGAGAGTTATCGCTTTATGTAACATGTAAGTCGGGCCTAAGTCTACAACATTGACATTATATTTAGTACAAAACTCTAATGCAACATTTTTAATAATGCAAAAAGTGTTATATTCTGATACAAAACCATTCTCAGAATGACATAACGAGCCATTCCTATCTATATAGAAATAGTTCGAAACAGAAGAACAGCACACATTCTGATTTATCACATTCAAATAACTGAACAAGAAAATCCAATCTTCACAAAATCTAATATCACATATAAACCTGATTGCGTTTTCTTTAATTATGTTCGTTCTAAATAATTTGCTATGACACTGACCTCTATCTGCAAAATATTGTTCCTTTAACATCTTTCCAAAATCAGTTTTGCCATAGACTATTTTTCCTTGAGGCAATAGATAATCATATAGAGTATCACCATTATTTTTTATATGTCTTGAATAGTGAACAACAAGATCAACTTCAGGTTGAGCACAGGCATATAAATCGGAAAGATAAGAAGAAGTCACATAATCATCAGAATCAACAAATGTAATCCATTTTCCTGTTGCCTCATCCAATCCTTTGTTACGGGCTTTCGATACACCTTCATTCTGTTTATGAAACACTTTGATTCTATGATCTTCCTTTTTATATTCGTCACAAACATCACCGCTACCGTCAGTGCTTCCGTCATCAATAAGCAACAGCTCAAAATCCACATAAGTCTGATCTAACAAACTGTCTATACAACGAGGAAGCAACGATTTTACATTGTAAACTGGAACAATCACAGAAATACACGGTTTTACCATTTTCTGTTTAATGAAAAGTTTTAATATTGCTCTATGATAACAGGAACAAATGCTTATTTATCTTATTGGCACCTATTTTATGAATAAAAGCAAATAAAGTCATCTGGAATAAAGAATGTGCTTTTTTATCCATTTTTTCATAAACAGCTTCATAAGACATGGCCGGGAATTTTTCAATCGGCACAAAGCACTCAGGATGTTCATCCTTCATTGTTTTTACTTTGCTCCAACAATATTTTCGATTCGCATGAAGATGGAACCACATCAATCCCGCAAACATCATCTTATCAGAACAATGAAAATTCTCTGTCACAGAATAAGATATCGTGTCAGAATAACGTTTTGTCCAATAAGTGTTTTGCGTTATTTTAAAAACCACGGTATCACCAGCACCATTGTACGGTGGGTGGATATTAACGCCATCAAAAGGAACATACCACCTATCATCCTTAAAAACATTCAACCCTGACAAAGCTATACAAGCTGTTCCTTGTTGCAATCTCCACTTAGAATATTCATGATAAGGATTGATAAAGAGCCTTACTAGCCAATTGGGAAGCATCCACAAACAGGGCTTTCCTTTTACAACAGACAATCTCCTGTAAGCGGTGAAATACATCATAAAAAACCAACCTAATATAAAACTAAGTTGCCATTTGATGCAAATCGCCTTACTACATACGTCTCTCCATTTCTTTAGTTCATCTGCAAAATAAATTTGGTCTGCATCTATTTTGGTAAGGTATTTATATCTGGATTGAGAAAGGCCAAAATTACACAAATTACAATACAAACGAGGAGAATCATCTGGCAATGTTTTTGCATATTCAAATTCTTCCTTTGTCAAATCAAAGGACAAAACCTTTTTATTATATTCAAATACTCTCAACTTCGTCGGATATTGTTTCTTCTTTCTCTCCAGGATTTCCAATGTATTGTCTGTACAATCAGAACAAACTACAATCAATTCGTCAAGGGCATCAATACAAGAATCTATACAAGGCTCAAGTAACGGAGCCTCATTTCTTGTTCGCATAAGCCCAGACAAACCGTCCTTCAAACCCGATTCTGGATTTATTGCATAAATTCTATTCATTCCAATATACATTTGCATCTATAACCTTTGCTGACTCTTATGCAAAAGATACATCTTTATTGCCACACAATTTATGTCTCAGCATTATTCAAATATAATAATTATTTTCGTTTTCAACAAATATTTGAATGTTTAAGAAAAAACGAGATGTAACTTACAGACCCAATTTCTAAATAGATTATTGACGAGTTTAATGCAATCATAAACCATAACCAATCTATGCTGTAACAACCATTTTAAAACGGCCCATTTTATTGTATTACCATTATTAATTTCTTGCACAGTTGATAAGTCCAAAGATCGTAATATAGCCAATCTTTGTCTTACGGAGATGCATTTATCTGAATTATACATACATTTAAGCACACGCCAAACATAATAACCCTTCAATACGTTCAAATTATGTTTTGCGGTTATGTCAATTATTCTCTTTTTTGAAAATATCTTGTTTATAACAAATTCAATTTGTTTATAACCTTCTATTTCCATTGATAAAGAATAGAATTTCTTAGACAAAGAGGCCGAAGAATCATTATAGCAATAATTAACATTATCAGAGACATAAATCAACGAAGAATATAGCAAATAACTATATAAAAAAACAGTATCTTCACCCATCGACATTCGTTCATTGAAACGAATATTTTTATTATTTATTAGTGACAAGCTGAATAACTTTGCCCAGACTGTCGTATTACTGCACATCTCAAATTTTGAAAATAAATCCGAAAAATTATCATCTGAAACAATGCCTTTACTATGCTTCCTTGTAATAGATTCACCTGTTGACAAAATCGTCTCAAAAAAAGAAATGACCAGATCTACTTTCTCATCAACACAAGCATATAAGTTCACCAAATAGTCTGGTTTAATCCAATCATCACTATCTATAAAAGTAACCCATTCACCTTGAGCATTGTCCAGTCCCATATTTCTTGCAGAACTTACGCCACCATTTTGTTTATGGAATACTCTTATCCTTTTGTCTTTCTCTGCATATTCATCACATATTCTCCTTGTATTATCTTTGCTTCCGTCATCAATAATTAACAATTCATAATCAGTAAAAGTCTGATTCAAAATACTATTAATAGATATAGAAATAAATTCAGCCCCATTATATACTGGCAGAACAACAGATATTTTACAAGACATCTTTTATAATCTATTAAAAGATCTCTTCCACACAAAAACCTTGTTAAAGAGAACTTTATCGAAAAACAATCTCAATGTAAATAAAGCTCCAAAATGCTTAAAGAAGATCTTTGACACAATCCAAAATATTTTTATTTGTTTCAACATCCAAGCTCTACTAATTAATTTTGTAAACTCATATAAAATGAACGTAGCAGCTTCTTTAGACTTTTCAACTTCAAAAATTCCTATTTTAGTTATAAAATCTTGCTTCCGTCTACAATTTAAGCCAACCCCTGACCAAATACCACCAGAATGAATCCTATAGGTTGCCATCACATCGTGGAGACAAAAACCTTTACCTGTTTTCAAAAGCACATAAAACAAGGTTATGTCTTTCGAATTCTTATACAAACCATATTTTTTAAAATCAATAGCATGACGCCTAAACAAAACTGTCAGTGGCTGGAAATACCATTCCCCATTAACTAAACTATCCAAATTATAGACTTTACCCGACCAACCGACCTCTAATGGTATACCATAATCAGTTTTATTTTCATTTTCTATATAATTATTCCATTTATGCGAACACATCACATAGTCTGGATGGCTATCCAAAAAATCCACTTGCTTCTGAAGCTTATACGGATCTGTCCAATAATCGTCGCCTTCACAAAGAGCGATGTATTTTCCTCTTGCCCTGGAATAATTATATACTAAATTGATTTTTATTCCTTTTGAATATTGGTTTTCTTTTTGATAAATTGGCTTGACTATTTCCGGATATCTCACCTCATATTCACGAATAACATCTTGTGTTCCATCTGTTGACGCATCATCATGTATCAATACCTCTATCGGAAAGTTGGTCTTTTGCTGCAAAAATCCATCCATGCACTGACGTATGAATCTTGCATGGTTATATGTCGTGCAGCAAATGCTTACGATCGGATATTGGTTTCCGCCGTCTATGCTTCTGTCCATAAAACCTCCTCAACGTATTTTTTTATCATAATTTGCTCCTTATACCTCACAGGCGGCATTATCTTCTTTTTGCAAAAACAGTCTAGATTGCTGGCCACAACGTCATACCCGGCCTTTACCGTAAATGCTATGCCCGCCGAAAACCGGGGGTTGATGTCTATCAAATAATATTTGCCTTCTTCTTTGTTGTAGATGAATTCCATATTGACACATCCACACACATTCAACCTTTCACCGATATATGACGACGTTTTTACTAACAGTTCATCATTCAGTAATCTCACAGTGGTGCCGGCGCCATTCTTTGTACGCAACAACTCTTCTCTTGCAACTGAGTTGTCGTTGCCTTCATTGTCCCTTACATAATCGACCGTATATACCGAACCGTCAATTTTTTCTTGTATTATGTAATCATCATGCACTTTGATAAACTGTTGCAGCTCGTCTTCAAGACATATAGTGCGGAGCCCTTCGCTGCTGCGTCCGTTTTTAGGTTTGGCTATGACTGGATAATTAAATGGAATATATTTACCAATGAAACAATTTGCCAACACTGTTTTTGGAACATTGACGATATCGTCATCGGCAAATTGCCTAAACAGGTTATGCTTATCCCTGACAACACGCAAGCAGTCAGACGACTGAAGACAAACGTTTATGCCCTTATCAACAAATGGGGCACGGTACTTGTTTAGAACATCTATTTCCAAGTCTGTCAACGGTATGATGAAGTTAACAGACTCTTTTTCTGAAACCGCCAGCAAAAAATCAACATATAGCTGCTCCTCAGTGGCATACGGTGCTTGATAAAACGCATCACATTCTCTGCTTTGCGCCAGCCAATGGTAATTATAAATGTCGCAGCCAACTACACGATGCCCCATCAGCCTCAATCGGTCTATTACGCAAGATGATGAAAAAGACCCAATCGCAGTTACTAATATATTCATTTTTCCTGTATATTTATGGTCTTCTCGAGGTAGCTACGTTCACCATGCTCTACAACAACAAAGCCCAGACTCTCATACAACCGCACTGCCACCGGATTATTTGAATGAATGCCAATTGAGCTAAAATCCCTTTTCTCTGCAAGTAGGATGGCATCCGACATCAATTTCTTTGCCACGCCTTTGTTCCTGTATTCATGCAATACACCAACCAAGGGTATATAAGCCTTCTTGCCTGCATAGTCATTGCAATACACAACAACCATGCCAATAACCTTATCACAGTCATAGTCAAGCATCAGCTCAGCACTGGCCATTATCTTAGCAACATAATCATGTAGTTCAACTTTGCTTGACAGCGGGGGATTGAAATCATGATCTATGCTTACAAGAAACTCAAGCAATGACTTTTCCAAGGTATCCATGTCTACATTACATCTCATTTTTAATCAATCTAATAATTCTGGCGCAGTCCTCATCCGTCAACCCATAATACATAGGCAGGCAAATCACTTGTTCTGCCATCTTTGTCGCCACAGGCAGATTGTCCGGCCTTGCAGAATCTAATCCGCGATAAGTCGAGAATGTGCTGATGAGCGGATAGAAGTAACGGCGGCCAAGTATGTTATGCTCTTTCAACTTGAAATAAAGCTCGTCGCGGGTCATGCCGTATTTCTCTGCATCAACAAAGATTGGGAAATAAGCATAATTATGTTGCACACCCGGAACATCCTGCATAAAACGAATGCCCGGTACGTCTTTCAAAGCCCCACGATAAGCATCTGCTATGTGATGGCGGGCTGCGATGGCTTTGTCAACCTGCCTTAGGTTTACAAGGCCATAGGCGGCTCGCACCTCGTCCATCTTGCTGTTGATGCCAGGAGCCACGACCGTAGTCTCGCCGGCAAAGCCAAAGTTCTTCAGATAGTCAATGCGCCGCTTGGTCTGCTCATCGTGAACGACGAGTGCGCCGCCCTCTATAGTGTTATAAACCTTTGTTGCATGGAAACTCAATGTGGACATGTCACCGGCGTTGAGCACGCTTTCTCCGTTCACCTTTACGCCGAATGCGTGGGCGGCATCATAAATGACTTTCAAGCCGTATTTGTCGGCTATCTCCTGTATGCGCTTTGTATCGCACGGCTGGCCATAAACATGAACAGGCATTATGGCCGTAGTGTGGGGGGTGATGGCGGCCTCTATCTTGTCGGGGTCAAGATTGCACGTAACGGGGTCTATATCTACGAATACCGGCTTTATACCATTCCACCACAAAGAATGAGTTGTAGCGACAAAACTAAACGGAGTAGTGATTACCTCGCCAGTTATGCGCATTGCCTGCAATGCCGTTATCAAAGGAAGCGTACCATTTGTAAATAAGCTTATGAATGGAACACCGAGATATTCGCAAAGTGCATTTTCCAATTCTTTGTGATAGTGCCCGTTATTTGTAATCCACTTACGCTTCCAAATGTCCTTAAGATAAACATTGAGTTCATCTAGTGAAGGAAGCAACGGCGATGTGACAGTTATTAATTTCTCTTCCATACATTATCATTTCTTATTAACCAAGGCAATAAGTTCATCCAATTCAGCGAATTTCATAAATTTGGCACCAACTACATAATATGCTGCTCCGACAACTATTCCAACAAAGAGCTGTAGCCATTTTGATTCAAGTCCTTGCACAACCAACCATACTATCACACCCATTACCAATGAGTGGACGAGTATATGCAACAAGTCTTTCATCTGTGCCCAATATCCGTAACCGATTAGTCGCTTCGTATAATACGTGTTATAAACCAAAGAAAGCAAGGACCCGATTATGCGTCCATAGCACATGGCCACAATCCCGAGCGGAATGGTAAAGCAAAGTATGACTACTCCCTGTATCTTCTTTATAACCTCCAACTTCAAGAAAAAGTCCGAACGTCCTTTAACTTGCAAGAGGTTTAGATTGATTGCGTGGATAGGATACCACATCATCGAAAAACATATTATCTGCAAAAGATATATGGCTCCTTCCCATTTGTCGGTGAGCACAATCCGTATCAACGGGTCGGCAACCGCTGCCAGACCGACCATCAACGGAAACACTATAAAAGCCGAAAGACGCAAAAAGTGTTTGTATGCATTGGAAAGACGCTCTGGCTCTTTCTGGATGGAACTCAGAACAGGAAACGTAACTCCTTGAAGCACATTTGTTATATTCGACGAAGGATATTGCGCCAGGCTCTCTGCCCTTGAGAAAACGCCCAGAGTGGATGACGAGAAGAACTTTCCTATTACTAAAGGATAAATATTGTTATATGTGGTGTCAAGCAATGCCGAGGCAAGCAACTTTGAGCCAAAAGAAAACAACTCACGAAAAGATTTCCATGAAAATATCAACCGTGGAATCCAACGGACATACATCCACAACAAAACCGAACGAAGAAGCGAAGAGACCACCGCCTGAACCACCAGAGCCCATACTCCGTAGCCATCGTATGCCATCCACAGCCCTACCACGCCTGTCAGTACCGCAACTATTACAGATATCTTGGCCCGGGTCTTAAAGTCTATGGCAATGGACAGTCTCGCATTTTGTATGCCGGAGAACGACGAGAATACAAAAGTCAGCGAAAGGACCTTGGTTACATCCTCAAGTAATGGTATATTGTAAAACGAAGCTATCCACGGCGATGCAAACCATAATACGCCATAGAAAAACAACCCCACAACAATGTTAAAATAGAACACTGTGCAGTAGTCTGCTTCTGTCCTGTCTATTTTGCGTATTAGCGCAGTACTGAAACCACTGTCAATAAACGTCTGCGATATTGCGAGAAATATGCCCAGCATAGCCACTATACCATAATCCGACGGCAATAGCAGGCGGGCTATCAATATGCTGAACACAAACTGTATGCCTTGTGTCGAGAAGCGGTCTAAGCTGCTCCACATAACACCCTTCACAGTCTTCTCCTTTAACGACGACATTTTCCTGATTACAATACACTTATAGACGCCTTAACAATGCCATGAGAATGATGCCATTTTTCAAAGGCTCCCTTTTCATTACATCATCAAGACCAATTTTCACACCAATTCTATATATTCGGGGCACACTTCCACGGCGGCCGTGATAAGTCCTGGCAATTCTACCAGGAGGCGCTTTGTGCGTGAGCCTTGCAGTTTCTGCAGCCGGCCCTCGTATCCGTCGAGTGGTCCGCCGATGATGCGGACGCTACGGCCAACCATTGCCGGCGTTATTTCGTTGGGCGAATAATATTTTGGGTCGTCTGACATTTCCACGGCTTGCATGAACCTGTTCATGTCTGCCTCACGCACTGTCATTGGCACCCGGTATGTTCCCCTCAAATATCTATATTGGAGAGTGCCGATGCGTTCTACTATTGGGTCGATGTTTTTCGGGTCAGTCCGAAAAGCCGGTTGCAATCCTTGCTATAATCGTGTAAAAACAT
>OLNP01001969.1_pt1 | contig 15919 bp, 13 predicted proteins | sample 1671951 | NCBI WGS metagenome assembly OLNP01 (sample SAMEA3136629, study PRJEB25190) | human gut metagenome | biome: human gut; feature: human-associated habitat; material: faeces | place: Austria | collected 2013
TTTCAGGGCTACATCAAGAAGGGCTACACCGTGACCGGCCAGACCTACGAGGAACTGGCAAAGGCTATGGGCGTGGACGAGGCTACTTTTGCCGAGACCATGAAGACCTGGAACGGCTACGTTGAGGCCAAGAACGACCCCGACTTTGGCCGTACCAGCTTTGCAAAGGCTCTGGATACCGCTCCCTACTATGCTATCAAGGTCACCGCAGGTGTGCACCACACCATGGGCGGCCTGAAGATCAACACCAACACCGAGGTGCTGAAGGCCGACGGCTCTGTGATCCCCGGCCTGTTCGCAGCAGGTGAGGTGACCGGCGGCGTGCACGGTGCAAACCGTCTGGGCGGCAACGCTGTGGCCGACTTTACCGTCTTTGGCCGCATTGCCGGTGCAGCTGCCAGCAAGTACGCTGCATGAGCATAAAGCCAAAAAACTCTGACACCGCCGCCCCCAAGGGCAGCGCGTGGAAGAAAAATGTGATCTTTGCACTGGTGGTGCTGGCACTGGCCGCAGGTATTTTTCTTGCGGTGCGGGCGCAGCACCCCGCCAAGGGCAGCGGCTTACAGGCTGTTGTGGATTTCGGTGACGGCGTTACCGAGACCCTGCCCCTTGCGCAGGATCACGATTACCTGTACGAGGTAGGGGACTACATCGTGCACTTGCAGGTAAAGGATGGTGCCATCGCTTTTTTGGACAGCCAGTGCCCGGACCATGTCTGTGAGCAATTCGGCTGGCTGGACAAGGACGGCGCATGGGCCGCCTGTGTGCCCGCAGGGGTGTATGTGGTGGTAGAGCCCACTGCAGACGCAGGGTAAAAAAGAACAAATCAGCCGGGTCTTCGGGCCCGGCTGATTTTCTTTTTGAGGGAAAACGATTCCAAATGGCCGCCGCGTGCGCTTTGGCCATATTTTAAGGAACTTGATTTTTTGTCTGGGATTCTGAAAAGCCTGCGGGCTTTTCAGAATCTCTTTTTTCACAGGAAGAAGAGCAGGGAAGAGGCGGATTGAATCGTATTATAAAGGATATGAAGCTGCTCAGCGGCGCACAAAGAAGGCCGTTCTTTGTAAAAAAAGTCTGAAACTTTGTGGAAATGCCGTGAAACGAAAATTGGACGCTTGTTTATCGGGGCAAAATGCGATACACTACAAATAAGAGCTTCTGGCGGGTGCTTTTGCAAAAAGCACCTTATCATAAAAGAACCTAGGAGGAACGGCAAGAATGATCTGGAACAAGTCTAAACAGCCCGCCGACCCGCAGCAGGACGCAGCGGCTGCACCCAAAAAAGGCGGTGCGGCAGCCTTTGCCCAAAAGAACTGGAAGTGGCTGGTGCCGGTGGCCATCGTGGTGCTGGCAGGCGGCTGGTGGCTGCTGAAGCCCAAGGGTGCAAAGCCCGCCAACGTGGATACTTCCTATACAGAAGCAGTGCCGGAGACCCGGGATGTCTCCAACACGCTCAGCGGCACTGGTACGCTGAAGCCTGCCAATACTTACAGCGTCAAATCGCTGGTGCCCGGCAAGGTGCTGACCGGCGGCTTTGAGGAGGGCGATATCGTGGAGGAGGGCACTGTGCTCTACACGGTGGATTCCTCCGATGCAACCACCAAGGTGGAGCAGGCAGCCATCACCCTGCAGCAGGCGCAGCGCAGCTACGACAAGACCGCCGACCATCAGTATGTGCGTGCCGAGGTGGCGGGCGTCGTCAGCAGCCTGAAGGTGAACAAGGGCGATGAGGTAAAGAGCGGTCAGGAGGTGGCCGTGGTGCGGGACAGCTCCAAGATGAATCTGGTGCTGGAATTCCCGGCTGCGGATGCTGCTAACTTCTCGGTAGGGCAGACCGCCCAGGTGACGCTGGACGGTACTTTTGAGGTGCTGCCCGGCACTATTACCGCTGTGACCGGCACCGATGCCCTGAGCACGGGCAACCTGCTCACCCGCACTGTGACCCTCTCGGTGTCCAATGCGGGTGGTCTGACCACGGCACAGGCTGCTACGGCTACTATCAACGGGGTGAGCTCCATTGCAGCAGCCAACTTCCAGTATCAGGCCGAGCGTACCCTGACTGCGCTGGCTTCCGGTACCGTCACCGCCATCAATGTGCGGGAGGGCGGCAGCGTGAACAAGGACGATATCATCCTGACCCTCAGCGGTGAGGAACTGACAGAGTCCATCCAGTCTGCCTCCGAGACCCTGCGCGGCGCGGAACTGTCCATGCAAAATATGCAGGACGCCATGGATAACTACACCATCACCTCGCCCATCAGCGGCACCATCATCGAGAAAAATGCCAAGGTGGGCGATGCCCTGAGCACCGGCAGCGACCTGTGCACCATCTACGACCTGAGTTATCTGGAAATGACCATCAACGTGGACGAGCTGCAGGTCAGCAGCCTGAAGGTGGGGCAGTCCGTACAGGTGACCGCAGATGCCGTGAAGGATAAGACCTACGAGGGCTTGGTCACCCGTGTGTCCATGAAGGGTGATACCAGCGGCGGTACCACCACCTACCCGGTGACCGTGCGCATTGACGAGACCGATGGTCTGCGCCCGGGCATGAATGCCAACGCCGAGATCGTGGTGGCGCAGGCGAAAAATGCGCTCACCGTGCCCAATGCCGCCATTGTGCGGGGCGGTTATGTGCTGGTGCGGCAGGATTCTCCCAGCGCCGTGAACGCCGATGATTCCATGAGCGCACCGGAGGGCTATGTGTATGTCAAGGTCAAGACCGGTGTCAGCGACGACAACTATACGCAGGTGACCAGCGGCCTGTCCGAGAGTGATACCATCGCCTACGACCCCAGCTCCGTGAGCAGCGACAGCTACTATGACGACGGCGGCTATGACGATATGGACGGCGAAGTGATCGGCGGCGCCGGAAACAATGCAGACCTTGCCGAGGGCGGCGAGGAGACGCTGCCGGAGGAGACGGAAAACGGTGAAGCCCCCGCAGCGGACGCTGAAGAGCCCGCAGAGGGCATCGACCCCGCCGAGGCCGGCGCAGTCGTGGTGGATTGACGCAGGAGGGATGAATGAGCGCTCTGATCGAGTTTGATGCGGTGTGCAAGTACTACCAGATGGGCGATACCACGGTAAAGGCTGCCGACCACATCACCATGAAAATCGAAAAAGGCGAGTTCGTGGCCATCGTGGGTCAGTCCGGTTCGGGCAAATCCACCTGCATGAACATCATCGGCTGTCTGGATGTGCCCACCCACGGCACCTACCGGCTCAACGGCCGGGATGTGGGCAAGATGAACCGCAACGAGCTGGCCGCTGTCCGCAACGAAATGCTGGGCTTTATCTTCCAGCAATACAATCTGCTGCCCAGGCTGAACCTGATGGAAAACGTGGAGGTACCGCTGGTGTATGCGGGCATCTCCCGCACCGAGCGCCACATCCGCGCCCGGGAGGTGCTGGAGCAGGTGGGACTTGGCGACAAGCTGAAAAACCGCCCCAACCAGCTTTCCGGCGGCCAGCAGCAGCGCGTGTCCATCGCGCGGGCACTGGTGCGCAACCCGCCGGTCATTCTGGCGGACGAGCCCACCGGCGCGCTGGACTCCCATACCGGCCGCGAGGTGCTGGGGCTTTTGCAGCAGCTGCACAAGCAGGGACACACCGTGGTGCTGATCACCCACGACAATTCCATTGCCGTGCAGGCCGACCGCATCATCCGGCTGGAGGACGGTCAGGTGGTGTATGACGGCGACTCCCACGCACCGGAGGCCATGGTGCAGCCCACCCTGCTGCCCGAAACGCCGGAAAAGGAGGAACAGGCATGATCTTTGAAACCTTCCGGCAGGCTATCCAGAACGTGTGGAGCAACAAGCTGCGCACCTTTCTGACCATGCTGGGCATCATCATCGGCGTGATGGCGGTCATCGTCATCGTGGGTCTGGGCAACGGCATGACCAAGAGTATGCGGGACAGCTTTTCCGCACTGGGCACCAACACCCTCAGCATTCAGGTGTGGGGCTACGGCTCCCGTACCGTGCCGGTGGAGGAGATGTACGACATCTGCCAGCGGCATTCCGACCTGATCAAGGCGGTGTCGCCGCAGGTCAACTTCAGAGGCAAAGCCAGCGGTACGCTGAAGATCGGTACCACCAGCTACCGCTGGTCCAACATGAGCGGTGTGGACGAAAACTTTACCGAAATGAAGAATTACCAGATCGTTCAGGGGCGCGGCCTGCAATATATGGATATGCAGGACAACAAGCAGGTCTGCGTCATCGGCGATTACCTCAACCGCGTAGCCTTTGGCGGCAACGGTGTGGGGCAGACGCTCAAGATCGGTGCCAACAAGTTCCGCGTCGTAGGTGTGCTGTCTGCCAAAGTCAGCGACCCCACTATGCAGCAGGGCAGCGATGACGACTGCGTTTACCTGCCCTACACCACCGTGATGCGGCTCTCCAGCCAAAGCATGGTGGACTGCTACACCGCCATGATGGCCGACGAAAGCCTTGCCAACGAGGCCAAGGCCACCATGGAAGAGGAATTGATGTCGATCCTCAAGACCGAAAACGGCTACTATGTGTACAGCGCCAGCGAGTGGCTGGAGGAAATGAACAAGATGATCAACATGGTCATCGTGATACTTACCGGCATTGCCAGCATCTCGCTGCTGGTGGGCGGCATCGGCATTATGAACATCATGCTGGTGTCTGTGACCGAGCGCACCCGCGAGATCGGCATCCGCAAGGCGCTGGGCGCAAAGGAGCGCACCATTCTGGCGCAGTTTGTGGTGGAAGCAGCCACTACCTCGGCGCTGGGCGGCGTTTTAGGCATTGCGCTGGGCTATGCGGTGTCCATGGCGGCAAACAAGGTGCTGCCCATGTTCATGACCGATACCACTGTTACGGTAAGCCCCTCCTTCAACTCCATTGTGGTGGCCTTTGGCATCTCGGTGGGCATCGGCGTGCTGTTCGGCTATCTGCCGGCGCGGCGCGCAGCCCGGCTGAACCCCATTGAAGCATTGCGCTACGATTGATCGCGGCGGCGTGATAAACAAAGAACAAGAGGTACGACCAATGAAAAAACGGATTCTCGCATTTCTGCTGGCGGTCAGCATTGCGGTGTCGGTGCTGGTGCTGCCGGTCTCGGCGGCCAGCATCAACAACACGGCCCTGCAGACGGCTATTACTCTGGGCGCTGTGCCCACCGGTCAGGAGCTTAGCGCCAACATTACCCGCGGCGCTTTTGCCAAAATGCTGGTGTCCTTTTCCACCTACCGGGAGAGCGTAGGCGCACAGGGCACGGTGGGCACTTTGTACCGGGATGTGCCCGGCAGCTCCCAGTGGGCACCCTACATCCGCATTGCGGTGCAGCAGGGCTGGATGAACGGTTACACCGACGGCTCCTTCCGCCCGGACAACACCGTCACGCTGGAGGAAGCCTGTGCGGCGGTGCTGAAGCTGCTGAGCTATAAGACCACCGACATGACCGGCTCCTTCCCGCAGGCACAGCTGAACAAGGCGCAGCAGATCGGTCTGCGGGATCAGCTGACCTGCACGCAGGGACAGGCCATGACCTACGAGCAGAGCACCCTGCTGCTGTACAACGCCCTGCGCGCCAACACCGCCAGCGGCAGCGCTTACGGCAGCTCGCTGGGCTTTACGGTGTCCAACGGTCAGGTGGATACCTCTTCGGTGCTGCTCAAGAGCCGCAAGGGTCCCTTTGTAGCAGAAGAGGGCACCCAGCTGCCCTTTACGCCGGTGAGCGTCTACCGCAACGATAAGGCCTCTGCTTCGGCAGAGCTGAACAAGTACGACGTGTACTATTACAGCGAGAGCCTGCAGACGGTGTGGATCTACACCCGCCGCGCCGCAGGCCGCATCACGGCAGTATCGCCCAGCGCCAGCGCGCCTACCGCGCTGACCGTGGCGGGCAGCAATTACACGCTGGGCAGCTCTGCCGTGGCGTCCAAGATCTCCTCCCTGAACGGCGGCGGCGTGGGCGAAGTGGTCACCCTGCTGCTGGGCATGGACAACGAGGTAGCCGATGTGATCACCGGCGAGGAAGCCGACAGCGTGTTCTATGGCGTGGTGCAGACCGCTACCCGCAGCCTTGTAGAGGATAACGGCGCAGACGTGCTGCAAAAGATCTCGGTGATGTGCACCGACGGCATTACCCGCACTGTGAATATCGACAAAAGCCTGAACTACCCCACCGGCTGGCTGGTGGAGATCAGCGTGACCCCCGAAGGGGAACAGGTGACCGCCATCGAGTCCAAATCGGTCAGCGGCACCATCAACGACACCGCCACCGCGCTGGGGGACTATGCTCTGGCCGATGACGTACAAATTCTGGATACGACATCGGAGGGGTTGGCTGGGACGGTTCGTCCCAGCCGAATAGCGGGGACAAAGCTGAACGCACTGGCCGTGCGTTACTATACGCTGAATGAGCAGGGACAGATCGACCGCCTGATCCTGAACGATGTCACCGGTGATCTGTGGAAATACGGCGTGCTGGACGATGTGAAGAATCTGGCCTTCAACGCCAGTTCCATTCTGGGCACCCTGACCGGCAGCGGCTCCTCCGGCTCGGGGGATAGCTCTTCCGGGGACAGTTCTTCCGGCTCCGGCAGCGGTTCCACCGGGGACGGCTCTTCCGGTTCCGGCTCTACCGGCGGCACCACCAACACCACCACCGTGGTGGACGATCTGCGCAGTGTGCTGGTGCCCACCACCAGCGAGATCCTGTGGGGCGTCATTGACGGCTCGTTGCTGAGCACGGTCTGGAACCGCATCACCAGCAGTTCCGGCTCGCTGCTGAGCATCGGTCTCAAGCAGCTGGCCAACATTACCGGCCAGCCTATGAGCACCATCCTCAATTTTGTGGGCGGCGGCGCTACCTACATCTGCTACGTCAACGGCAGTCAGGCCAGCTTTTCCACCTCCATCAAGTATCCGGTGCTGGCGGGCGGTCTGGCAGTGCGGCAAAACGTGAACGGCACGGTAAAGGCCATGATCCAGCTGATGCCCATGAAGATCGATCAGGTGGGTGCAGCCTCGGTGATAAGCAACGGCACCCGCTACGAGACGGCTGACGATATGCAGGTGTACCTGTGGTACAAGGGACAGTATTACGCCACCAAGCTCTCTGAGGTGAACTCTGAGGGCTACTACCTGACTGGCTGGTACGATAACTTTGGCTGCGCAGCAGGCAAGCGCGTGCGGGTGATCGTGGCGGTCAAAAAGGACTGATGGACTACTATGACCCCCGGCGCAGGGCGCTGCGGGCGGTACGGCAGCTGCTCTACCCGCGCGAGTGCCCTTTCTGCGGCCGGGTGCTGGGGGATGTACGAGATTGCCCGGACTGTGCAGTGCAGCTGGAAACGCTGCGTCGCAAGCCGGGCATCCGGCTGGACCCGGCGCAGCACTATATCAGCAATCTGGCCGGTGCGGCTGCGCCCTACCGTTACAGCGGCTGTGTGCGGCGCGGCATCCTGAACGCAAAGTATCAGGGCAAGCCGTGGCGGGCTGTGGAGATGGGCAACCGTCTGGTACAGCTGGCCTTTGGCGGTGAACTGACCGTGCAGTACGGCGAGCTGCTCCCGCAGCCGGTGCCGTGGGCGGCCATCGGGTACGACCTGATCGTACCGGTGCCGGCCTCCGGTAAAAGGCGCGGCTACAATGTGCCGGAACTGATGGCGCTGCCGCTGGCCAAGGCTATGGAGGTGCCGTTGGCACCGCAGGCACTGGAGCGCACCCGCGCCAAACGGCATCAGGCCGGTCTGCCGCTGGAACAGCGCATAGCCAACGTGGCAGGTGCTTTCCGGGCGGCACAGCCGCAGCAGCTGGAGGGCAAGCGCATCCTGTTGGTGGATGACGTCATCACCACCGGCACAACAGCTGCCGCCTGCGCGCAGGCACTGCTTCACGCCGGGGCAGACAGCGTATTCGCGCTGGCCTTTGCCACGGTGGAGTTTGGCGCACCGCCGGACGACACCACCCCCATCCATGAGGACGATGAGGAAGATGTGTATCGCGATTTTTGAAAATAACGCTCTTTCGCGCATCCTTTTGGCGGGCAAAAGCCGGGACAGTAAAATGTAAAAACTGCATCAGAAATTTGGAAAAAGCGCTTGACAAAACGGGAAAAGTCGGGTATACTAATCAAGCTGTGAGCGGCAAACGCAAACAGATATCCGGGTGTAGCGCAGTTTTGGTAGCGCGCTTGAATGGGGTTCAAGAGGCCGTGAGTTCGATTCTCGCCACTCGGACCATAAGTCCAACGATTTCACGTTAGAAATCGTTGGACTTTTTTGTTTATAGGCTGGCCTCATTTGGCTTTGACCACAATTTTGACCACAATGCCAAAGATTTTATCTGGTCAATCGCAGGGGCAAGTGGGCTTTTTTGACGCAACATCATCTGCTGCGATATGCGAGCCAGCGTTGATGCCAACGATTTGAAAAGCTGGCTCGCGATAATTCGTGCCGTTCCGTCCAATTTTCAGGCCGAAAACGCCTCGCTGAACAACTGGATCGCACTCTGCCGAATGGATTCCTGAACATGGAGATAATGCTCAGTCATCTCGGTATCGGCATGGCCTACGATGCTCTGGATGGTCTGAATATCCACGCCCAACGCCTGCATCGGCGATACAATTCCTTTTGTTTAATGGGCCTGTTTGACGGAGCATACAATCAAATTGTCAGGTTTTTGGCAATACTGTCGATTACGTCAAACAATTTTTTTCCCCTCCCAAAAAAATTGGATTTTGGAGTGTTTTTTATTGACCGATTGCGGAATTAGCTGTAAAATCTAAAAAAGAATAGTGGCTGTGGAGTGGGGTACTCTACGATCTGCTCGATCTTTAAGTATTATGATAAGGATTACGCCAATGCGGTGCTGGAACTGCAGGCGGCCGTCCGGTTACAGGGAGCAGGTACTGAAAGCTATCGGGGGTCTTGCTATTGCACTTGCCAATGATGGAAATCTGGAAGAAGCACAACAGGAGCTGGATACATTGCAGAAAAAAGGCGCTTCCTCCGGTGACCGTGATCTGGTTGCGGCAGAGATCCTGTCCTTGCAAAAGAACTATGATCAGGCACTTGCACTTTACACAAAAGTGTTCAATGAGGTGGAGGACCCGCAGCTCCTGAGCCATGCTTACCTGTCAGCCGCAAATGCAGCGCTGAATCAGGACGATATGGAAAAGGCTGTGCGCATTCTGAAACAGGGATGCCAGAACCTTCCGGAAGGTCAGGCTGTGCTTCAAAAGGAGATGCTTGCGGATCTTATGATGCAGCAGGCAGCATCTGACAAAGAAAATGCAGAAGAATACTATGCTGAAGCGCAGCAGCTGCTGGAGGAACTGGTGGACAGCGGCTACGATACTATTGCCACCCGGTTGAATCTGGCAACTGTACTGCAGGCATTGGATCAGTACAGTGAAGCTGAAAAGGTTTTGAAAGATCTGCAGGAGCAGTATCCATCGGATTATCGTTTTGATATGCAGATGGCCTATCTTCTGATCGACCAGCTCCGCACCAGCGGATGGCTCAAATAAGGAGGGAATACCTGCGTCTACCGGACAGATCTTTTTTGTGGTTGGAATCGTTGGCATGATCGTTTCGGCTGTTGCGGCAGTCGTTTCAGCATGGATCCTGCGCAGGCAGGAAAAAAAGCTGAAGGAACAGATCTGGAACGAGTATCAATAAAAATCAATCGATTAAGGGGTATGAAAAAATGCTGAAAAAACTTAGTGTAACGGCTGTTATTCTTGCAATGTCGGCCATGCTTCTGGTGCCGACTGCATACGCGGTGCAGTCAGTAGACGCACCGGCACAGGTGGCTTTGTGACGATTGACGGCAAGCTGTATCATGTTTCGAAGAATGGCTATGCCATCGATCGGTACGCCAAGGGTTTGCACGAGATCGACGGAGGAATGTACTATGTCAAAGAGGATGGCTCGTTCCTGACGAACAGCGCGGTAGAATACCTTACTTTTGATGCGAATGGCCGCTATACCTCTGGCAATGCAACGCTGGACAGCTATGTGGATCAGGCACTGGCTGCGTGCACAAACTCTGGCATGACGAAGGCGCAAAAGCTGCGCGCCGCCTATTTGTATGTCCGGGATCACGGCGCATACCTTGCCCGTCCGCATCAGGCAAGAGGCACAACGGCTTGGGCAGAAGAGAGCGCTTTGTTCATGTTTGAACACAAAAAGGGCAACTGCTACTGCTTTGCAGGCCAGTTCCTTTATATGGCCCGGCGGCTGGGCTACAATGCCTATGTAGTGTCTGGCGGTGTGGGCCGCAAGGACTCGGACCATGCATGGGTCATGATCTGCGAGAACGGAGTTCCCTATATCTATGATGTGGAACTGGAGTGGGGCTATCGTGCCGGCAGATACGGCCATGCAGAATATAATATGTATAAAATGCCGCTGAATAAAACGGTGTTCAGCTATCAGTTTCCGTGATTGCTGAGGTAGCCGAAAAATGGTTTTTAGTTCCGTAATTTTCTTGTTTCTGTTTTTGCCCATCGTGCTGGGATGCTATTATCTTTTGCCCGGGCGGGAAGCAAAAAATCTCTGGCTCGTCGCAGCCAGTCTGCTGTTCTATGCCTTCAGCGGGCTGTGGTATGTTCTGCTGCTGTTGTTCTCTGTGTTCTGCAATTATCTGGCCGGTCTGTTCGTCTCCGGGCGAAAGAGCGTGCTCTATGCCGCTGTGGCCGTTAATCTGGGAATCTTGGGTATTTTCAAGTATCTGACTTTTCTGGTACAGACAGTAGACCGGCTGCCGGGCGTGACGATCCCGGTGCCTTCCATCGTTCTGCCGATGGGTATCTCGTTCTTCACCTTTCAAGGGCTGAGTTATGTGATCGATGTATACCGGAATGAACGCCTGAAGAGCACTCATTTCCGGGATGTACTGCTGTTCATTGCTCTGTTTCCACAGTTGGTGGCAGGACCGATCATCCGCTATGAGGACGTGGCAGATGAGATCCATAGCCGCCGAAATACGCTGGAGCAGCTGGCAAAAGGCCTGCGCCGGTTTATTGTGGGCCTGAGCAAGAAGCTGCTGATCGCCGATATCTGCGGCAATGTTGTAGCACTGATCTACAACGCCGACCGCTCTGTGCTGGACAGCCGGACGGCTTGGCTGGCCGCAGTGTGCTATCTGATGCAGATCTATTTCGACTTCAGCGGGTACAGCGATATGGCCATCGGCCTGGGCTTGTGCTTTGGGTTCCACTTCAAGGAAAACTTCAATTATCCGTACATCTCGGCCAGTATTCAGGAATTCTGGCGCAGATGGCATATCTCCCTTTCCACCTGGTTCCGGGAATACCTGTATATCCCACTGGGCGGCAACCGGAAGGGCAAGGCAAAGACTTACTGGAACAAGCTGATCGTGTTTTTCTGCACGGGACTGTGGCATGGTGCAAACTGGACCTTTATCGTCTGGGGCCTGTGGCATGGCTTCTTTATCGTGGCAGAGGACGCCGTTAAAAAGCTGTTTGGGCTGGAAAAACATGGCAAAGGCGGGCGGAACCCTGCGTGTGCGGTGCTGAAACATTTGTACACCCTGCTTGTGGTGCTGGTTGGCTTTGTGATCTTCCGTGCAGACAACATGGGGCAGGCCTTCTCAATGATAGGAGCCATGTTTTCCGGGGTCTCTGCCTCTGCGCAGACAGGGCTGCTGCTGGCGCAGTGCCTGACCCCGCTGACCCTGTTTGCACTGGCGGTTGGCCTTGTGGGCAGTACGCCGGTTTTGCCGCTGGTCTGCCGTAAAGCAGAGCAGCAGACCGGAAGTGTGTATGCATGCCTTCAGGCACTGAGTTATGCAGGGGCGCTGGCGCTTTTGCTGGTGGATATCCTGCATCTGTCGGCTGCATCCTATGTGCCTTTTATCTATTTCCAGTTCTGAGGTGGAAAAATGCAAGTGAAAAAATTAGGATATATCCTGTTTGTGGGGGTCATTGCCACAATTTGCATTTTGCCTGTGGCTGTGATGCCTTGGCAGACGGAAAAAGCGGTGGGCAATGAGCAGCTTGCATCCTTTCCTGAATTACGGAAAGAGGATGGCAGCTTCAATACCGGTATCCTGAATGAGTTTTCGGATTATTTTGCGGATCATTTCGGGCTCCGTCATGAGATGATCACCTTGAACGATCAGCTTACCGGAACCGTGCTCAAAACGCTGGACAGCAGCAGTGTGCTGTTGGGAAAAGACGATTGGCTGTTCTATAAAAGCACCCTTGCGGACTATACCGGCGCAGAACCCTTTACAGCCCGGCAGAGTTATGCGGCCGCTCATGTACTGGGTCTGATGCAGGAATACTGCGAAGAGAACGGCATTGGATTCTGCTTTACCATCGCACCCAATAAAAATTCCCTGTATGGCGGTCAGATGCCGGCACGGTATATGGCAGCCTCCGTACGGAACGCCCAACTGCTTCAGCAGCAGATGGAACAGCAGAACGTCCGGTATGTGGATCTGTTCAAAACACTGTCTGACCACGAAGAGCAGCTGTATTACCGTCGGGACAGCCACTGGAATATGCGGGGCGCACAGCTGGCAGCACAGACTTTGCTGAAAGAACTGAAAGGCTCTGAAGCGGAGTTTGATTCCTGCATCAATGGAAAAACATCCCCGCATACCGGCGACCTGTATGAGATGGTGTACCCTGCCGGAAACGAGACGGAACAGGATACGGCATACGACTTTACCTATCAGTATGACGAAAAATTCCACTCGGCAGATGATATCACGATCCACACGGAAAATTCGACGGCAGACGGAAGCATTTTTGTGTATCGCGATTCCTTTGGCATCAATCTGCATCCTTTTCTGGCACAGAGCTACGGCAATGCCTGTTTCTCCCGGAATATGCCCTACCTTTTGACGGCTGTTACAGAAGAGCATCCCGATGTGCTGCTGGTGGAACTGGTGGAACGCAACCTGAACTGGCTGCTGGAACGCGCCCCGGAAATGCCTGCTCCGGAACGCACGGCAGTCCCGGCAGCAGATACCGGTACAAGTGCGAAGGCACAACGGAAGGACAGCCGAATGGAGGGGACTTTCTGCCTGACAGGCGATCTGAGCGGGCAGCGTGTGGATGACGACTCTCCGATCTACATTCTGGCAGAGACCGGAACCTACGAAGCTTCCCCCTGCGGAGAGGGAACACAGCCGTTTACGGCGTATCTTCCGCAGAATATGCGGGAGCAGCAACTAAAAGCAGCATTTCTGTCGGACGGTGAATGGGTCTTCTGCGCCCTAGCCGACTGACTGAAAGAATAGAAAGAAGGAACAAACAAAATGAATGTAAACTATAAGATGATGGGTGTAGTGCTCTGCGGTGCGATGCTTCTGGCATCGGGATGTGGGGCAAAAGCAGAAACGACCGCTTCCTCGGCTGTGGAATCTGAATCGGTTTCCGTTGTGGCATTGGAGGCTGCTTCGTCGGAGGCTGTGCCGGAAAGCGAGGCGGCATCGGAGAAACCGGCCGAATCCAAGGCAGAGTCGAAGGCAGAATCCAAGGCCGAGACCGCGGCAAAATCTAAGCCTGCAAAGCAGGAGACGGCTGCTTCCTCCAAAGAAGAAAAGACGGAGCCTGTGGAAAGCAAGCCCGTTACAGAGACTGCTCCGGCAGAAACTGCCAGCCTGGAAACTGCCCTGAAGTATGTGGGTAAAGACGTTTCCAAGCTGTATGCCGCTATTGGCAAGCCGAACAGTTCGGAGTATGCTTCCAGCTGCATCGGTGATGGCGAGGATGGCCTGCTGTATTACAACGGCTTTACTGTGACAACCTACCGTGAAAACGGTAAAGAGATGGTACAGGACGCCTATTAAACATGAAATTCGGCCTCTGGCATTCCACCGGGGGCTGAATCTTTATATGGGAAGATGAGAATGAAACGCCAGAAGATCAAACGATATCGGTTTAGCGTGACGCAGAATACGCGCAGAAGAAGGGCGGCAAGGCCGCTGAAAGCCGTCGGTGTAGTACTGGTGTGCCTGTGTCTGCTCACAGGGGTCGTTTTTGGAATTTACAAAGCGATCCAGAGTAAGACTACGGGGTGGCACGGCGAAGGACTGCATCGCTACTATATCTCGCCGACTACCGGCACCCGTGCGCAGGGGCTGTATGAGATCAACTATAAGCTCTACTATTTTGGCAGCAACAACTTTTTGAAGACCGGCTGGATCGAAGAGAACGGCTATGTCGGCTATGCCAACGCAGATGGAGAGCTCACCCAGGGTGAAGCGAAGATAGACGGAAAATACTACTATTTCCAACCGGAGACCGGCCAGTTGTACACCGGCTGGATCATGCTGGACGGAGTGCAGTACTGCTTTGACGAAACCGGACATCCGCGCACCGGTACTTATCAGGAGGACGGAAAGGTCTGGGAACTGGATAGTGATGGACGGGTCAAAAACCGACTGAACGGTTGGAAAAAAACGGACGGCGTCCTGAAATACTACGACAACAGCGGCGCACCGGCACAGGGCTGGACAGAGATCGATGGAAAGGATTATTTCTTTGTGGACGGTGTCAGTCAGGCCGGCTGGGTTGAAACGGATGCGGGCACGCGCTATTTGGACGGCAACGGAAATCAGATGACCGGGTGGTGTGTGATCGACGGCCAGCCCTATGCTTTTGGGACAAATGGTGAACCGAAGCAGGGATGGGATCATTCCCATGAAAAAAGCTACTATTTTATCAACGGCGTCAGTCAGTCGGGCACATTCGGGGAGGGCGCACTTAGCAGCAACCTGAACGGCAGCGGCAGTGTTCAGCCGGTTGGGGATCAGGCACCGGAGGACGATCTTGCAAAGGATGCAGAGGGCGAACCGCCGGAGGAAGAACTGCTGGAAGCGCAGCCGACACAGACCGAAACAACGGAAGCGGGGCAGACTGCCCCGGCGGCACAACAGCCGACGCAGTCGCCGGAGGAATCGGCGGCAGAGCAGGAGACCGCATTGAAGGCACCGACAGCGCCGGAAACTCCGGCACAGGAACAGCAGGAAGAAGGGACGGAAAATACATGAAAACAACAAGACGTGATTTTCTGTGCCTTTCGGCCATGGCATGCGCATGGCTTCTGACGGGCTGCCAGAACCCCACAGTGGAAGAGCGGGCTGTCAGCTGGCAGCAGCAGGAAGTCAGTGATCCGGTCTCTGAAACCGGACCGATGTGGAATGCAGCACTGGACGACAATGCGGTTCTGCGGGATGGCATCCGCGTTCCCCAGAACTTTGAACTGCCGTTGGAAGGTTCAACAGGCTTTGCAGGGGCGGCTGTGATGCTGCTGTACGAGAGACCGGATGGGACCAGTACGGTACTGCGCAGACTTGCAGCGGGAGATATGTTTTATATCCGGCAGGAGTCTGGCGCATATTGGCAGGTCTGCCTGCTGGACGGCACCGTGGGCTGGTTGGAAAATGAACTGTGTATGATCAATCTGCCCGATGTTCTGCCTTCCATCGTATACGAAAACCCCAATGCCAAGGCATCGATTTTTAAAACCTGCGGAAAGGATATTGAAGGCATTACGGGACAGAAACTGTATGACGGCCTGTTCTACAACCAGCGCCTTGGGCGGGATGAGTATCTAATGCCTATCAATTACGCTATGGCAAAAAAGGTTGGTGCAGCGCAGAAAAATGCCTTGAAGGCGGGCGATTGCCTGAAGATCATAGAGACATTCCGGCCCTATGAGGTGCAGATGCTGGTAAAGGATGCAGTGTACGCCAAGGCAAGGACGGACAAGGAACTGATGACGGCGCTGAACAAGGGCGCGTGGAATATCGGCTGGTTTATTGCAACGTCTCTTTCCAACCATCAGCGCGGTGTGGCAATGGACACGACCCTGCTGCGCATCACTGAGCAGACAGAGCACAGCATGGCGGGGTGTCCCTTTGTACAGGTGACCGGTGAGGAATACGCCATGCCC
>OLNP01001983.1_pt1 | contig 15848 bp, 14 predicted proteins | sample 1671951 | NCBI WGS metagenome assembly OLNP01 (sample SAMEA3136629, study PRJEB25190) | human gut metagenome | biome: human gut; feature: human-associated habitat; material: faeces | place: Austria | collected 2013
TGGGCAAAGCCTACACCGAAAAGGCAGATGCCGGTGAAATCCTCCTTGCGGCTTGCAAGGAAACGAAAAGCGCCGATCCGGTTCCGCTTGGCAGTTACCGTGGCTTTCAGATGGAGCTTTCCTATGACAGCTTCCGAAGTGAGTTTGACATCGTTCTGAAAGGCTCTATGAGCCATCGTGTAGCCCTTGGTACGGATGCAAGAGGAAATATCACCCGACTGGATAACGCACTTTCTGGCATTCCTGAGCGGTTGGAAAGAGCCAATGAACAGCTGACCAATCTCTACAATCAGCAGGAAGCGGCAAAAGCAGAACTTGGAAAACCATTCCCCCAGGAAGCGGAGCTTGCGGCAAAAAGTCAGCGGCTTGCGGAGCTTGATGCGGCACTCAATATGGAAGATACGGTGGAAAACCGAGCCGAAAAAAGCGAAGTAGAACGCCCCTCCGTTCTGGCTGATCTGAAATCCAAGGCAGAGAATATCCCGCCTGCAAAACGCTCTGAGGGCTACGAGGAGGTGTTGTAATGGCAAAACGAGACCAGGATGTTCATTTCCTGGCATCCAAGGAGGAGGTCGAGCGAATCCATCAGAAGATGGATGAGCTTGGTATCCGCAGTATGGGAGCATATCTGAGAAAAATGGCTCTGGACGGCTACTGTATCAATCTGGATTTGCAGGATGTGAAAGCACTGGTTTCGCTTCTGCGAATCTGCTCCAACAACCTGAACCAGTACGCAAAACGAGCCAATGAAACCGGCAGCATCTACGAAGCTGACATTAAGGACTTGCAGGAACGTCTGGAGACCATCTGGGCGGATATGAAAGAAGTCCTTATCAGGATGTCCTCCATTCAGTAATCCGACAATTTGTCGGGAAGTCGCAGCTTCGGCTGCGGCTTTACATACCTTGACATCATTGTGCGTATGGGCATAATCAGATAAAATAAAGGTATAAAGAAAGGGGTTGTTCCTATGAAGATGATATTGAAAGTATTTGCACTCCCGGTGCTATTCGTTGTAAAAGCTATTTGTATCCTCGGAAATCTGCTCACTAACATTTCCTCTTATGTGATTGGATTATTGCTTCTGGTTATCGCAGGCTGTGCGATTTATTGCATCGTTCAGGCACTGTGGACTTCCCTGGCTATCCTTGCCGGTATGGGATTGGCGGCAATCCTTATAATCTTCCTGTTGGTATGGGCAGTTGTAAAACTTGAAACTTTGGGAAATCATATCAAGGAATTTATTTGTTATTAAGATGGGAGAAACAGATGGACAGAGGATTTATGGAGCATTACTTTGATGTTACTTTTAATGATGCCATCGGAGAGATTGCCGGAAATGATGAACGGTATGCAGAACTGCAAAGCGTGGCAGATGAAGCTGTTCATACTTTGGCTGGTATCGTGGGAGAATCGAATACAGCCCTTTGGGAACAATGCGAACACACCATAAACAGCCTGTATACCCTTCAGCTGCAACTGGTAAAACTGGCGTATCTGCGTGGTGCGGAGGATCGGGAAAAGATGCTGAGATAATTTTAAGGAAGTCACCTACGGGTGGCTTTTTCTTTTGGAAAGGATGTGATGTGAGTGGCGGCAACAAGACTGATTGCGCTCCATGTAAACAAAGGAAAAACGGTTGCCCAGTGTCTGGCTGACCGCACCGATTATTCGCAAAATGCGTCAAAGACCAATGACGGTGAATTTATCAGTTCTTATGAGTGCGATCCCAAGACTGCTGATGAAGAATTTCTGCTTTCCAAACGGCAATATCAGCACATCACCGGCAGACAGCAGAAGAACAATATCATCGCTTATCAGATTCGCCAATCTTTTAAGCCCGGAGAAATAACACCGGAAGAAGCAAATCAGGTTGGCTATGAAACGGCGATGCGCTGGACGAAGGGCAACCATGCTTTCATTGTTGCAACCCATATCGACAAAGCCCATATACACAATCATATCATCTATAATTCCACTTCCGTTGATTGCTCCCGGAAGTTCAATAACTTCTTCCTTTCCGGGCTGGCAGTGCAGAAGCTGAGTGACCGTGTTTGTGCGGAGCATGGACTGTCCATTATCACGCCGAAGCCCTACCGGGAGCGTCAGAAACGGACGGTTTTCCCGAAAAAGCGAACCCAGCGTGACGAGCTTTGCGAAGCTATCGACTCGGTACTCAAAGAGAAGCCCAAGAGTTTTGAGAATTTCGTTCAGGCTCTTGCTGATATGGGATTCGAATATAAGAATGGAAAGCAGCCAGCGTTTCGGGGAAAGGAACAGAAGCGGTTTATTCGTCTGCGTTCTCTTGGTGAGGGATACAGTGAAGAAGAACTCCGTGCCGTTATCTCCGGGAAAAGCCTGCACAAGTCTAAGGGTGGTTTCCGGCAGGCACCTGAACAGAAGCAGTTCCATCTTCTCATTAATATTCAGTCTAAGATGGCGGAAGGAAAATCGGCTGGGTATGAACGCTGGGCAAAGAAATACAACCGTAAAGAAGCTGCCAGGACAGTCTGCCTTCTGAAAGAAAAAGGCGTGGACAGCTATGAGGACTTGGTCGCTCTCACAGACAAGCTGACCATTCGCTTTTCGGAGCTTTCGGATTCGATCAAAGCTGCTGAAAAGAGAATGGTTGAGATTGGGGCATTGCAGACCCACATCAACAATTACTCCAAGACCAGAAAGACCTACGAAGCGTATCGCAAGTCTGGGTACAGTAAAAAGTTCTTTGAAGAACATCGTGACGAGCTGATGCTGCATAAAGCGGCAAAGCAAGCCTTTGACCAGCTGGATGGAAAAAAGGTTCCTTCCCGTCAGGCTCTGCATGAGGAGTTTAACCGGTTATTGGTTGAGAAAAAACAAGCCTATGCGGAATATCGTCAGGTGAAGAAAGAGATGCAGGAATATCTGATTGCCAAGCAGACTGTTGAGACTATCCTGAGTATCGACAAGAAGAAGGAACAGGAAAAAGAAGAAAAGAAGCCCCTGCGTTAATTAAAAATGCCACGGTTTATGCTCTAAAAAGGGCATAGACCGTGGCTTTCTTTTTATGAGTTTGAAGTAAAGGAGAATTTATTGACTTCTCCAGGACGGTATTCCGGACAAGATCTGATGAATTTCGCAAGCTGCTTCACAGTGCTATCAAAGTCTTTTTCTTTGATAATTCCGCTGTCAATCATGTCATAGCATTGGTGTTTTACACCACCAATGAATGCGAAGAATTCAACAGAGAAACTTTTGTCGCTGATATTTGCACGAACCTCTAACTTTTCAGCATTTGGCACAAGCTGCATCAGTTGACTAATAACATATTTTTCTAAATCCGTCATTTTCTCGCCTCCTATTCTGCATCAATGTACACTTTAGTTCGATGGTTTGTACCATTTTCGTCAGTGTATGTAATATTTACGGTCGTTTCGGTAAGTTCTCCGTTTTCGTTATATTCCTCTTTAATTGAGGATATTTCACCATTTGTGTCGTTGAGTTCTTCTTGAACAGCATCTTTTCCGTTCTCAGGAACCTCATCCTTCAAGCCACCATCAAGGTTGTTATCGAATTTGTAGACGGTTTTAACTTCGTCAGCAGTTACGGTTACGGTCATAGTGTCTGGTCGTTTAGAGTCACCAGAGTAGCTTATATCGGTAGTTACGGTAACGTCTTTGCCCTCATCCAAGGCAGCCTTAATATCGTTTTCCATTCGCTTGTAGTCGCTTTGGTTTATCTTGGAATCCATTGCAACCATGTTGCCAGCACCACCATCACCATTAAGATCACGACCAACAATATGACCACCTTGGTCTGATGGACGACGATCTTCGCCACCCGCCTGAAGCTGGGCATTTACATCTCTTGGGTTCTCAGGACTCCTTTTGGGCGTAGCTTCACAACGAATGATTCTACCTTGCTCATCGGTTGTATAGGTATTACCATTCAATTCGTAGGTTGTATTTGGTTCAAGCTCTCCATCTTTCAAATATACAGTGCCATTATCATCTGTTTTGGTCACGTTTTCATAGGTTTTTGCATCAGGAAGTGTCACAACAGTACCATCATCAAGTGTCACTGATCGAGGATTGCTTTCTTCCAGCGGAGTTGTTTCCGAAATATCTTCCTTCATAGATACACTGTCTGGCGTTTCTGCTTTGAAAATATCTTCCAATTTGCTTTTAAGGTCATCCAGCGTTGGAACAGAGGGCTGGTCTCTTTGTTCCATCCGTTCCCCGGCTTCTGGCACTTTTATATCATCGGGTCTAAATGATTCTTGGAAACTACCAATCATTTTACCATGCCCTCCTTTCGTCCCATTTCAATCAAATAATTAAGAAGATTCTTAGTCAAAGCACTTTCTGTAATGTGGGCATTCCAGTATGTGACTAAGTACAGAATGAGCTGGCTACACTGTTCCGGGAGTGGAGCAATAGATGGTGTAAGATGTTCAATGATAAAACGCTTCTGTTGTTCAAAATCATATTTGGTTTTTGCCAGTGTAGAAAATGCGGTTTCAGCAGAGAATAGCTCATAAGCAATCGCAGCAGCCAAGTCAAACTTTTTAGAGTTCGGTGCCGATGCGTAGTCAAACAGTCTGCATTTTGCCGCAACAGGAATGTTTAAAACAATGAGTTCTTCATCAACGGTATCAATCAAATGCATTAAATCTTTCGCAATCAGGCGACTAATAATCTCACCTTTGATGTCACGATACTCTGCGGTTTCTTTTGTTTCAAACTTATATTCTGGGTCATCACTGGAATACATTTTAACCTTACACAAAACGGATTCGATCCAGTCATTTTGATAAATGGCTGCAACACCCTTGTTGAGCTTAGAAAGTTCAACAATTTGTTCATCTTTCAAACCAGCAGCTCGACCAACAAGTTCACGATCAGAGTATTCAGGCAGACGCATGATGATTTTTGTGTTTGTATTACGAATAACCGCCATATCCAGCATACCCGGCGCTTGATCCGCAATGATAAAGCCCTCTCCATAAGTTCTCATTTCTGCGATTGCGTTAGTAAGCATTTCAACAGACTTTCCTAACAAGTTTGACCCTTCGGTAGACTGTTCGGTAGATGTCCTCTTTAAAAGGTTGTGGGCTTCTTCAAGAACTGTAACATGGTTGAGGGCTACATTCATGCCATCACAGGTTGCAATTCTGTGTTCCTGGAGCTTCATAACCAGTAATCCCATTATCAGCGATTTTGTTTCAGAAGAACCAACTCGGCTCAAATCTATAATGACATTTTTATCGAACAATTCCTCTGCAGGGATTTCGTCGGTAGTGAAAACAAGCCCGTTAATTCCGTTTGTCAGAGAACGAAGTCGGGTGCTTAATGCTCCCTTATAGTCGCCCTTATTGTCACTTGAATACTGAGACATATCCATAACTTCATCAATTTGCTGAAGGACATCAATGAAATTTGGGAAGAGTCTCTCATTATATTTGTTTTTGGATTTGCGTAAGTCCCATCCGGCATTGATATAGGAACGCTCAATAGCGTCCTTTAAGATGGCGGGCATAGCTGCGTACATTGGCCAGCATACATTAAATATCTCAACGAGCCTGTCCAAATGTTCGTAGATATGAACTTCTTTTGGAAAACTGAATGGGTTAATTCTTAGAAGTTCTGTAAGTAGCGGATTAGTTCCATACACAGAGACATCACTTCGTCCACCGAATACATTTTTGTATTCGCCTTTAGCCGGTTCGATGACTAAGAACCGAACCCCGTTTTTAAGAAGTTCGGACAGAATTTGGTAAACAGTATTGCTTTTACCTGAACCGGTTGACCCTGTTATAAAGGTGTGCATAGAAAGGCTTTCCAGATCCAGCTCCACCTTTGTATCGGTATCTTTTCCAAAGTGGCTAACAACACCTAACTCTATATTTTTTTCCTCGTCCTCCGCATGGTTGTTGGAAAGCACTTCCTGGGCAAATAAAGCGTGTTCGATAACCGGAAGTCCTTTTACGGATTTTCTCGGCAAGCCGAGCTGGATGGCAAGCTCGTTTGTGCTTGCCAGTGCCGTTGCATCTACAAAAGTTTGACGATTTACGACACTATCCGCAAATTCGTAGAGGAAAACAGGGTGCATGAAATTTACTACATACTTGGAAATGCCCTTAACTCGTTCTTCATCTGTCCAGGTATTAACAGCGGCAATTTCCAGACCGCTTTGATTACCGGAAATGAGGGAACGATACATACTTGCAGCTGTTTCCGCTTCAGCCGCACTTTCACCAAGAAAATATGCGGCAAAGTCCCACATACCAATGCTTTCACATTCATCAAGTCGTTCAAGTTGTTTTTCAAGTCGCTCAAGTGTGTTTATCAAAGATTTGTTTTGTACATTGAGGGTAACAGCCTGAGAATTTCCAAAAGTATCTGTAAGAGCCTTGGTGTGTGCGTAATTAGTGGATATGCTATGACCTTCATTTTCGCTGTACTGTGTCCCAGACCCAATAGATCGAGTTTTGGTAGAGCTTTCGTTTTCGCCTACGGTATCTCCGATGGACTTAGAGGAATTAATTCCAAAAGTCAGATTCTGCGAAATAGAATCAGAGATTGAATCAGTATGGGAAGTTCCGTGTGTTTTACCACGGGAAACACTGGATGTAACGCCAGCATTGGCCTTAATAGGACCGACGTCACCGCCAACACCTGCATACGTTCCTACTGTTTTTGTTGTGGTTTCAGAATCAGATGTGCCTTCTGTTGTTCCAGTAGTATGGCTCTTTCCGAGTCCAACAGATGTGCTATTTCCTTCGGTGTCTGTTGTTGTATGGGCTAAATTTGTGCCATGAGTTTTTGCATCGGATTCACTCAGGTTTGTGCTTGTGCCTGTCGTGATTCCGGCAGAATCTGTGTTAGTTTCCCCTTGAGTATCGCTGTCAGATGTGCTGGAACTTTTGTTCAAGGCATAGTTGTACTGCATATTTGCGAAAGGGGACATGAGCGTATAAATACGCTCATATTCCTTTCTTGTATTTACTAAGTCGTGATGTTCAAGGTTATTAGCAATGCAGATGGCGGTAAACGCTTTGCCTTGCATACTGTAAATGAACTTTTCAAGACCCTGGATAAAGTTCTTATTCTCGAAAGAGTCCTTGTCTTGCTTATAGTCCGCAATACAAGTGACGCTTGAAATGGCCCCAATATCCAGTTTGTCGAGATCTGCCCTCATATCCTCGTTAAAGTAATCGTCAGTTTTGCTCCCAGGAAATAATCCTAAAAGGCTTTGTTCAAGCAACTGACGCATTGTACCACCGGAGAAGCGGCTATCTCTGGAACGAACTCCGAGATAGAAGTCGTTCGTCTGACCGTCGCTCTGAATCATCAGCACCAATGTACAAGGTTTGTTAGAAAGAGCGTTGAAGATGGTAGCCAGTTTATGAACAGAAAACTCATCTTCCTGATATACAAGTTCTGAAATACGGAAGAATTGAATTTGCTCAAGGGCAGAAATAGTTGCATCATCTATCGGTACAACAGAACAGTTTTGGAGTGAAGGTACATAATTCTTCATTACTTCGTTATCAACGATAGAAAGGCAGTTTTGCAAATTGTTTTGCAGCGTAATGAAATTAAAGTCTCTTGGAGACTCTGCATAAATAGCAGCGGGTCTGGCAGATTCAACTATTTCTGCCCTCTCTGCCTGTAAAGGCTCTGCTTTGGATTGTAGAGTCTCGTTTTTCCACTTTGCCAATTCAACATTCACCTTCCTTTCTTTTCGTACTTCTCAAATGCGAAATACAGTCTTTCGGTTTCTACTGTTTGATAATCACCATAGAACGCTCTGGAATAAAGCATATATCCACGAAGGTATCCCTGAGAAATTAGTGCGTAAACATCATAGGTTTTATCGCAGAATGCAGTTGGAGTTCCAAGTCTTCTCTTTGGTGATAAAAGTCGAAGCCGTCCAAGCTCAGGATCACCGTTTCTTACACGCTTAAAAACAACAATTTCAATGACCTCATTCGTAACAGGGTCAAATCTATATCGGTACAGCTTTTCGAGCGTAGATGATACATTGAAAATAAATTGTTCGGTTTGAAAAATCTGGTGTAGCGTGTTACCTTTAACTAATGATAAAGCATCTGTTTTTCTGTCTACAGGAGCGGACTTGACTAAATTACCTCTTCGATTTACTTGCGGCGAAGCGGGATTATCGTTCCCTGTTCTGCGGGATTGCGTTATTTCAGGAGCAGGATAAGAACGACTGCCACCGTAACCGCCGCCACTGCAATCCCTATCGCTTTTTTTGAGAATCCATCTCCAGTCTGAGACTGTGTCTGTGTCTGCATACGACGCTGCTGTTCCATTCTGGCTGCTCGTTCTCTGGCTTCACGCTCTTGATGAGCTTTGTTTTCCGCTTCCAACTTGCGCCGCTCTTCTTCAAGTTGCCGTGCCTGAAGTTCTGCTTTAGAAATAGACGGTTCCTTCGGTGTTACATCAGGCTTAGGAGTGATATTCGCAACTTTCTCTGTTTGAACAGGCTCAGCCTTTGGAGCAACGCTCTGCTGAATCGTGTTGTTGGCGGCACGCTCTGCAAGGATTCTTTGAACTTTATCAGCCAGAAAGACCTGTGCCACATCACGCATATGAGACATTCTCTTGTCAGAGAAATTTTTGATGAGATCCATTTTAAGGCTTGTCCAGTATTCTTCGGTCCAGTTAGCCTTGTTCTCGCTGAAAGGAGTCAGTTCAACATGAGGTTCAAGCAAGCCGGGTATGGACTTGCAGTAGTTGTATTCCTCCTCATATCGAACAAAGGTAGGATCGACATCAAGAGAGTCAACGAAAATGTACTTTAATGATTTTATATCACCGGAATCGGCGAATTTTTTGATTTCCGTATTCATTTTGCCCTCACTTTCTTTACATATCCAGGATAGAGTTGATCTCGTTCATGTTGGTTTCAATCCATTCGAGGATGTCCTTATTCTTCTGGAGAGTCTCTCGCTTTTCGGATTCGTCAGTAGCACACTTTTCAAGTTCTGCATACTTGGAAGCAATAATCTCATCCAGTTCAGTGAAGATGCGAGAGAATTGCGCCTTCATTGCTTCAACCTGCTCCTCAGCAAATCCCAATGCGCTTTCTGTTCCTTCGTCCAGATTGCGGCGCATCTTGGCGATAAGTGCCTGCTGAATCAATGCGGTAGAAACGCTGAATTTTTCAATATGCTCAGTTTTTTCCTCAAATACATCTCTCATGATCGTCTTGTATTCGAGGACTGTCTTATATACATCTTCATCCTTGTAGTCATCGACGGTTTCATAAACATCTTCCTCTTCATAACCACCGCCGAAAATTCTGGCAATTTTTGCAAAGAAGCCAGATTTCTTTACTCGTCTTGTACCAACCTTCTCTCTGTGCGAGCCAACTTTGACCTTTCGAGTTCCAACTTTTTCCTCATGAGAGCCAACAACAATTTCTTCTTCTTCCTGACCAACCTTTTCGTAATAGGTTCTTTCCTCGTAAGTGGTTTCACCAATATCTTCAACGGTTTCAGATGCGAAGTCATCGGTTGTCCAGCTTTCGGCAGTCTCACGCATTGTGTTCAAAGCGCCCTTGATGAGGTCGAGTGTCTGGAAATCAAGCTGCTCATCGTTGGAGGATTCATCAAATTTGGAGACTTTCTCCTGATACTCCATAAGCAACCGTTCGCCGGTGCTGACAATTTCACGATTGATTACGCTTTCCAGTTCGGAAGTCAGTTCTGCCATTGCATCAGAGCTGAAAGTGCTGAACTGATTAACAAGCCGCTTTGCTTCGTCACGGCTGGTCAAAGTCTCGCCATAAGGTCTGAAAATCTTATTAGACTTGGTTGTAGCATTCTGCTTCAGCTGCTCAGCCTTTTCAGTGATGATAGGCATAGGATCAAGATCGGCGATTTTCTGCTTAAAGACTTCAGCTTCCTCGCCATCAGCAATTTTCTGTCTTACTGCCGCTGCTCGTTCAGCACAAGCCTTAGCAGCCTTTTCATCGGTGGCAACACGTGTTTTAGCCTTGACAAGAACTTCGCTGCTTTCAAGAACTTCCTGGAAAGATTCAACCAGGTCTTTAATCTTTTTGGTTTTGGCGTATTTCTTAACATAGGCAGTAATAGCAGCTTCAATGGAATAGATACCGGAATGAATCAATGCCTGCTCCTTGGTATCACCGGATTCAATCGCCCGACTCAAACGGAAATTCAGTTCCTGCTGGGCGCTCGGAGAGAGTGTGGAGTATTTTTCAAGGTGCATAGACTCAAATTCCAAGAATTTGTCGATCATAAGGAGCGTATCTCTTGCAGAGATTGGAAGCTGGCGTTCCTGCGCTCTTGTTAGATTGTCGATATCAATTCCGGCAAGATCGGTTTTGATATTCAAAGCCGTGAACGCAGAACAAGGGAACAACTGGGGATCGTCAATGCCATAAGAAGCAAGGTATCTCTTGGCGGAGAGAATAGCTTTTTCAATGCTTTCCTCCTGAGGATTGAACTGATCCATCTTGTTGATAACAAACAAGAATCTATCTCGAACCTGTTTGCCGCCTTTTTTAATTTGATCTGCGACATAGTGGAGCAGAGCGGCATCATCATTGGTACTCAGCTGAGTTCCGTTCAAGACATACAAAATGAGATTATTGGAGTCATTGTTAATTGCTCTGTATGTGGTGTTCTTATGGGCCTGATTCTGAGAGTTGTTGGGACCCGGAGTGTCAACAAGCATAAGAGCGGTACTCTTAGAATCAAGGAAAGGAATATCACCTTCGGTCGAGATACGATGAACATTCGGGTTGTCATTGAGTTCGTTCATAATTTCGTAAGTCAGATGAGGGACTTCCTGAAGAACAACATCATCTTCATCATAAACAACCGCTGCAAAAGTAGGATCATCAGCGTCAAGAATTTCTGTGATAGTAGCAGTACACGCTTCGTTCTTGGAAGGCATGAGCTTTTTTCCAAGCAACGCATTGATAAGCGTAGATTTACCGGAACTCATCGTGGCGATGACATTTACGGGGAAGATGGCGTTGTTTGTGTTTTCAAAAGCCTTAGTTAATTTGGCATCTCTAAAGTCATCAAGAGGACCTTCCTGCAAATCCTGAAAAACTTTTACGATTTTCTCGTTAATGTCTTCATCGCTCTTTCCTGCGATGTATTTCATGTTGGAGACTTTGATAATGCCTTCCTTCTGTGCCTGTTCAAAAGCATCTTCAAAATCGTCCCAGTCTAATGCCATGCCGCAATATTCCAGAGAAAAATCCAAAGTATTCAGTTCCTCACGAAGCATTTTAGGAAACTTGCCAATCCACTCCTGAAGACGTTTTCCTTTTGTGACTTTGTAGAGGATGCTGTCAGTGGAAACATCTCTACCATTTACTTTTACTGTTGTTTCAAGTCGGTACGGATTGTACTTAACATATACCTGTGCCATTTGCGTTCCCTCCATCGTATAGATTTGCAATTATTTTTTCAAAATGTGCGAACCCGCAATTTACAAACAGTGCATCTACTTCATTGGTCGTTGAAATATGCGGACAGCCGAGTTTTTCTTCGTAATAGTCAGCCAAACTTTGTGTTTCAAACTTGTCCATGTAGTTTTCCATCTCTCTACGCTCAATTCTACTAAATTCTTCCGTTTTACTCTTTTTGACCAAGTAAGCAGCACGAGAAGAAACCGGACAGATTACTGGATTTTTGAATCCTTTAGACACAAGAAATTTTCTTTGGTTTTCAATAGAATCAAGGTAGTTATCATCCTCAGAAATCAGCTGGTCAACCTTGTTCATAACGAAGATTATCTTAGTTCGTCCAAGTCTCTGCTTGACAACTTCGAGATGATGTTCCTCGTCAGTGGTGCCAAGTTGTGTAGAGTTAAGAACATAAATCATCAGGTGGTATTTTCGAGATTTAATCATTCGTTGACTAATTTCGGTATGCTCTACATTTTCGCTTGAATTTACCCCTGGAGAATCGAACAGAATAATTCGTTTGCCACCAAGTTCTCCATTGAAGAATGTGCCAACGGTTATTTTGTAAGATTTATTATCCTCGTTATCACTTAACAGATCTTCCTTTGATGCGTCCATAGAAAGATCATGATCATATTCACTCGATACACCATCTTCGATAGGTTTTGAAATGATGGTGTGTATTTTACTGGTGCAAGCCATATTTTGCATTAGGCTGATGTTTTTGCCTACCAGCGAGTTAATGAGTGTTGATTTGCCAGCACTCATTGTTGCTGTAATCAAAATGTTGTACGGTCTTGCGTTAATAAAGCTGGTGTTTTTCTTGACAAGTTTCAAATAGCGTTTGAATCCTTTGGTCAAATTGCTTTTAAGTACATCTTCCCAAGCCGATGGGCTGCCGAGTGCAGCTTCAAACTCTAAAGCAAAGAATGCTGCATGTTCTTTTGGCAAGTCAAAGTCTGAAATAATTCTGTCGATTATTGTTTTAACCTTTTCTGATTTGACGACTTTTGAGTGAAATCCAAGCATTACCGCCAGATCGTAAGGTAGCAAGTAGCAAAAGCGAGGATCAAACGAAATGTCCATATTATATACAGGCACTTCTTGCTCATCACATAAAGCACCTTTGTAAAACTTAATCTGTGCTTTTGTGTATTTCCTTTTATCCCATCTTACAACCCGAATCAATCTTCTGAGATACATGAAGTATTGAGTTCGTATGTCAGTAGTTTCTTTTAAGATAGGGTTAAAGGTAATGATCTGTGTGCTTGCAAAAATGTCTTGTTGATTCACATCTTATACCTTTTCCTTTCCTGCTATGTTGTAACAGTGTTTGCCACAACTGCATTTATTTGAACTGTTTCGCCAGCTCATTCAGTGATGCTTTTGAAATCTCTAAAATAGCATTTTCCCGATATTTTGCAAAAATGATATATCCATCATCGGAAAGATACACAAATGCAGATTTTCCTCCACCCATTTCAGCATGAGGCTTTCCGTAAGCTCTAATTAGCTTATCTACCGTATCAGGCTGCTTTGGCTCGGTTGTATTATTTGAAACAAGGTGTATCCCGGTTGACCAAAGATGTTTCAAATCTGAATTGAAGAAGCAAACCGCTTTAAGTAAAGAATGAAGCTGATTGCTGTTTCGTTCTTCTTGGAAATACAGAACCATCCAAAGGTCGTTTTTGTTGTAAACAACAAATGACTGGAGAGAGAAAGCCGGAGTTCCTAATTGTGAAACCACGATGCGTTTTTCTGTATTAAGTAACATTTGAAATTTTTCATACATTGCTTTGTCCTCAGCCACTATAAACACCTCCTTACTTGTCCTTGATTACATAGAAGCCAATGAAGCGAGAGTACATTCCTCGATTACATTTAGAAGGATCTTTGATTGTATTACCGGATTCGTCAAATATTGTTGGGTTAGTAGTTCCTGGCTTGTGTGACCAATAGCCGTTTTTGCCTTTTACATAAAAGTGGAAGTCAGAACCGAAGCCAGGAATACGAGGAGATGTTACAAGAGCAAACATTCTCTCATTCTTTTGCGGCTGATAAGATGCAGAATCAACTTCAACCATCTTTTTCCCCAAAGCATCAAAATCCATTTTCATGTATTTCTCGAAAACAGCTTTAACTTCCTTGTCGGAGCCATACTCCATAATCGTCCCTAATTCTTCGGAGGTGTCCAGACCGGCAAAGTGACCAGGAGACGGTTTTTGCTTATAAGCTGTCCCGTTTAGTTCTTTAGGCATTCCATAGGCATACGCCATGCAATTTGGCCCCGCCCTTTTGCTGGATGAGTATAAGCTCTCATCAGTAAATTCATCAAAGGCTTCAAAAAAATCGAGGTTGTTTGAGCCGATGATTGGAGATTCACTGCGATATCTGAGGAACATATCTTTCGGATCAAAACCAAATTCGGCAAATAGGTCTCGATGTTTGCCAACATCGTTCCGAATAGTTGACGAGAGAAAATGTTCTTCTGTATAGCCAAAGGGAGCAAATATTTCTTCTTGTGATTTTATTTCAGTCCCTGTGAAGGAAACTTCTACAGAAGTCCCATCGGCCAGAGAGATATGCTCCTTGGATTGTCCTGTGTAGTCCGGTTCCGATGTAGAAAAGAGTTGCTCAAGGCTGTCTTTCAATGTATCTAAACTGGGAGAATCATTTTTGCCTTTGTCCGGCATCTCTGGTACTACTTCGCATAAACCGATTGTTTCAAATTTTTGATTCATGCCAAGCTCCTCATTGAGTATATTTCTACAAATTATAGTTTGCGTTCATTTTTGTGATTTCAATTTTCATTTCTTCAACGAAATCTTCAGGTGCCGTTACTTTAACACGGCGACCTTGACTTAGAAGCCACATCTTAATACCATCTCCGTAAACTTCAGCTTCAATGGTATAAGTTCTGCCGTTTCGTTCAATGACTTTGGCAGTAGGGAGTTTATCAAGAACTGCTTGGATGGCAGAACCAGTAAATTCAAATTGAATGGTTCTCAGTTTACCAGGCCACATGAATAAACTTCGCTGTCGAAGGAGTCCCTCATCAAATTCGGGAGCTTCATTACAAGTGAATTTCTTTCTGTGTTCAGTTATGTACTTAATCCTGTCTACACGGAAGTATAATGGCTTATCAGGATCACCTTCTGTGTTAAAGGCTATCAGATAAAAGAAATTGTCAGTGAACATCACAGAAGCCGGGCGTATGCGATGCGTTTTCCATGCTCGGTCTGCACGATAATATTCAATCGTTATTTCCTTTTTTTCTGTGATGCAGTTTACAAGTTTCCAAAGCGTTTCCTGGACGCTAACACAGTCATGTTTGATTTCAGTGTAGTGGTACAGTTCTTTACGGATTAAATCATTTAGCATCGGACGATCTTTTGCGGTTGTAAAACTTTTGAGTTTGTTAGTCAGTGTTAAAAGTTCTTCTTTAGAAAAGGCTCTTGAACCAATCATTACTTCAAGCAAGGCGAACAATTCCTGATTGGTAAGAAATTCATCCATATATAGACGGTAGCATTTTGATTGACTGGAGTAGAGTAACTCTGTGTTTCCTACTAACTGCCTATGATCTGCAAGGAAAGCCTTTAGATCGTTAATATCTCGGCTGATACTTTTTGTTGAAACACCATATTCTTCTGCAAGCCTCTGAACGGATAAGTCTTCACCTCTAAGACCACGGAAAAAGACTTCTAATAATCTATCATGCTTTGTGCTTTCCATAACAACCTCCATTCTTGGTCTGCTGGATTCCCCTGTTTTTGAAATCATTATATAAAAAGTGGTGGACAGATGTATGTCTCAGCAAACCATAACAGAGGATCATTTTTCGGGTTCTTCTTGTTCAATAACAGTATCGTCGGGTACAAAATCCATCATATCTCCGGCATTGCAATTCATAACCTCGGCAATCTTCAGAAGTGCAGAAAGATTTACCTCCTGATTTCGCCTTAGTTTTGTAAATGTGGCAGAGGATAGTCCAGTCCGCTTGCGAAGTTCGGCTTTTCCGATTTCTCGTTCCACACACAAATACCACAGTTTTTTATAGCTAACTTTCAAAATGTATCCTCCTTTTCATCTTATTGTGTCTATTATAATCCTCTGGCGTTGAAAACTCAATAAGTTAGTCGGGAAATAGGCTACTTTGATGAAAAAAAGATTGTCTTGTTGTAAAAACAAGAAAATCCAGATTTTCTATTTGAGTAAAAGCCAAAGATTATACACCAGTTATGGAGAATAACCTTTGGCTCTGGCTTATTCGACAAGTTCAGCACTTTCTGCCATTTTGATAATCTCAGAATCATCAATTTTGCTTGGAGTGTATTCCAGAACATAAGTGACTTCCGGAGAATAAGTCCAACAGAGAAATGCCGTGTCATCTT
>OLNP01001993.1_pt1 | contig 15778 bp, 14 predicted proteins | sample 1671951 | NCBI WGS metagenome assembly OLNP01 (sample SAMEA3136629, study PRJEB25190) | human gut metagenome | biome: human gut; feature: human-associated habitat; material: faeces | place: Austria | collected 2013
AAAGATAGTTTATAGTAGTTTAAATAATATAAATATTATTTATATATGATATAATTATTCATAGTGATATAAGCATAAATTATGAGTTTAGTAGCAAACATTACAAACTTAAAAAATAATATTATAGAGTAGAAAGGAAAATATCTACTCTATAATTTTTATAATATCTTTGTTAGGGGAGATTTATAATATGGATATTAAAAAGCTTCAAAGGCTATTAAAAAAAGAAGAAGGCACAAAATTAGATTTTAAATTAAGATTAGAGTTATGGAATGAAACAGGTAAAAAAGAATTAGCAAAAGATATTTGTGCTATTGCTAATTCAAAAGGTGGACGAGGCTATATTGTTGTTGGTGTTGTAGATAAGTTAAAGACAATTGAGGGCATAAAAGAAGAAGAATTATTTAAGGAGGAACAAATTCAACAAATTATATCTTCAAGATGTGAGCCACCTATTCCTATTAAAGTAGATTTTTTAGATATTAAGGATAAAAAAGTTGGAGTAATAACTATTCTTACTGGAGAACAAAAACCTTATCAAGTTAGAGAAAATGGGGCTTTTTATATAAGAAGAGGCTCTACAACTGACATTATGAGAAAACAAGAGCTTTTAAGAATATTTGAAGAAAATTTAGATTTAACCATAGAAACTTCAACAATAGCAAGAAGTGATATAAATTTATTAGATAATAAATTATTAGAAAGTTATTTTAATAAAAAAGGTATTAAATTAACAGAAGAAAATAAAATATTTCTTTTAGAAAGTACAGGAATAATAAATATTGATAAAGAAACTAGCGAAGAAAAATGCACTTATGGAGGACTAATTGTCTTTAGTGAAAAAAATAGCCTATGTATTCCTAATAATATGATAAGAATAATAAATAGAGTAAATAAAAGTGTGGATGAAATAAATATAATTCAAGGTTCTTTAATTACAATGATTTTAAAAAGCGAAGAGCTTATTAAAGATATAGTACCAAGTAGTTATCCAAGGGTTGCTATAATGGAAGCAATAAAAAATGCAATATTATACAGAGCATATTCAGAAGTAAATAGGGTTATAGAAGTAGTAATAGCACAAAATAGTGTAGTAATTGATAGCCCAGGAGAGCTTATACAAAAAAATTTAAAAGGTAAAAACATAAATTATATAAGAAGAAATATGTGGCTTTATGAAAAATTAATAACATTAGATGATAAACATATAATATTAAATAGTGGAAGTGGATTTTCAAAAATGAAAAACTCCTTTAAGGGAATAGGAAAGGTAAAGTTAGTTAACTCTAAAGAAGAAAATAGCTTTAAAGTTATTTTGCCAGGAACAAAAATATAGTATTAATACTGAAAAACAAGCAAAGAGGTTAGAAATAGATTCAGGTTTAAAAGAAAGGAGGAACTGCTACTAAATTTTATTATATTTTAAGTAGTAGGTTTATATATATGTATATAGAAAGGCATGTTTATAAAGATTTTCTAGATTGGAAAGATAATAGTGATTTAGTTCTACTTGTAGAGGGAGCTAGGCAGGTAGGAAAAACCTACTTAGCAACAAAGTTTGCTAATGAAAATTTTAAAAATGTAATTTATATAAATATAGCAGATGATACAGGAAAGGTATTTATTGATATTTTAAATAAACATATAAGTATAGGGGATGAAAAGAAACTATTATTAAATACATTAATTGAGTATAGCAAAACTTTTACTAATACAAAAGATACAGTGGTTATAATAGATGAAATACAAGAATCTAGTTTAGTATATAATAAAATACGAAGTTTTAATCGTTTAATGTATTGTAGATTTATAGTAACAGGAAGTTATTTAGGAAGGACATTTTTAAGTAATGATTTTTGGGAGTCAGCAGGTGACTTTAAGACTATTACAATATATCCATTATCATTTAGGGAGTTTTTAGGTGCAGTAGGAAATGATGTAGTAAATTTATTTGATACTATAGATTTATATGGAAATTCATCTAAAGAAAGTTATGATTTATTAAAAGAATATTACAATGCTTATATTAGTATTGGTGGTTATCCAGCAGTAGTAAATACTTTTTTAAAAGAATTAGATATGAGAACAGTTTATGATTTATATGATAAATTGCTATTAATATTTGCAAAAGAGTCAGCAAGATATTTGCAATCTGAAGAGTATATAATTCTTATTAAAACAGCATTTAATTATTTTGCAAGATTATTAATACGAGAAAAAAAAGGAATGCAAAATAATAATGCAGGAGAAGAGTTAATTAAGTTAAGTAAGAAGTTAAATTATAGAGAGGGTAGTTTAAATTTTAACAAAAAACAATATACTGCTGTATTAAGTTGGTTATTATCTAATTATGCCTTATATGGCTGTGACAAAGCTATAGATTGTGACTTAATGAATATAGAGTATAATCAAAGATTTTACTTTAATGATTTAGGAATATTAAATTATTTGCTAATTAATATGGAAATAGATAAAGATATTTCTATGGGAATACGAAATAAAAATTATGTTTGTATAGTATTAAAGAATAAAAAATTAATGACCAATTTTGCAACATTTGCAAATTATGAGTTAGATTTTTTACTAAAAGATTCTGAACATATTTATGGTATAGAGGTTAAAACAGGAAAAGATTCAGGAAAGAGTGTAATGAAGGCATATGAGAAGGGAAAGATAGATAAAATACTCTATTTAAAAGGTGATACTTATGGTGGAGTAGATGGAAACAAAATAACAATTCCAATTTACTTATTTGAACGTTTTAATTTTAAACCTACACGATACAATAACTTAGACAATATAGATATTTTTAGGAAATGAAGATTATCATTCTTGAAAGTTATTAGAAATAAGGTTATACTAAAAATATTATGATTTTCAAAAAAAATAGGAGGATTTTTTAATGAGTAACGTATTAGATGAGTTATTGGAACGTGGATATATAAAGCAATTTACCCATGAAGCAGAAACAAGAGAATTGCTTGAAAAGGAGAAAATAACTTTTTATATAGGTTTTGACCCAACAGCAGATAGTTTACATGTAGGACATTTTATAGCATTAATGTTTATGGCACATATGCAAAAGGCAGGTCATAGACCAATAGCATTACTAGGTGGAGGAACTGCTATGGTTGGAGACCCAAGTGGTAAAACTGATATGAGAAAAATGCTTACAAAAGAGCAAATACAACATAATGTTGATTCTATAAAAAAACAAATGGAGAAATTTATAGATTTTAGTGATGATAAAGCAATATTAGTAAATAATGCAGATTGGTTATTAAATCTTAATTATGTAGATTTCTTAAGAGAAGTAGGAACTCATTTCTCTGTAAATAGAATGCTTACAGCAGAATGTTTTAAACAAAGATTAGAAAAAGGATTATCTTTCTTAGAATTTAACTATATGTTAATGCAAGGATATGATTTCTATGTATTAAATCAAAAGTATAATTGTAAGATGGAACTTGGTGGAGACGACCAATGGTCAAATATGATAGCTGGTGTTGAACTTGTTAGAAGAAAAGCTCAAGGAGAGGCTTTTGCAATGACTTGTACTCTTCTTACAAATAGCCAAGGACAAAAGATGGGAAAAACAGTTGGAGGAGCTTTATGGTTAAATCCAGAAAAAACATCTCCATTTGATTTTTATCAATACTGGAGAAATGTTGATGATGCAGATGTAGAAAAATGTTTAGCATTATTAACATTCTTACCTATGGATGAAGTAAGAAGATTAGGAGCTTTAGAAGAAGCAGAAATAAATAAGGCTAAAGAAGTTTTAGCTTATGAAGTAACTAAGCTTGTACATGGAGAAGAGGAAGCTAAAAAAGCAGAATCAGCAGCAAAAGCATTATTTGCTGGTGGTGTTGATATGAGTAATGTTCCAACAGTTACAATTCCAAGAGAAAAATTAGGAACAGGAATACTTGATATATTAGCAGAAAATAAAATAGTTCCATCAAAGAAAGAAGCTAGAAGATTAATAGAACAAGGTGGATTATCTATTAATGGAGAAAAGGTTACTGAAGTTACAAGAGTTATTTCAGAAGAAGACTTTAAAGATGGAGCAGCTTTAGTAAAAAGAGGAAAGAAAAATTACAATAAAATTGAATTAGCTTAGACATAGAAATTAAAAATTTAAAGCATTAAATTTAAGGTGTATGAACAAAATAAATTCATACACCTTATTTTGATAAATAATTAATATATTAAATTACAAAAAAAGTAAAAAATCATATAAATTTATTGACCTTACTCATTAAAGGTTATAATATTATAATGGTAAGTACAAGTAGAAGAGGAGAAAACTTATGGCTTTATATGCTATATCAGATTTACATTTATCCTTTAGCACAGATAAACCAATGGATATCTTTGGAGAAAAATGGGCTAAACATGATGTAAAAATAAAAGAAAATTGGCTTAAAATGATAAAAGAAGAAGATACAGTTCTTATAGCAGGAGATATTTCTTGGTCTATGAAAGCTGGAGATAGTTTAGCTGATTTAAATTGGATAGATAATCTTCCAGGGAAAAAGATAATTTCAAAGGGAAATCATGATTATTGGTGGGGAAGTATTAGTAAATTAAATTCAATGTATGAAAATACAAAATTTATACAAAACAATTTCTTTACTTATAAAGAATATGCTATATGTGGAACTAGAGGGTGGATATGTCCAAATTCAGAAAAGTTTACAGAAAAAGATAAAAAGATTTATGATAGAGAACTTATAAGATTAAGATTATCTTTAGATGAAGCAAAGAAAAATGGATATACAAAATTTATAGTTATGATACATTATCCACCAACAAATGATAAGTTTGAAGAATCTGATTTTGTAAAGATATTTAAAGAGTATAATGTAGAAAAAGTTATTTATGGACATTTACATGGACCAGCTTTATCAAAAGTATTAGATGGAGAATATGATGGAATAGATTATATTATGACTTCATCAGACTATTTGAATTTTTGTCCTAAATGTATATTAGAAGAATAATGTGAAAAAGTTATGTGTAGGGGAGTGTTTTATGGCAGTTAATGATTGGAAAAATTTTCTTGTACCTTATGAGCAAGCAGTAGATGAACTAAAGGTTAAAATTAGAAGTATAAGAAAAGAATATAGGAAAAGAAATGAATACTCACCAATAGAATTTGTAACAGGAAGAGTTAAAGAGGTTTCAAGTATTTTAGAAAAGGCTAACAAGTTTCAAATTCCAGTAAATAGAATTGGTTATGAACTTGAGGATATAGCAGGACTTAGAATAATGTGTCAGTTTGTTGATGATATAGATAGAGTTGTTGAAATATTAAGAGAAAGAAAAGATATGCAAATTCTTTATGAAAAAGACTATGTTAGAAATGTAAAACAAAGTGGCTATAGAAGTTATCACATGATAATAAAATATCCTGTAAATATGGCAAGTGGAAATATAGAAATATTAGCAGAATTTCAAATAAGAACTTTAGCAATGAACTTCTGGGCTACAATAGAACATTCATTAAATTATAAATATAAAAAGCGACTTCCAAAGGAATTAAAAGATAAACTTAAAAGTGCAGCAGATGCAGCCTTTAAGCTTGATGAAGAAATGCTTGAAATAAAAGATGAAATAAAAGATGCTCAAAAGCTTTTTGAAGTTAAGTCAGATATTATATCTAATATAATGAATAAAATATTGGTTTTAAGTTCATTAGACAGAATAGTAGAAGCTAGTAGATATGAAAAATCATTAAATAGACTTTTAGAAGATGGCGAAGTGTGGGAATTAGATAAATTATTAGATTGTATAAATAGAGATATAGAAAAGTTTAGAGAAAAAAGTTAAATATGTAAAGTAATTAATAGTTGAGGGGGCATGAAAATGGAAAATGAAGCTTTATTAAAACAAGTGCGAGAAAATCCAATGCTGCTTAAAGAAATAGAAAATCCAAGTGAAGAATTAATAAAAACAGCAGTAAGAAGAAATGGAATTGTAGTAAGATTTGTAAAAAATCCTAGTTATGAAATAAAAAAGGAAGCAATAAAAAGCAATCCCTTATCAATAGAGTATATAGATTATGTTGAGGAAGATTTGCAAGTTTTAGCAGTAAAAATACTTTGGAATTCATTAAGACTTATTAAAAATCCATCAGATAGAGTTAAAGAAGAGGCTGTAAAAAGTAAGGGATGGGCAATTCAATACATACAAAGTCCTAGTGAAAAATTATGTCTTATAGCAGTAAAAAATGATTATGATGCTATAAAATACATAAAAAATCCTTCAAGGGAAGTTCAAATAGAGGCTATTAAAAAATATTGGGGAGCTATTAAATTTATAGATGACCCAACTTTAGAAATAAAAAGACTAGCAATAAAAAGTAATGAAGAATCTATTAATTTTATTTCAAATTATGATTTAGATGACCTTGAAATATTTATAGCAGATAATATAAAAGTTGTTAAGTATTTATGTGGTTCAATAGAGCCAGAAACAGTAGTAAAGGTATTAATTAAAAAGTTAGATGATGATGATTTTACAGAAGAATATATAAAAGACTTTTTAAACCTTGAAGTTTTAGAAATGGATAAAATAAAGTTTATATGGGAATGTGGAAACAAAAGAGCTAGAAAAATATTAGTGGATTATATGCTTTCAAAATAGGGGGTAAATTATGAAGTATTCAGAAATTTTAAATACAGTAAATTTAATAATTGAAGTTGGCGATGTTCCTCTTATTATTGGAGAAAGTGGTATAGGAAAAACTGCTTTAGTAAAAGATTTAGCAAGAATAAATGGATATGAAACTGTAACAATAGATGCTAATTTATTAAAAGAAGGAGAAATAGGAGGACTTCCTATAGTTAGAGATGGAAAAACAATATATGCTACCCATTATAAGCTTATAGATTTAAATAGAAAAGCTTCAAAAAATAATGGTGAAGCCCTTCTTTTTATAGATGAACTTAATAGATGTGAGCATGCAGTTCAACAAGAGTTAATGAATCTTATTTTAAATAGAGAAATTAATGGCTATGTACTTCCACATGGAGTAAAAGTAGTGGCAGCTATGAATCCATCTAATAAATATGATAATTTTGAAAATAGTGAGTATCAAGTAGTTGATATGGACCCAGCTCAAGAAGATAGATTTGTATGGCTTAATATGGAATCCGATATAAAAGAATGGATTAGATGGGGAATGGGTAAAGGAAATATTCATCCAGATATTATAGAATTTTTATCAGCTTTTCCAGGATATCTTCATACTCCAGATTCAAAAGAAAATTTAAAGGCAACTCCAAGAAGTTGGGAAAGAATTTCTAAGGCATATACATTGTATAAATCTAAAGAAAAATATCCTTTAAATATACTTCTTAATGTTGTAAAAGGAAATGTAGGAGTAAGTATAGCAACAGATTTTGCTAATTTTATAGCAAATAAGAAGAAGCCTTTAATGAATGCAAAAGAGTTATTTAGCTATGAAGTTCTTCCAGAGGAAATAAAAGATGAATTATATAATGAATCACAATCAAGATTATATATTTTAGCAAAGAGTGCATTAAATTATTTAGAGGATAATAATAAAATTAGTAATATAGCATTATTTTCAGAAATCCTAAAATGCTATCCAAGAGATTTAAGACTTGGAATTATGAAAGAAATTAGAAAGGATTATTCAAAAAGTTTATATGAAGCTTTATTAGATTCAGATGAATTTATGGAGGCTTTCTTTGAAATATATGTAAGTATTTAAGGAGAAAAAAATGAATTTTTTAGATAAGAAAAAAAGTCTTTTAGAGAAAGTAGCTAATATAAATAGTGTAAGTGAAATAGGTAGTGATTATAAAAGAGAATTTTTTGATTTCTTATCTAACATAGTTATTGATATGCTTCAAGGAGAGGATAATTTCTTTGGAGCATTTATGCTAAAGATAGAAAAAGATATTCGATTTGATATTACTTGGCCTATTGCAACTGTGCCAAAACTTAATGGATTTATAATGTATTTTAATCCAATATTATTTTTGCAATATGAAAAGTCAGAAATGGCAGCACTTTTTAAACATGAAATATATCATATGATGTATTCACATTATAGTAGAGAAAAAGTATTAAAAGATAAATATAGCAATTATGTAGTACAAATTGCATTAGATATATCTGTAAATCAATTTATTAAAAATTTACCAGCAGATTCTAAAAGACTGGATTATGTAAATAAAGAATTTAATATTAATCTTAAGAGTAATAGAAGTGTAGAAGAATATGCAAACATCCTTCAAAAAGAGTTAGAAAAGAAGGCTAAACTTTCAGATAAGGTAAAAGATAGTGATAAGATAGTAAGAAAACTAGATATATCAAGGGCTCATGAGTTATGGGAAGGCATAGATTTAAGTAATGAAATCATAGATAATAATGTAAAAAAGATTGCAGTAAGTATTATAGAAGACAAAGCACCAGAAAATATACATAAACTTATAGCAGGATATGATAAAAAAGGAGAGTTATCTTGGGAAGAAATAATAAAAAGACTTCTACCATCTATAAGGTCAGGTTATAAAAAAACAATAATGAGAAGAGATAGAAGACAACCAGAAAGGGTAGAACTTAGAGGAAAGTTGCCTAATATGATTCCTGAAATAACAGTAGCTATAGATATTAGTGCTAGTATGAGCGATGAAGATATAAAAAAGATAATGATAGAAATACTTGCCCTTACTCAAAATAGGAGAGGAAATATAACTGTTATAGAATGTGATAATGAAATAAGAAGAATATATAAATTAAGGTCACCAAAGGATATAAGAAAAAGAAAATCTAATACAGGTTCAACAGCATTCTCACCAGTTTTTGAATATATGAAGGAAAAAAATTTAAGAAATAATATTCTTATATATTTTACAGATGGCGTAGGAGAAAAAGAACTAACTGTAAAACCAGTAAATAGCAATACTATATGGGTACTATCTGGAAAGGAAGAACTTTCATTAGAAAACCCTTTTGGAATTATAAAAAGGATAAACCAAAACAAAGTTGTTGGAGAAGGAAAAAGTGCAGCATTAGACATGATAAGAGAAGTTGTAAGCAACTTAGCAAGAGAATTTTAAAAAAGGGACTGTTGCAAAAAGAATTTTTATAACAATATACATTGTAATATGCACTTAGCAAAGTACTATATATTGTATTAATCTTAATGCAACAGTCCCTTTAATATATTAGTGACATCCACCGCCACAGCTAGCACATCCGCCACCTTCTGGTGCTTTAACTGGTTTTAAAGAAAGACCTCTTCCTTCATTTTCTTCAGATGAAAGAATTATAAATCCTTCAAATTCTTCAATTAATGTTTTTTCAGCTATGAAAGTTATATCATTAACAACTTCAGATATATCTTCATCTCTTACTTCACTTACTGAAATGTTAAAAACAGGACCACTGCATCCATATCCAGCTAAGTTAATTCTTATGTTGTAATTATCAACATTATTTTCAGCTAAGAAATCTTTAAATTCCTTACATGCTTCATCACTTATATTTATGTATTTCAAAATAGTCACCTCTTTGTATTAATTACTACTTGATAATTTTTATCATATGTTTAGTATATCATATATTCTTTTCATTTCAAGGGGGATAAAAATAAAAATTCACCCTAGACAAGGGAGAAAATTTGATATAAAGTATAGAAAAAGAAAAATTTAAGGAGGGTTAAATTATGGTAGATCATATAAATGATGGTAATTTTGAAGAAGAAGTTTTAAAGGCAAAGGGAGTAGTTGTTGTAGACTTTTTTGCAACTTGGTGTGCTCCATGTAAAATGCTAGCTCCTATATTAGAAGAAATATCTGAAGAAGTAAAGGAAGCTAAAATAGTAAAGATTGATGTTGATGAAAATCCATTAGCAGCAAATTTATATCATGTTTCAAGTATTCCAACAATAAAAATATTTAAAGATGGAGAACTTAAAGATAGTAAAGTAGGATTCCAACCTAAAGAATTTCTACAAGAAGCAATTGAGGAATTAATTTAAAAGAAATTTTCCTAAAAAAGGTTAATAATAACCTTTACTCTAATTATCAATTGTAATATACTAAAAGATGTATTTAAAAAATTGATAAAGGGAGAAATTTATGAAACCATATGTTGAAGATTTTATTATAGGTAAAATGAAAGAATATAATAAAAAAATTTCTCAAGGTAGTTTTGGCAACTATAAAATAGTAAAAAAAGAGTGTAATGATAATATCATAGATGGTTATTTATATAAAAGAAAAGGTAACAAAGAATCTGTTATAGAACTTTTAAATGGAGATAATCTTGTAATGAAGTTAAGCCATAAAGAAATTGAAAGTACTTTTGAAATAATAAAATTTGCAAAAGGAAAAGTTGGAATTGTAGGTCTTGGGCTTGGTTATGTAGCTGAAGAAATAGCTAAAAAACAGGATGTAACAGAGGTTATTGTATATGAAATAAGTAGTGATATTATAAAGCTTTATAAAAGTAACTTTGAAGAAAATAAAAAAATAAAAATTATTGAAGGAGATGCTTTTAAAGGAAAAAGTGAAAGCTTTGATTATTTTTATGTAGATATATATAATTATGTTCTTTCACCAAAAGTTGTGGATGATTATAAGTTTTTTATGAAACTTCACAATATAGAAGATTATGTTTTTTGTGGACTAGAGCATTTTCTTTTAAGCTGTAGCTATGAAGAAATAATATGGGTTTATATTCCTGAAATATGGATGGACATGGCAAAAGGAATATCCACAGCTTTATCTATATCAGGATATATAAAAGGCTATAAGCAATTAGATGAAAAACTTGTAAGTACTGTTTTAGCACAATTTAAAGAAGTTTTTAACGAAGAACTTTAATTAAAAATAAAAGAAGTTATCATATTAAGAAATATTTTATTAATTTCTTTCTATAATAACTTCTTTTTCTATTTCTAAATTAAGCTTATTAAAACTTTAAGTTCATTATTTTATGAAGTAGTAACTTAGAGCCTGTAAGGCACGAACAGTTGAATAACATAATGAACCTAAAAGTTTTTTATTTTTGTATTATATAAAGAAAGAATCTTTTATTTAACAACAATGTTTACTAGTCTTCCTTTAATAACAATAACCTTAACTATATTCTTACCTTCAGTTGCAGCTTTTATAGTTTCATTTTCTAAAGCAGCTTTCTTTATTCCTTCTTCATCAAGGTTAGAAGCAACATTTATTCTGCTCTTTATTTTTCCATTAATTTGTATAGCTATTTCAACTTCATCTTTAACTAAAGCATTAGGGTCAAATACTGGCCATTTTTCATTAAATACTGAAGTTTCCATACCTAATTTACTCCATTGTTCTTCAGAAAAGTGAGGTGCAAATGGAGCAAGTAATCTAATTAAATCTAAACAGTTTTCCTTTAAGAATTCTAAGTTTTTAGTATCTTCTTGTAAGTATTTAGTTAAAGCATTTACAAATTCCATTATTCTTGCTATTGCAGTGTTAAATTGCATTTTATCTCCATCTTCAGTAACACCTTTAATAGCTGTATGTCTCCAGAAATTTAATTCCTTTTCAGCACTATCTAAAGTAGTTTTTCCTTTACCAGATTTTATATCTTCACAAACTATATCAATAGTTCTTTCTATTCTATCTACAAATCTAGCAACAGATTTTATTCCATCATCACTCCAAGCTCCACCTTCTGTATAAGCAAAACCAAACATTAAGTACATTCTAAATACATCTGCACCATATTGGGAAATATAAGTATCTGGAGAAATTGTATTTCCCTTAGACTTACTCATTTTAAGACCATCTGGTCCTAAGATAAGTCCTTGGTGAGTTAATGATTTAAATGGTTCATCAAAGTTTAAATATCCCATATCTCTTAATGCTTTAGTTATAAATCTAGCATAAAGAAGATGCATACATGCATGTTCAGGACCACCAACATATTTATCTACTGGAAGCATTTTATTTATTATTTCACTATCAAATGGTTTTTCAGAGTTCTTGTTATCTGGATATCTTAAATAATACCAAGAAGAACATACAAATGTATCTAATGTATCAGCTTCTCTCTTAGCTGGACCTCCACAACAAGGACAAGTTGTATTTACAAAGTCTTCACATTTAGCAAGAGGTGATTTTCCATCTGGTGCAAATTCAACATCATAAGGTAATTCAACTGGAAGATTTTCCTCTGGTACAGGAACAGTTCCACATTTATCGCAATAAATTATTGGAATTGGAGCTCCCCAATATCTTTGTCTAGAAACTAACCAGTCTCTTAATCTATAGTTAACCTTTTGGTGTCCTAAACCTTGCTTTTCTAATTTTTCAACTATTTTTATTTTACCTTCTTCAGTAGTTAATCCATTAAATTCTCCTGAATTTGTTATAACTCCATATTCACAATAAGGAAGTTCTACTTCTTCACCTTTTTTATTAGTTATAACTCTTTCTATTGGTAAATTAAACTTTGTAGCAAAAGCAAAGTCTCTTTCATCGTGAGCTGGAACTGCCATAACTGCTCCAGTACCATATGTAGCTAATACATAATCTGAAATCCATATTGGAACTTCTCTTCCGTTTATAGGGTTTATTGCATAAGAGCCAGTAAATACACCTGTCTTTTCTTTTGAAATTGATTGTCTTTCTATTTCAGATTGTTTAGCAGCAGTTTCTTTGTAATTTTCAACAGCTTCTTTATTTTCAGCAGTAGTTAATTTATCAACTAATTTATTTTCAGGAGCTAAAACAACATAAGTAACTCCATTTAAAGTATCAGCTCTTGTTGTAAATACATCAAATTTTAAATCAGAATCCTTAACTTTAAAAGTTACTTCAGCACCAGTAGATCTTCCAATCCAGTGTTTTTGCATAGCAACTGTTTTTTCTGGCCAGTCTAAATCATCTAATTTATCAAGTAATTCATCAGCATAATCTGTTATTTTTAAGAACCATTGAGTTAAATCTTTTTTAGTAACTTCAGTTCCACATCTTTCACAGCATCCGTCAACAACTTGTTCATTTGCAAGAACAGTGTTACAAGAAGGACACCAGTTTACAGGAGCTTTTTTTCTGTAAGCTAAACCATGTTTATAAAGTTGTAAAAATAACCATTGAGTCCATTTATAATATTCAGGATCACAAGTTATAACTTCATTTTCCCAGTTAAACATAGCTCCCATAGCTTTAAGTTGTTGTTCCATAGTTTTAATATTTTTATAAGTAGAATCTTTTGGATGAATTCCAGTTTTTATTGCATAATTTTCTGCAGGAAGACCAAAGGCATCAAATCCCATTGGTTGGAATACATTATATCCTTGCATTCTTTTAAGTCTAGCCCATGAATCAACTGGACCATAGTTAAACCAGTGACCAGCATGAAGTTGAGCTCCTGATGGATAAGAGAACATTTCTAAAGTATAAAGCTTCTTATCTAAATTTTTTGCATCGAATTTGTACAATTCATTTTTTTCCCATATTTCTTGCCATTTCTTATCAATAGCAGTTCCGTATTTTCCCATTAATAAACCTCCTAAAGTTTTGTTGAAATAAAAAAACCTTTCATCTCTAAAGGAAAGAGACGAAAGGTTAAATTCCGTGGTACCACTCTTATTAGGATAAATATATATCCTCACTTATGTTATGATAACGGGTATTTCCCGTACTTGCTTTTAACAAGTAAAGCTCCTTAGACAAGTTCCCATAACTATAACATCATTTTACACCAACCAATGACTCTCTTAAGATATAAATATATGGTACTACTTCCATTTCAACGCTAAAATATATAATTTTCTATTTTTATATTATATATTTGCTAAGTAATAAAGTCAACTTAATAAAATTAGAACCAGAGACAAAGACTTTCTATAGCAAGAGCTATACTAGCAAAACCAGATATATTAATTATGGATGAAGCAACGTCAAATTTGGATTCTATAACTGAAAGTGCGATTGAGAATACATTGGATGAGTTTACTAAAGGTATAACAACTATTGTAATAGCTCATAAATTGAGTACTGTTAAAAAATGTGATAAAATTTATGTTATAGAGAATGGAACAATTACTGAAGAAGGGAATCATAATAAACTTATAATGAATAATAAAAAGTATAGCAAACTTTATTATCAGCAATGTAATAATTAAAATAATACTATTATGGTAAGGAGATTGAAAATGAAGAAAAGATTTTTTGATATGGTAGCTTTTATTATATTATGCACTGTTATGCTATGTGGTTGTATTAATAAACAAGTAGAAATGACAGAAGAATCAAAAACATATTTAGCAGCAGTTGAAGAAATGGTTTCATTTTATGAAAAAAATCCTTATATTTTTTATAATTGTAAGGATAAGAAAGAGTGGACAACCACCTTGGAAAATTTAAAGAAAGATATTAAAAATAATAAGGTTAGTGAAAGTGATATTTATTATAGAATGTCATCATTAAGTGCAGTTTTAAATAATTCTCATACTCAACTTGTTAACCTAGAAGATAAAAGTGAAAAAGTATTGCCCATAAAGGGAAATTTTTATGGTGATAATTTTTATATAGTATTTACAAATTTTGAAAATAGAGAATTGTTAGGTTCTGAAATTATAGCTATAAATAATATAAATTTTGAAGAAATAGAAGAAAGGTACTCAAAGATAATATCAGCAGAAAATAATCAATGGGTTAGGAGTACTATTTCTAATAGTATATTTACAGAATCTTTACTTAAGTATTTAGATATATGGAAGGATGATAATATTTTTACAGTGAAAACTCTAGAGGGAAAAACTGAGGATGTTATTATAGATTCAATAAGTACAGAAGAATTATATAGTATTATGCCAGATTTAAATAATTACTTTGGTTATGAAAGTATGAAAGAATCTATTGAAAATAATAAACCAGAAGATGCTTATGATCAATATTGGTTTACTTTAGATGAAGATAATAGAATATTATATTTTCAATATAATACATGTTTAGATAAAAATGATAAAAGTGCAGTAAGTATAAAACAGGATGTAAGTAACTATCCAGACTTTAAAGATTTTAGAGAAGAATTCACACAATTTGCAAATAGTAATAAAGATTATTTTGATAAAATAGTAGTAGATGTTTCAAATAACAGGGGAGGAGTGCCATCACATATTGATAATCTAATATCAGAAAATATAGATTTATTTAACTCTAAGAAAGTTTATGCAATTATGACAAAAAACACTTATTCAGCTGGTGTATGTGCTGTTAATACTTTAGTAGATAAATGTAATGCTACAATGGTAGGGGAAGAAACAGGTGGCTCTATTGAAGTGTTTGCAGTAAGTGAACGTAGAGTTTCATCTATTTTACCTTATGAATATTCTAGTGGTAATAAAAAAATCGATTTATTAGATAAAGCAGGTAAAAATACTAAGGATTATATGAGGGGTGCTATTCCAGATATAGAAGTAGAAGCTACTATAGAAGATAATATTAATGGTATTAACCCTTATTACCAAGCAGTTATAGATAATTAAATTGAATCTGTTAAGTTAGTATGAAAATAAATATAAATAAAATTTTATAAATATGCATATTAGAAAAAGGCGAAGCAAATAAAGGCTGCTTAAGTAAATTTTTTAAAAAAGCATCCAATTTTTAATATCTTTAGTTGAATAGTTTGCTCCAGCAACCATAGCAGGTGTCAAATTATTCAAAGAAGAATGTTCATGTAAAAAATTATAATGATAAATAAATGTTGTAATAAGAGCAACAGCTGATTCAAAATTTTTAAAGCC
>OLNP01002011.1_pt1 | contig 15680 bp, 8 predicted proteins | sample 1671951 | NCBI WGS metagenome assembly OLNP01 (sample SAMEA3136629, study PRJEB25190) | human gut metagenome | biome: human gut; feature: human-associated habitat; material: faeces | place: Austria | collected 2013
CGAGGTTCCGGCGTTCGCGCCGCTCTACGCCGTGTACGCGCCGGTCAAGCGCGAGCCCGCCACCGCCACGCTCATCCCGTACTTCGCCTGGGCCAACCGCGGCGAAAACGAAATGACCGTCTGGCTGCGCGGCTGATATTTGCTCTCGGCTACTCTGGTAGCCATGGGCATCACGACATGTCGGCTCGAAGGGCCGGTGGACTTTTACTCGGTCGGGCAGTTTGTGTCCGGACCGGGCTGGCGCCATCTGCGGCGCACCATCGACACCTTCGAGCTGATGTTCGTGCGTCGGGGCGTCCTGCCGATGCGGGTGGGGGAGCAGACCCTGCATATCGAGGCCGGCCAAATCGCACTCTTGCCGCCGAATGTGGAGCATGCGGGCGCCGACATCATCACGTCTGACGTGGACTTCTACTGGATGCATTTCAAATTGCCGGATGCGCGCATGCTCCCCGATGACGCGGGTCTGCCGCAGGACGACCATTGCCTGCTGCTGCCCGATGAACGCACCCTGCCCGACCCCGACCGGCTGGCGGTGATGTGTGGGCAGCTCATCGACATCTATGCGCGATTCGGCCCGTATTCCAACGCTTACTGCGATTACTTCGCCACCGGCCTGCTGCTGGAGGTCAGCGCGCAGGAGCGGCTGAAGGCGGACTTTGCCGCCCATCGTACGCTTGCCGGCTACCGGGGCGACGGCAAGCCCATCACCAGTGCCGACCGCGTCCGGCAGCAACAGGAATGGGCCATGCATGTCGATTCGGCCGGTGCCGCTGGCGATTCGTCCGGCCTGGCGCCGATGCTGGCCATCCGCTCGTGGATTATGGCCAATGCCTTCGACGACATCACCGTGGCCAAAGTGGCCGCGCGCTTCCACTATTCACCCAGCTATCTGACCGCGATGTACCGGCGCGTGTTCGGCGTGGGTGTGGCCGAGCAGATCATCGAATATCGCATCGACCGTGCGCGCGAACTGCTGAGTTCTACCGCTTCCAGCGTGGCGGATATTGCGCGAGAAGTGGGCTACGCCGATCCCAAGTACTTCATGCGCGTCTTCAAGCGCCGCACTGGCCTGACCCCCGGCCAATACCGCGACGCTTTCCCCGCCCGCCTCTACAACACCGTGTGATTAGGGAAGGTCATGGTCCTAACCCTAGGAAAAGTGCGCATGGGCGCCACTACCACGTGGGAGCGCTGGGAACGGTTTGACGCATGCCGAAACCTCGCACGTCACGCTGCACGGCACTTGGGCAGTGGGCGCGGCAGTCGGGAATCGCCGCCCTATTTCGGCGTTTCAGCGTTACCTGTTTGCCGAACCGACAGTGGACTCGCGCGGAACCAGTGTGTATCCAATGGTGGCGCGCGTGGCCGGCATGCCAGCGGATTCGTCGGACCTGCCGTCGCCCTGGTCGCGCTGCTCCACGCGGCGGGTGATCATATCGAGCGCGAATTGGGCGAGCTGATCGAGATCCACTTGGACGGTGCTCAGCGTCGGTGTGGTGTACGAGCCGGCCGTGGCGTCGTCGAAGCCGATGACTCTCACATCGTCGGGCACGCGGATGCCGTAGTCGGCAAGGCCTCGGATTACTCCGAATGCGGCATAGTCGTTAATGCAGAAGATGCCATCGATGGCCGGGGTGCTTCCCGTTGCCCGCGTGGTGCCCGGGGAACAGGACTCAGCAGTGTCATCAGCCGATTGCGCACGAGCCTCGAGCATCGCCTCGGCGATGGCATGACCGGCTTCGATGCCGCTGACGCTACCGTAACCAATGAAGTTCGTCGATTCGTCATACGGCAGCCCGGCATCGAGCAACGCGCCGCTGGCCCCGCGCAGGCGCAAACCGCTGGAACTTTCCACGTGCGCCAGTTCGGTTCGTGGCGAATACCCGTCGCCGACGATGGCGATGCGGTGGCATCCGCATTCGATGAGATGCTGCACTGCCGCCCGCGCGCCGTCTTCGTTCGGGAAATTCACTGTATCGAACGTGGGCGTTTCCTCGCAGGCGTCAATCAGAACCAGCGGTCGGCCGTGGTTGATCGCGGAAAGCGGCACACCGGCATTCAGGCCCGAAGCGTGGATAATCTCGCCGTCGAACAACTGCCCGGAGAACGGGTTGTTGGCCAGCGCGTGTTTGGCGGCATCCGGAGAGTACCGGGTTTGCTCCACGAACGGCGTCAGCCCGCGCTCGGTGGTTTCGGTGACGAGCGATTCGACGAGTTTGGAGTAGAACGGCGAATCGAATTCGTTGACGATGATGTGGATGATGTTGCTGCGGCCGGACTTCAGCATGCTGGCCGTCAGATTGATGCGGTAATCAAGCTTTTCGGCCACCGCCAGCACCTTGGCGCGCGTGGAATCCTTAACACCCGGCTTGCCGTGCAGCGCATTCGAGGCGGTCATGGGGGAGACCCCGGCGGCTTTCGCTACGTCGCGCAATGTTGGTTTGCCGCTCGGCATAACGTCACCTCATGTTTCGCCTGTGATGGGCATTGGATCATGCCCGTAATGCTTCCAATGGTTGTAACGGTATTCACAACATCGTGTTTTGGCAAATGGTGGCTGTGTGCCGGAATCGCTGAAAATGCTGCGCTTAGGCGATGACGCGCCGAGCGTAACATGCGCTTGCTTGATATCGTTCCGGTGGAAGAATATGTAACGGTACATACGTCGGTGTGCCAAGAGGCCATGAAGTTCGTCGTACGTTGGGATGGGACTCTCCGGGGGAGTGGCGTCACTCTTCACCTATCCGTACGTGCGCGATGCCGATTGGTTTGCGGCTGGCATACCGCCGTAGGGCAACTTATGCGAATATCAACGAAAGCAGGATACGATGACGGATCTTCCGCAGAGCCTTCCTCAGGCATGGCGTCCGCCGATGGGCTGGAACAGCTGGGATTCCTATGGCACGACCCTCACCGAAGACGAGCTGCTGGCCAACGCGCGGTTCATGGCTGAACACCTGAAAAACGCCGGCTGGGATACGCTGGTCATCGACATCGACTGGTACGACCCGACCGCCCGCGCACATGGTTACAACGACAACGCGCCGCTGATTCTCGACGAATACGGCCGTCAGCTGCCTGACCCGGTGCGTTTCCCGAGTGCTGCCGGCGGCAAGGGATTCGGCCCGCTCGCCGCCGCCGTCCACGAACTGGGCTTGAAGCTTGGCATGCACATGATGCGCGGCATCCCGCGTATCGCCGTGGACAAGAACCTGCCCGTATACGGCACCAACTACACCGCCAAGGACGTGGCCGACCTCGACCACGTGTGCAAGTGGAATCCGGACAACTACGGCCTGAACCAATCCCACCCGGGCGCGCAGGCCTGGTATGACGCGCAGCTCGACCTGTTCGCCTCCTGGGGCCTCGACTTCCTCAAGGTCGACGACATGCAGACCCCGTTCCACTCCGACGAAATCGCCGCCTATCATCGCGCCATCGCCAAAGCCGAAGCCAAATACGGCCGTTCGATTGACCTGTCTCTCTCGCCCGGCGGCTGGGTGGCGACGAGCTACGTCGACTTCCTGCGCGAGAACGCCCAAATGTGGCGTATTTCCGACGATCTGTGGGACCGTTGGGAAGACATCTACCAGCAGTTCGCCCGCCTGGCCCGCTGGGCGCCGTTCCAGACCACCGGCCACTGGGCCGACGCCGACATGGTGCCGTTCGGGCACATAGGCCTGCGCGCCGAACGCGGCGACGACCGCCAATCCCGCCTTACGCTGGACGAGCAGAAGACACTGCTGGCCCTATGGTGCATGGGGCGTAGCCCGCTTATGGTCGGCGGCGATCTGCCCACCAGCAACAGCGACGCCATCGCGCTGCTGCAGAATCCCGCGTTGCGTGAGGTGCTTGCCGGCTCCACCAATAACCGCGAGACCGTGCGCGAACGGATTTTTGGCAAATGGTGGGATGAGAGCACCTACCGTGGCGAGTTCATCGTCTGGTCCGCCGACGCAGCCGATTGGGCCGATGGCACACGTTCCGCGCATCACGGCGGCCATTACGCCGCGCTGTTCTGGACCGGCAGCGACACATACGAGATCGGCCGCAACATCCAGCTCCAATCCATCGTGGGGCTTGACGCCCGCAATGACGATTGGACACTCGCCGATCTGTATGCCGACGCGCCGGGCGAGCCCGCCGACGTGCGTCTTGAAGGCGTGGGTGCCGACCGCGTCATCACCGGCACGATTCCGCCGCACGGCGTGCTCTGGGTGGCCCTGGACCGACGCTGAAACCGAACCTGCCTCCGCCAACCAACCTCCTGAACCGACCGCCCGAATCGTATGGAGAAACCTGCCATGAATGCGAACATCGCAAACGAACAATCCCCGGTAGCTGTTCCGCCCGCAAGTTGGTTCCTACGTGCGTTCGCTGGCGTTCTGACCTGTAGGTGGACTGTCTCTGTCTGTTCGTTGTCTTCGCCTTGCTTGCGTTTTGTACGTTTTATCTGTTTCGTGAGTTTCGTGCGTTCTGCGGATTTCACGCGTTTCGCGCAGTGCCGCACGCTGATCACCATTCAGCGTGCGGCACTTTTGCATATCTCACGTGTTGCGGGAGATGCCGATTCCGTCGCACAATACGTAAAACGTGAATGAACCACTCACTATGCTGGGTTGTTTGAGCGTGATATGACATGCGCCACTTTCCCGGGAATGCGTTGCGAATTGGACCTGTTCGGAGGTGTGCAGCGACGCATTCCGGGGAATGTTGCGCTTAGAGAGCCGCGTATCGTTGCTAATGCGGGGAACACGCAGAGTTGCGGGCCGTTGCGATTAGACGCAGGTCGCCTAGACTAGTACGCGTTTGCGAAAGTCGAACGTGCTTCGACCGATGAAGGAGAGCTTCGGTCATGCGGCCAATGACAGGCGCAGTGCGAAGCACGGCTGATCGTGAATCGCGGCGGCAGCGATTGCCGCGTGCGGCGCAGGAGCATGCCGCACCATACCACAAGCAAACAATCCCCAAGAAACGGTGATCTCCTCACATGTACGTCGATCCGGGAATCAATACCAGCGCAAGCAATCTCAAATGGGTGCTGCCATACTGCAAACCAGACCTGCCCCGCGTGGTAGGCGCGCTTCTACTGTTCATCGCAAATAACACGATGGCCCTGACCATTCCGATTCTGTCCGGTATCATCGTGGACCGCGTCATCGTCGGCGGACATGCCGACGAACTGCCACGTCTGTGTGGACTGATGATCCTCATGACCATCATCCGCGTGGGCGCGCGATACGGCTACCAGATGTGGATGGAGCGTTTCGGCCAGAACTCGGTCTACCGCCTCGTCTCCGACGAATACGAGAAGCTGCACGAGCTCGACTTCACGTATTTCAACCACACACGCACCGGCGACATCATGAGCCGCCTGACCTCCGACACCGACGCGATCCGCCACTGCCTGAGTTGGGTGAGCTATCAGATTGCCGACTGCGTGGTCATGTTCGTGGGCGCCCTGTGCGTGATGTTCGCCATCGATTGGCGACTCGCGCTCGTCCTGGCCTGCGTCACGCCGTTCATTTTTGTGCTCACGCGCGGCCTGTCCACGCACGCCCACCCGCTGTTCTTCGCCATCCGCAACTCGCTGGCCTCCCTCAACTCCATGGTCGAAGAGAACATCGAGGGCAACCGTGTGGTCAAGGCATTCGTGCGCGAACCGTACGAGACCGAAAAGTTCGACGAGCACAACGACGATTACATGCAGTGCAACATGGCCTTGGCCTACAACTCGCGCAAGTACATGCCGTGGCTGGACGGCCTCGGCTTCTCGCTGCAGCTCATCACCCTCGGCCTCGGCGGCTTTCTGGTCATCAAGGGCTACATGACCCTCGGCAATCTGGTGAGTTTCAACTCCTTCCTGTGGATGATCGACGGCCCGGTGCGCCAGTCCGGCTGGCTGATCAACGACTGGCAGCGATTCAACGCCAGCTGCATCAAAATCCGCAAGCTGCTCACCGAACAGCCGCGCATCGTGGAGAAGCCCGACGCGGTCGAAGCCGTCAAGCAGGCGGTCACGATCGTCGAGCAAGTCAAGCACGATGATGAGGCTACCGGGGCTACCGGAGCGCCCGTGGCTTCCGGAACATCCGGTGCCCAGCAGTCCACCGAACGCAAGTCCTGCCCGCTGCACATCAAGGGCGACATCCGCTTCGACCACGTCAGCTTCGCCTTCCCGGACGACCCGGAGACCCCGATCCTCAAGGACCTCGACTTCACCGTGCCCGCCGGCTCCAAGCTCGGCATCCTCGGCGAAACCGGCGCGGGCAAGTCCACGCTCGTCAGCCTCATCTCCCGCTTCTACGACCCGACCGTTGGCCATGTGCTCATCGACGGCATCGACGCACGCGACTGGCCGCTGGCCACCTTGCGCTCGCAGGTGTGCATCGTGGCGCAGGATACCTTCCTGTTCTCCGACACCATCGGCGGCAACATCGGTTTTGGTGCCAGCGGTGATAGCGACGACCGATATATCCAGAAAATGGCCCAGATCGCCGGCGCGGACAATTTCATCAGGTCGATGCCACAGGGTTATGACACCGTCGTGGGCGAACGCGGCGTGGGCCTGTCCGGCGGGCAGAAGCAGCGCCTGTCGCTGGCCCGCGCGCTCGCGGACAATCCGTCGATCCTGATTATGGACGATACGACCTCGGCCGTCGATATGGAGACCGAGGCGGAGATCCAGAAGCACCTCAAGGAGATGGACGGCGGCAAGACCATCGTCGCCATCGCCCACCGCATCTCGTCGGTCAAGGATTCCGACCTGATTCTGGTGCTCGAGCACGGACGTATCGTCGAACGCGGCACCCACGCCGAACTCGTGGCCGCACACGGCCGCTACTGGGACATCTACCACAAGCAGCTCGGACTCCAGTCCGGCGTCGCACAAGGTTTTTAGAAGAGGACTTATGGCACAACGCAATACATACCGCGAGGATGAGGAACTCGAGGAGCAGATCAACTTCCGGGACATCCTGCGCGTCGGCAAATATCTCAAACCGTATATGGCACAGGTGGCGCGCATTCTCGTCGTCGTCATCTCGATGAGCTGCATCGTCGTCGCCGTGCCGTACCTGACCAAGATCATGATCGACGAGGCGATCCCGAACAAGGACCTCGGCAAGCTCGGCATCCTCGCCGTGATCCTCGCCGCGCTGATCGTGCTGTACGAGTTCGGGCTGCGCTACCGCACGGTGGCGATCACGCGCGTCGGCCAGCTCATGCTCAAGGACATGCGCCGCGATATCTTCACGCATATCCAGACGCTGCCCTTCAGCTACTTCGATTCGCGCCCGCACGGCAAGATCCTGATCCGCGTGGTCAACTATGTGAACACGCTTTCGGACACGCTGAGCTCCGGTCTGATCAACGTGATCTCCGACGTGTTCACCTTCGTGATCACGCTGATCGTGATGTTCGTGATCGACTGGCAGCTGGCCCTGTGGAGCCTGATCCTGTTCCCGGTGCTCATCATCTGGGTGCGCGTGCTGCAGATCTTCCAGCGGCGCGCCTTCCAGAAGCTCTCCAACAAGCAGAGCAACCTGAACGCCTACATCCACGAGTCGATCGCCGGCGTGAAGACCACGCAGACCTTCGCGCAGGAGCAGGCCCAGTTCAGGACCTTCCAGGAGCAGCAGGGCGAGGTGCGTTCCGCGTGGATGCACGCCGTGCACATCCAGTTCCTCATGTGGCCGGGCGTGCAGACCATCTCCGTGATGACCATCTCGTTCATCTACTTCGTCGGCGTGATGGGCTTCGGGGGCGTGAACGTGACCACCGGCGTGCTCATCGCGTTTGTCGGCTACGCGAACAACTTCTGGAATCCGGTGATCAACATCGGCAACTTCTACAACCAGCTCATCACCTGCTCGGCGTACCTCGAGCGCATCTTCGAGACGCTCGACGTCACGCCGGAGATCCGCAACAAGCCCGACGCGGCGGACCTGCCGCAGATTCGCGGGCGCGTCGACTTCAACGACGTGGTGTTCCGCTACGAGAAGGACGGCCGTAACATCCTCAACCTCGTGGACTTCCACGTCGAACCGGGGCGCACGATCGCGCTGGTCGGCCCGACGGGCGCCGGCAAGACGACGATCATCAACCTGCTGTCGCGCTTCTACGACGTGTCCGAGGGCTCGGTGACGATCGACGGCCACGACGTGCGCGACGTGACGCTCGCATCGCTGCGCCGGCAGATGGGCGTGATGCTACAGGACACCTTCATCTTCTCCGGCAACGTGCGCGAGAACATCCGCTACGGCAAGCTCGACGCCACCGACGAGGAAATCGAGGCGGCGGCGAAGGCCGTGCACGCGCACGAGTTCATCATGGAACTGCCCGACGGGTACGACACGGTGGTGGAGGAGCGCGGATCGACTCTGTCGGCCGGCCAGCGCCAGCTCATCGCCTTCGCGCGCGTGCTGCTCGCCGACCCGCGTATCCTGATCCTGGACGAGGCGACGAGCAACATCGACACGCGCACCGAGGAGGCGCTGCAGGCCGGCCTGCAGCATCTGCTCAAGGGGCGCACGAGCTTCATCATCGCGCACCGCCTGTCGACGATCGAGAACGCGGACGAGATCTTCTACATCGATCACGGCCAGATCGTCGAGCACGGCTCGCACGCGCAGCTGCTCGCCGCCAAGGGCGCGTACTACCGCCTCTACGAGTCCCAGTACGCGATGATTCGCGTGGCCAGTGGAGCGCCGGAAGAGTGACGAGATGTTGCTTTAGGTATGTTTCGTGATGGCATTATCGGTAACGATAAACACTGTGAAATATGTAACGGTACGTGTGAAAAACATGCAGTCGTGATTGGAATACGTTCTGGAAAATGTTGAAATAGAGCGAAACGCGCTGAAGTCGGCACGGGGTTGCTGAGTGTGGCAGATAGTTTAGAATATGTACCGTTACATATTTGATGTGCAGAAGATGCTCGCATCTTCTGCACGCGGGTGAAATCTGGGGAGTGGTTTGGCGATGGCAGACAAACTGGTAGCCACATTGGACAAAGCTGGTGTACGCAAGATCAGCACGGACCTGTGGGGCGTGTTCTTCGAAGACATCAGCTATTCGGGCGATGGCGGGCTCAACAGCGAACTCGTGCAAAACGGCGCGTTCGAATACAACCGTGCGGATAAGCCCGAGTGGAGCAACTACACCGCTTGGCGCAAGATCGTGCCCGCCGGCTCGTTCGCCGCATTCGGTGTGGGGGAGACCGCGCCGGTGGCCGAAGAGAACCCGCATTACGCGATTGCCGAAATCGGCAAGGTGAGTGGCGAGCAGACTGCTGACTCGGCTGTGTCTCGGGCCGATTCGGCCCTATCCCAGACGGATTCGGCTTGTACCCCCGCAGCTCCCGCTCTGGAAAACCTCGGTTTCGACGGCATGGTGTTCCGCGCCGGCGAGACCTACGATTTTTCCATCTGGACCCGTGCCCACGGCAAAGCGCTGCCCGTGCAAGTCGCACTGATTGGCGATGATGGCAAGCCGCTCGCTGCCACTGTCGTGACCGCACCCGCCTCCAATGCTTGCGGCGAATGGACCCAGCTTCGCGCCGAACTGACTATTACTAGCGCACAGGCCGACCCGCAACCCAACGCCGAAATCATCGCCACCCAAGGCGCTCTCCGCCTGACATTCCCCGAACCCGGCACCATCGACCTTGACTTCGTCAGCCTCGAACCGCGAACCACCTATAAGGACCTCAAGCATTTCCGCCCGGATCTGGTCGAGGCGCTGGCCGACCTACACCCGCGCTTCATGCGCTTCCCGGGCGGCTGCATCACCCACGGACTGGGCCTGAACAACATGTATCACTGGGACCGCACCATCGGCCCGGTGGAGCATCGCCCGCACAACTTCAACGTATGGGGCTACCACCAGTCGTTCCGTATCGGTTTCTACGAGTACTTTCGCCTGTGCGAGACCATCGGAGCCAAGCCGCTGCCCGTGCTGCCGGCCGGCATGAGCTGCCAGAACACCAGCCAGGGCCCGGTGCCTGTGGCTCAGGAAGACATGCCCGCTTACATCGACGAAGTGCTGGGCCTCATCGACTTCTGCAACGCCGATTCGGCCACCAACAAGTGGGCCGCCAAGCGCGCCGCAATGGGCCATATCGAGCCGTTCAATCTGGAGTATCTCGGCATCGGCAACGAGGACCTGATCGACGACGTGTTCAAGAACCGCTTCCAGCAGATTTTCGACGCCGTCAAAGCCGCGCACCCCGAAATCACCGTGGTCGGCACGGTCGGGCCTGCGCCGAGCGGACAGGACTACGAGCAAGGTTGGGCGTATGCGCGCGAGGCCGGCATTCCGATCGTGGACGAGCATTCCTACCAGTCCTCCAGCTGGTGGTTTCACAACCTCGACCACTACGATCACACCGACCGCAAGGGCCCGAAGGTCTACCTCGGCGAATACGGCTCCTGGGACACCCAGCTCATCAACGGCTTGTCCGAAGCGGCGTTCATGGGCCGCATGGAATTGAACGGCGACGTGGTGCACATGGCGTCCTACGCGCCGCTGTTCGCCAAGAACGGCCACACCAGCTGGAATCCGGACCTCATCTACTTCGACAATGAGAACGTCTACCGCCCGTACAGCTACTGGGTGCAGCAGATGTACGCCACCACCACCGCGGACACCGCTTGGCCGGTCTCGCTTGACGGACCCACCACGTTGCGTCGTGACTTGCCGAATACCGTAAGCCTGAAGATCGATGGCGGCGCCCACGCCGATTTCGCCGACTTCTCTCTCGAGACGGCCGATGGCACGCATATCGATCTGCCGGACGTGAGCTACCAAGGCAATGGGCCGGTGTCTCTTCCGGTACCTGAGGGTCTGGCGGCCGATTCATACACCATTCGCGCGAAAGTCACCTATTACGAAGGCATGTGGGGCGTGCGAATCGCGTCCGGCGACGTAAACGGCAAGAACTATAACGGTACTTCGCTTGGCCGTGGATTCAGCGTGCAAGTAGTGCGCGAAGGCACCGGTTATGCACTCGCCGGCACGGAAACTTCAATGGACGCGGTACGCCCCGGAACTACGTGGGATGTGCGCATTGAGATTGGCAATCGCGGCGAGCAGATGCGACTGTACATCGACGGCGCGCTGGTCGCCGACGGCCATGAGACACCGGACGAGCCGCGCCGGACCGTCACCGTATCCCGCGATTCGACGGCTGGCGTGACTTACTTGCGTGTTGTCAACGCGCTGCCTGAATCCGTAGACGTGGACTTGGCTCAGGTGCTTGCTGCGCTGAATGTGCCTGATTCAGCCAAGGCTGTAGTTGAGGCAACCGTGCTTACCGGCAACGATCCGTATGCAGGGATTCGGGGAGAGGAATCACCGACTTGCCCCACCTCGCACGAAGTCAACCTTGCTGACGGTACATACACCGCTCCTGCTTGGTCGTTCACCACGCTTGCCGTACGAGGCTAACCCAATCATTCCGCTCGGTGATGCGCGCAATACGTGTGACGGCTATGCCCCGGAATCCGCAGTAAGGACGGTCGCGGCGATCGCGCCGGTCGCCGGGGCCGAGTGGAAGCGGTACTACGACGATGTGACGTGGGATCCGGACGAGGCCAAGCGCCGCACCAAGGACGACCCCACCAAGCCCGAAGTCGAGCTCTAGCCCGTTGCGGCTGCAACCGTGCCGAGCATCAACGTGCCGATCCGTCGTGCAGCCTGATATCGTTCCCCTCGCTTTCTCAACGGACATACAGCCGATTCGGATACGGAAATCGGCTGTATGTCCGTCAGAGGGAAGGGAACAGAGAAAGGGGTTTCAGCCCTCGATGCGGGCACCCCAGATTGCTTGATTGCCACCGATCGCGGAGAACGTCAGCGTCGCCCGGCCATCGGTCTCCCTCGGTAGTACGGCGAACACGCCGGTGTACGTCATGCCGTCGATCGTGATCGCCATGTCGCTGTCGCAGCAGTGCACGCCGGCCGGCGTCGCGCCGAGCATCCGCCACGATCCTCGCGACACGGGGCCGTCGGTCGACCGCGGCAGGTTCGCGTCCGGCGTATCGAAGAAGTCGACCACGCCGCCGCTGGTCACGCGGCCGTCCGGCTGCAGCGTGATCGTCTCGGGCAGATTCACGCCATGCCACGTGCCGTCCGCGTTGCGCGTGCCGTTGAAATACGCGTGCGGATCGTGACGTACGAATTCGTAGTCGCCGGACACCAGCGATGGGTGTGCGAGATCCGATTCGTGTACGGGGCGGACGCAGTGGCATAGCCGGGCGGCCAAGTTCGGCGCACTGCTGGGTGCAACGATGTAATCGCCGAAGCCGTCATCGTCGTCGCCGACGGTCGGATCGGACGTGTTCGCGGCGGTCGGCGGGACGGCTGCCGAGCCGCGATACTCGTACGGCGCGGCCGTCAGCCAACCGTCCGCGGTCGGCAGCAGCTCGCGCACATGCGTCTCGTAATCCTCGTCGCCGCGGTCGATGAACCGCGTATGGTACGTGAGAAACAGTCGGCCGTCCGAACCGCGCGTGAGTACGGAATTGTGTCCCTGTGACACTTCGACCGTATCGTCGTCGGCCGGTCCGCCGCTCCATTTCACCGACGACGTGAGTCGGATGCCGGTGTCCTTGGTCTGATTGTCGGGGATTTCACCGTTGGAAATCGCGGGGTTGCCGTTCTGGTCGACGTACGGGCCGACGAGGTTGCGCGAACGGAACAGACGGATCTGGTAGCCGCCGGTGCGGCCGAGCCAGCCATACGCCATGAACAGATACCACCAGCCGTTGCGGTGCACGAAATACGAGCCTTCGCCGGAGTTCCAGTAGCCGCCGGCGACCTTCACGCCGTAGTACGGGTCGGCGGAATCGTGGACGAGCGGATAGCGCACGCTGTAGTCGCGCAGACCGGTTTTCGGATCGAGCTTGAACATCCAGATGCCGCCGAACCACGAGCCGAAACTCATCCACAGTTCGCCGTGATCGCAGCGGATCGGCGCGGCGTCGATCGCGTTGATCCGCGTATCCTTCAACGATGCATACCGTGACAGATCGCCATGCGCGGCCTCGTCGCCGAGCACACGTGGCACGTCGGTGCGGCCCACATTGTCAACGTTGAAACCGGAGTAGACGACAGGACCGACGTATGTCCAGTCGCCGTCGAGACGATTGGCGGTGAGCAGCACGATCACCGAACGGAATTCGTGACCGTTGACCGACAGGTACATGCACCATTTGCGCATCACGTCGTTCCAGATCACGTCCGGCGCCCACGTGTTGCCTTCGAGCGCGGGGTTCTCCGGCTGCTTCGGCCATGCCTCCCAGATGCCGCCGAGCAGCGAGGCCGGGTCGCGCGTCAGATTGTTCTCGAAGCGTTCCCAGTGGACGAGGTCGGTACTGCGGGCGCAGCGTCGGTGGGTGCCGAAGACGTAGTACGTACCGTTGTCCTCGACGATGGCCGGGTCGTGGATGGCGATGCGGCCCGGGGCGAGCGGGTGTTCGACGAATCGTTCATCGGCGGGCGATTCGGTCGTGGGTTCGGTCGTGGAGGTGGTTGCGGTCATGGGTTAGCTTCTTTGTGATACATGATGTCTTTCTCTTAACGGACTTACAGCCGATTTCACCAGTGAAATCGGCTGTAAGTCCGTTAAGAGAAATGGGGTGGTTCAAAGGGAAGGGCGAGGACGAGGGCGCGAGGGAAGGGCGGCAATGAGAAAGGACTACTTCTGCGAGGCCCAGGCGCAGAGGTTGTCGCCGATGACGGAGAACGTCATCTCGACCTTGCGGTCGTCCTTGTCGCGCGGCAGCCTGTCGAATGCGCCGTGGTACTCCACCCCGTCGAGCGTGATGGTCATGTCGCCGGTGCCGTCGGACTTGTCGAGCTTCCACGTGCCGGTCTTGTCGCCGGTCACCTTGCCGTCCTCGGTCAGCGTGATGTTCACCGGCTTGTTGACGCCGCGGTAGTCGGTGCTGTGCTTGTCGGTGACCTTCTTCGGGCCCTTGAACGAGGTCCTCTGGTCGTGGATCACGAACTCGTAGTCGCCGGCCACGTTCTTCGCGTCGTACTTGGTGTCGGCGGCCTTGGTGCCGGTGTATTCGTACGGCGCGGCGACCAGCCAGCCGTCGTCGGTCGGCAGCAGCTCGCGCACGCGTACCTGGTGCATCTCGCCGGTGTCGGAGAAGCGGCTGTGGTACACGATGTACGTGGTGCCGTCGTCGTCCACGAACGCCGAGTTGTGGCCCTGCGCGACTTCGATGTGCGAGTTGTCGTTGCCGCTCCACTGGATCGAGCTCATGAGACGCACGCCGACCTCGCTCTGCCAGTTGTTGCCGATGGCGCGCTCGCTGACTGCGGCGTTGCCGTTTTCATCGATGTACGGACCGGTGATCTTGTCGGCGCGGAACATGCGCACCTGGTAGCCGCCGGTCTGCTGCAGGTTGCCGTAGGATGCGAACAGATACCAGTGGCCGTTGGTATGCAGCAGGTACGAGCCTTCGCCGGAGTTGCCGAAACCGCCGCCGAGCTTGATGCCGTAGTAGGCGTCGGACTGGTTCTTGACCGTCTGGTACGTGGTGCTGTAGTCGCGCAGGCCGGTCTTCGGATCGAGCTTGAACATCCACATGCCGCCGAACCATGAGCCGAACGTCATCCACAGGTCGCCGTTGTCGTCCTGCTTGACGCACGGGTCGATCGCGTTGATGCCGGTGTCGGTCTGCGACGTGTACCGCGTCAGGTCGGCGCCTTCGCCGAGCACCTTCCAGACGTCGGTCTTGGAGGCGTTGACCTTTTCGAAGCCGGAGTAGGTCACCGGGCCGACGTAAGTCCAGTCGCCCTCGATGTCGTCGGCGGTGAGCAGCACGATTGCCGATCGGTAGTTAGCGCCGTTGATCGACATGTACATGCACCACTTTTTCATCGTTGCATTCCAGATGACGTCAGGGGCCCACATGTTGCCCTTGACGTCCGGGTTGGCGGATTGCTTCGACCAGTTGGTCCAGATGTCGGCGAAGATCTTCTCGTAGTCGGTGCTCAGGTTGTTTTTGAAGCTGGTCCAGTTGACGAGGTCGTCGCTTTTCAGCCAGGCGAGATGCGACCCGAAGATGTAGTACTTGCCGTTGGCCTTGACGATGGATGGATCGTGCGATTCGCCGCGCTTGATCTCGGTGGCGCTGGTCTGGCTGGAGTCGCTGGAGTTCTTGGCGTTCGACGATGCGTTCGAGTTGGCGTTCGACGAGCAGCCGGCCAGCGTGCCGACGAGCACGGCGGCCGCCAATGTGGTGGCGAACGCCTTGCGTAGGGTGCCGGTGAGGGTCATGTGTTCCTCCTGTGTGTGACAGTGGTGTTGTGCAGCACTGCGTTTGTACAACGATGTAAATTGGGATATACTATACATCGACGTAAATGAATTGTCGAACCGAAAGGGACAAGGAATGTCCGACTCCTACTCACTGCTGTGCTATACGCGTGTCCCCACGTCGCGCGAAGAGGCGAACAACGAAGACATCGCCTTCAGCATGCACCTGGCGCTGCGGTCGCATCTCGACGGCTCGTGGACGCCGCTTAACGAAAACTACGGCATCTTCTTCGCTGCCGGCGTGCCGATCGCCGCGGCGACGCCCGAATCCCGACGTGCGTGCACCGCGGCGGCACGATTCAAGACCGATCCGTACACGACGGTGCGAGCCGCCAGCGACGCC
>OLNP01002012.1_pt1 | contig 15671 bp, 13 predicted proteins | sample 1671951 | NCBI WGS metagenome assembly OLNP01 (sample SAMEA3136629, study PRJEB25190) | human gut metagenome | biome: human gut; feature: human-associated habitat; material: faeces | place: Austria | collected 2013
CGGAATCGGCTAAAGTGCGATGGCGAAATTGGTTGTTTTTACAGTAGCGCTAACATTCGGTCCTGCCCGGCCGTGCGGTTGTCCGCGGCGCGCGGCGAGCCGGTCGCGTTTATCGACTTGATCCACCTCTCCACGGTGCTCTTGCCGAGGTCGTGCTCGTCCATGATCCCGCGCTTGGGCTTTCCGGCGTTGTGGAGGTCGACTATCTGCCTCTTGAACTCGTCGGTGAAATGCCTCGGGTGCCTGGGGTCCCTCATATACGGCCCTCCCGTCTCCTGCGCCCCTCCCGGAACTGTCCACATCGGTGTAGCCAATCCGGTGTCGGCGGGGGCGCTGTTCACCTACCTCGGCCCCGCCCTGGCCAGGACCGGCCCGCTGCCGTCGACCAACAACATGATCGAGGGAGGGGTGAACTCGCAGCCGGGGCCGTCCTGCGCAACCACCGGGGGCTGACTTCGGTCAAGCGCGTGAAGGCGGTGCTCTGGTGGTGCCACGCGCACTCGGGGGACGCGAGGGCGGCCCGCGGGAAGCCCGCCGCGATGCCGACCGACGCGGACATCGACTTCCTGTTCAGCGTCTGCTCCGCCTCGCCGTCGCGCGAGGACGGAGGGCCGGAGTGGGGCGACGGGGCCGTGTGGGGGGACCTCCACCACAGGGGCCCGTGCCCGTTCTGGCTGGATTAATGGATGGAAACGGATGCTCTATCCGGACACACATTTTGTCCTATAAGCTTCCTAATGCTTCTCACCATGTGAAACCCTACGTTCTCTGGACTGCATGACGGCCCAGCGCGATGCACCGCACTGAAGATAAGTGTTGCTGGTGAGGCGCGTTGTATGATTTTGACTGATTTGCCTCTTTGTATCAGACTATGACTGATTATTGAGTAATTGCAATTAGACAGGTATTTAGCAGTGGGTAAAAGATTAATTTGGATCGATATGGCTAAAGCGTTAGCGATTCTTTCGGTTGTGGTTGGCCATACGTATCTGTACGGAAACCCAATTCTTTCTTTTGTAATGAGTTTTCATATTCCCCTCTTTTTTGTCTTGTCTGGATATACCTTCAACGTTCAAAAGTTCAATAAGGCAAAACTGGTCAAGCGGATCGTATTTCCGTATATAAGTATCTGTGTTTTTCTTGGAATTCTTAGCCTCATTCATAATGGCAGTAATGGATCGGTTTCTTTTTTGTTGTCTGTCGTATGGGGATCGGGCGGCACTGTCGACTGTTTTGATATTCCCGGCATTGGCCTTGCCTGGTTCTTGCTTGCGCTATATTTTAGCAAGGTGATATTTGCCAATATTGAGGCATTTTTTTTAAATTTTAGTATTAATTGTTTTTTAAAGTTACTTTTTTACATTATAATTTCTTATTTATCATTTCTTGGATCGTCTTATTTGGTTTTGCCTTTTGCATTAAGCCAAGCTTTAGTATCTTTACCTTATTTGTGTTTAGGTCAGCTTTGTCGTGAGATTGACTTTTCGGAATTAAAACGGACAAAGCTCCCCGTGATTTTTATCGCATTAACAATTTGGGTTATTGGACTCTATAAGGGAGTATTTTTTAGCATTGGCAATTTATTTCACGTCGGATCACTTGCGTTCGGACTCTTGATGACCTTATCGTCATCTTTTGTCCTTCTATTGTTCTTTTCTTCGTTTGAGCGCGTATTCTCTCTTTCGAAGCTTTTCACTTTGATTTCTGAGTTGGGTAAGAACTCGTTACTTTTGCTCTGCCTTCATCAGGTTGAAAGTGCTTTTATTAACTGGTCGACTGTGGAGTTTATATCTTTAGGTGTGTTTTCATTCCTAGTTTCAGGTGTTATTCATCTCATGCTTGTTGTTAGTATGTATGTGCTAATCAGATTGTCTGCTCCAGCTTTGAGCCGAACAGGCTTGTAATTTAATTATTGTCCTCAGGACTATTGCGGAGGTTTGGCGTTGAGTAAAATCGCAGTTATTATTCCCTGTTATAACGAAGCCATGACGATAGGAAAAGTAGTCGATGACTTCTCGCGCGAGTTGCCGGAAGCGGATATCTATGTTTATGACAATAATTCAAGCGATGATACTGCTTGCATTGCTCGTGAGCATGGGGCCATTGTTCGATTTGAGTCGCGTCAGGGTAAGGGCAATGTTTGCCGTCAAATGTTTCGTGATATCGATGCCGACTGCTATCTTATGGTTGATGGCGATGATACTTATGACGAGACAATGGCTCGCGCGATGTGTGAGCCGATTTTAAAAGGCGAAGCGGATATGACGGTTGGAGACCGTCTTTCTAACGGTACCTACGCCGAAGAGAACAAAAGGGCTTTTCACGGGTTCGGTAATAATCTTGTTAGGGCAATGATCAAGTGGATCTATGGCTATTCGTTTGATGATGTTATGACGGGTTATCGAGCGATGAGTCGACCTTTTGTCAAAACTTTTCCTGTACTATCTGAAGGTTTTCAAATTGAGACCGAACTTTCAATTCATGCTGTTGACCGTCGTTGGCGCATCAAGGATATCCCAATTGTTTACCGCGACAGGCCAGCCGGATCTGAATCTAAGCTGTCTACTATTTCTGATGGAATTAAAGTTGTTTGTATGATTGGCACCTTATTTAAGGACTACCGTCCTCTGAAGTTCTTTGGTCTGGTTTCTGTTCTTTTCCTACTCCTGGGCCTTATTGCTGGAATTCCGGTAATTATTGATTTCGCACGCACTGGCCTTGTTGCACGCCTCCCTACTGCTATTCTCGCTACTGCCTTTATATTCCTTTGCGGTCTTTCTTTGACAACAGGGCTTATTCTTGATTCTGTTGCTAAAGTTGAGCGTAAGGAATGGGAACTCAGCGTCTATAAGATTGGCCAAAGTTTCCAAGATAAGGAGTGCTAGATGTCTCATGCTTTATATGGGGTTATCTACGAGGATTTTTGTAGTGACGGCTTAATGTCGGGTCGAATTAGGTCTCTTGTAGATTCTGCAATTAAGTACAACTCTCTTATTCAGCCGGGCCGCTCGCTTGTCTATCATTTTTATATGGGTGAGAAGTGGCAATATCCTTGTTTAACTGATCTTTCGACATTAAATGGTGGGCTAACTGTTACCGAGGGACTTCAGCCTTTCTTTTCTGTCAAAGCTGAATCTTTGGTTCAGCCTTTGTCCGAGTATTCACCCCATTATTTCGCAGTCCTTGAGCATATCAAAGACGATGGACATCGTTATATTCTTTTGACGCCTGACGATGCCACCGATGCTGACGTTGAGACGCATAACTCTCTTTCGAAGAAGCAGGAGCTTTATCGCAATCTCGAAGCGTGCTGCCCGGTTGCTTTTGACGATATTCGCGAAATTCAGCGCCAGCGTCGTTGGAGTAGGGGATTGGGCCCTGTTGATCATTTTGAGGCTCCAGATTTAGCGAAAATTAATCAAGAGCAGACTACTCACCATCCCTATCTGGAGATTGCTCCCGGAGCCGTTAGGCTCGGGGCTGAGAAAGCTGTCATTATCGGTATGCATTGGCTTCAGGCCGGCGGCGCTGAGCGCTGGGCTGTTGAGACGGTGCGCCTTGTTCGCGAAGCGGGCATGCTGCCTATTGTCATAACGGATCGACCCAGCCATCAGCCTTGGATCGATAGGCCGGAGTTCAAAGATGCCTTGGTGCTGTGCCTTACGTTCCCTATACAGGAGCGTCCAGGCGATGAGCCTTTGCTTCGATCGCTTGTTGAACAATTCGATATTAAGGGCGTCCTCATTCACCATTGCCAATGGCTTTATGATCGTCTGTGGTGGATCAAAAAGTATCGACCCAATGCGACTGTAGTTGATTCTCTGCATATTGTTGAATATCCCTATGGTGGTGGTTATCCCAATCAGGCGGTTAGTCGCGATGCGTTCATTGATTTACATCATGTGATTTCTCCCCAGCTTGTGTCTTGGCTTGTTGAGTCGCATGGAATTGATGCTAATAAGGTTGTAGACGCTCCGCTTGTTGGGCTTACTGCTGACGGGACTGCTAAGGCGTGCAAGGAACCCGCGTCTAAGAGCAAGCTCACTGTTTGCTTCGTGGGCAGGATTTCCCGCCAGAAGAGGCCCGAAGCATTTGTCCTTCTTGCTAAGAAGCTCGATAAGTGTGCTCCTGGTCGTTTTAGGTTTATCATGCACGGCAACGGTGATTTGGATCCTATGGTGGACAAGATCATTGCTCGTCATGGACTCTCCGACTTAATTGAGCGGAGGGGGATGCAGATTCCTGTCGATAAGACCTATTCTGATTCTGATGTCCTCGTTGTTTCTGCCATTAATGAAGGAATTACTTTGACGACGATTGAATCTCTCAGTGCTGGACTGCCTGTTGTCTCAACTGATGTCGGTTCTCAGGATACGCTTATTCCAATTGAAGCATTGACTCCACGGTCTACCCGCGATTTTATTAAGTGCGCATCGCGTATCCTTTTAAAGATGCTCGAGGATAACGATTTCCGTAAATCCGTCTGGCAATCTGAGATGGATAAGCTTGTGGAGTTTTCAAAGCTAAAAAATGCCAACACCCTCTTTACTGAGATTCTGGGGAAGTGGAGTGATGATGAGCAATAGTCCTACTGTTACCGCCGTTGTGGTGACATATAACCGTCTCGACAAGTTGAAGAATGTTCTTTCTGCCCTTGAGGACCAGACGCTTCCTCCCAGTGAGCTCGTTGTTGTTGACAACGCCTCGACTGACGGCACCGGTGATTTCCTGGCTTCATATGCAACTGAGCAGCACGGCGGCATGTCCGTTAAGGTAATTTCTTGCGCGGAAAATCTGGGCGGAGCCGGTGGTTTTTCCACCGGAATGAAATCTGGTTACGATAGCGGCTCTGATTTTGTTTGGATTTTTGACGATGATGGCTATCCCGAGCCTGATGCCTTAGAGAAGCTGATTCAAGGCTATAACGGTGCCGTTGATGAGCTTGGTCCCGATGTCCCATACGCTTGCTCGGTCGTAAAGTTTATTGATGGGTCTATTTGCGAGATGAACAATCCCGTGCCCACTTGGGATTGGGGTCGTTTGCTCGCAAAGGGGCAAAACTCTGTCATGGTCACCTCCTGCTCGTTTGTTTCGGTACTGATTCCACGTTGGGTTATTGAATCTTTCGGCCTTCCTTTTAAGGAATATTTTATTTGGTTTGATGATGCCGAGTACACGCTTCGCATTACTAAGACCTGCCCCGGTGTTCAGGTGCTTGACAGCGTGATTATTCACGACATGGCATCTAATAAGGGCGTCAATTTCTCGATGATTGATGAAAAGAATGCGTGGAAATTCTCTTACGGCATTCGTAATCAGGCATCGTATAGGCTCCACCACGAAGGCAAGGCTGCCTATTTGTTGTTTTGTGCCCAGGTTTGCCGCAGCATGAAAGCCGGAGGAGTGGATAAGAAGCTACAGCGTCAGATGCGTAAAAAGATGCGTGAGGCCATTAAGTTCAATCCTAAAATTGATTATCCTCAGACTATGTAACCATTATTTGTTAAACAGGGTTGATTTATTTGGCTCGTCATGTATATGGCGAGCCTTTTTACTGTTGGTATTTACTGGATTGCATGATGCGCAATGGAGAGTTTCGCTCTTACGGGTATTATTACTCTTTAATTATTGTTGATATTGGAAATGGACGGCGGAGCTGTTAATGATATCTAAAAGCGATCAGGGAATGATTGTCTCGTCTCATGCGAAGAATGAGGTAGAGAAAGATCGATTTATTCTCAAGCAGCTGGTTACCAAGGATTTTAAGATCAAATATAGGCGGAGTTTTTTGGGTGTAGCTTGGTCTGTCTTAAATCCGCTGCTCATGATGATTGTTATGGCTGTTGTCTTTTCGACCATCTTTGCTCAGGGGCGAAACGGCGCAGTGAGTCCTGAGCTTTACCCTCTGTATCTTATCGTGGGTAATGTTACTTTTTCCGTAATGTCGGAATCTACTAACCAGGCTCTCATGTCCATCATTTGGGCGTCATCGCTGCTAAAGAAAGTAAAAGTTCATCGATGGGTTTTCCCTGTTCAGAAGGTGCTCTTTTCGCTTGTTAACTTTGGTTTTTCCCTTATCGCCGTTGCCATTGTTATGTTTTGGTTCCATGTTGTTCCCACTTGGCATTTGATTCTGCTGCCCGTCTGTCTCTTCCTTCTCATGCTGTTTTGCATGGGATTAGGTATGATGCTCTCGGCTCTAACCGTATTCTTCCGTGACATTATGCACTTGTGGAGTGTTGTGATTACTGCTTGGACCTATCTCACTCCTATTTTCTGGACAACAGACTTTATCGGTCAGATGCCACATGTTGTTCGCATTATCATGTACGCGAATCCCATGTATAACTACATTCAGTTTATGCGCGATATTTTCTTGTTCCAGACGACTCCGACTTTTTTCACGGTTGGTATGTGCGTAGCTTGGGCGGTTGTTGCCCTTGTATTGGGATACGTCGTATTCCATAAGTCAGAGCACAAGTTCATTCTCTATATCTAAGGATTGACCATGCCTTTTTCTGTTAAGGACTACAGGGATCAGCCTCTCGCCGTTGAAGTCAAAGACGTAACTATGATTTTTAATATGGCCTCAGAGTCCCTCACTAATCTCAAAGAGTATTTTATAAAGCTTGCAAAGCATCAGCTCTTTTTTGAAGAGTTCCGAGCCCTAAAGCACATTTCTTTTGATATTCATCGAGGCGAAGTTGTAGGTCTCGTTGGTACAAACGGATCCGGCAAGTCAACCATGCTTAAGATTATTGCCGGCGTACTCGAGCCTTCTGAAGGCGAGGTAAAGGTTCATGGCAACATCGCACCTTTGATTGAGCTTGGTGCAGGCTTTGACGCTGAGCTCACTGCCCGTGAAAATATTTATCTCAATGGCGCACTGTTAGGTTATACAAAAGAGTTCATTGATGCCAATTTTGACGGCATAATTGAGTTTGCTGAGCTTCAAGATTTTGTCGATATGCCGTTGAAGAATTTCTCTTCGGGTATGGTTGCCCGCATTGCCTTTGCAATCGCGACTATCACTGAGCCTGATATTCTGATTGTCGATGAGACGCTCTCTGTCGGCGATGTATTCTTCCAAGAGAAATGCGAGCGTCGTATCCAGCATTTTATTGAATCTGGTGATGTTACCGTCCTTTTCGTTTCTCATTCTATGGAGCAGGTTGAGCGTATTTGCCAGCGTGCTGTGTGGATTGAGAAGGGTGATCTTAGGATGGATGGTCCCGTGGATGATGTTTGCAAAGCGTATCGAGATCAGTTCAATTAGGATGGTATACAGTGAAAGATCCGATTTTCCTATTTGATTTGGACTCAACGATTACTCGTCAAGAGGTTTTACCGCTTGTCGCCTCACATTTTGGCTGCGGTGATGATATGAGGACGATGACTGAAGAGGCCATGCTTAACGCTATCCCCTTTAGACAGAGTTTTCTTAAACGCGTCGAGCTTCTTAAGGATTTGCCTGTTGATGAGATCGAGTCGCTAATTTCGAATATTTCACTTAATGATCGACTTGTTGATTTTATCACTGCCAATCATGAGCGTTGTTTTATTGTTACCGGCAATCTTGACGTATGGATAAAAGGTCTTATTTCTCGAATTGGTATGTCCGACCATCTTTTTTCATCAAAAGGAATGGTTAAAGATAATCGTTTAATTCGTGTTGCCAGCGTTATAGACAAAATGAAGGCAATCGAACAATTTTGTGATGGCTGCGTCGCAGTCGGTGACGGAAGCAATGATGCCGAAATGATTAGCTTTGCTGAAATTGGTATAGGTTTTGGTGGCGTTAGACCCATTGCGAAGTCTGTTATTGAAGTTGCCGATTATGCGTTTTATGATGAGGTTTCTCTATGTCGATTTCTAAATCGGTTGTAATCAGTTGTGCCGGAATGGGAAAACGGCTTGGTATTGGTTCAACTAAATGCTTGGTCTCTGTTGCCGGTGTTCCGCTTCTTATTCGTCATCTCCAAATGCTTGACGATGTTGAGGATGTTAGAATCGTCGTTGGCTATCAAGCGCAAGAAGTCATTGATTTGGCTCGGTCCTACAGGTCGGATTTAACCTTTGTTTTCAACCATGACTATCGAACTACTAACACTGGCGATAGTGTGCGTCTTGCGGCAAGATTCGCATCCGATTTGGTATTGACACTTGATGGAGACTTGCTTGTTCACCCGGCTGATATGCATCGATTACTGTCTAATGATTCTGAATTTATCGGCTTAACGACCCCAGCTTCCGATGATCCTGTGCTTGCATCTACAAACAACGGTGTTGTTCTCGGATTCAGTCGATCCGTGGGTAATCTGGAGTGGACTGGTGTGTGCCAGATTGGGTCGGAGAAGTTGTTAAGCGGATCCGGTCATGTCTACCAGCTTTTAGAGCCATGTCTTCCTATGTCCTATGAGTTAATCAGAACTAAAGAGATTGATACAATGAACGACTATGACGCGGCTGTTGCTTGGGTTAACAATAATTATTCTGATTAAGGGGAGCGCCTTGTTTCAGGCGTTCCCCTTGTTATTGAACATCATCAAGATTGACGTGTTTGAAGTGAGTATTGATGTCTGCTGGCAGGGCAAGATAATCTCCAAATTCACCGGTCAGCAGGAAATCTGGATTGTTTGGAACTTGGCAAGAGGTTGTTTCAAAGATAGACGAATGCAACGGGAACATTACGTCAAGAGGCACTGCCCATTCATAACGATCGTTTGGATATAGATTGTCGAGGCTCCAAATTATGCCTTTTGCCTGAGATCTGTCTACGATTAAGCCGAGTTGTTTCTCCTTTTCAATTGCACTATCAATGTGTTTACGAATAGTCGGGCTCATCGGATTGCTGTTGTCGATATATGGGGTTGTCTGCCAGTTCTTCAGTGTTTTGTCGGCTTTCATTGACTCGACCATTTCTTCGCGTATGGCTTGGTGCTGTTTGTATATGCTCTGCTTCCCGGTAGATATATAGTCAAAATAGAATATATCTAAAAACGCGGGATTATCGCTATTTCTAAAGCGCAGACGGAGTTGTTCTGAATGGACGTAGCAATCATATACAGTTGTCAGTCGTAACTTGCTGTTCGCGCTCAGGGCCTCCTTTAGCTTGTCGATATCTTCTCTCATCATCCCAAGATCAATATCATCGTCCCATGGAATAAAGCCCTGGTGTCTAATAGAGCCAAGCAGTGTGCCACAACAGGCCCAATATTGCAGGTTGTTATCTTTGCAAAAGGAATCGAATTCAGCCAAAAGTTCAATGCATGAGTTTTGCAGCACGCGCAGCTTCCCCGTTGCTTTTGGGATTGATTGAAAAAACCTAATCTTTGTTTGGTCGAGGGCCTCGTTACCCTGCCTTAAAAGACTCCACTCCATTAATTTCATATGAGAATCATGGGTATCAATCGTTTCTTGAATACGATTAAGCCTTGGCTCCGTTAATTCGTGATACTTAAAGTCGATGTTTCCGTTGATTCCATCATCTGCCTGAATAATTCGGCCGATTATTCGCTCCTCCGATTCACGCGTGATGCGCTCAATCTGTTTTGTTAGGTTCGCGATTTGATCGTCATGCCTTCTTCTCGTTACAGGAAGAAGGCTTTTAATAATTTCGAGCATGCGCTATTCCCTTCTCTTCGGACTGCGTGATACCCATTATATTAAATTCTTTTGTTATCTAGTATTTAGCTTAGTTGGCATTGTTCTATGGCTATCGGTGTAGTTTAATAATTAATAGTGTGCTCCATTAGCTCAGCTGGATAGAGCAGGGGACTTCTAATCCCAAGGTCGGCGGTTCGAATCCGCCATGGAGCACCATTTTTTGCGGCAATTAACGTATTTGAAGCGCCTTCACCTTCCTTCGCTTTGAGGACATTGGATTTCTGGGCGCAACCCTGTTATTGGCTGCTATATTTTCTTGGCACATTTGGTTTGATTCAGCTTATAGCGGGATGCCCCAAGTCTTTTGGAACTCTTGTTATGTTTAATGAATTGGCCAGTTTAGAATCTTTGGCTTTTAGCATCGATGTCATCGTATTGGCTCAATGGGGCGGCGCAGATTGATTCAGCGATGGTTGTTGCTGATTAAAATGAAACCGTTGACGTAGGCTGCTGCTTACCCACTGGGGAGGTAAGGGGGGCCATGAATCGGTGGCTACTGATTGTTTATCTCATTTACCTTAAGTTCCCATTGTTTTCGCTCCACCTTGGCGACGGAATCCAAGATGAAGCCTGTGGCGAGTGACAATCCGCACAGGAACATAAATGCGGCTGCGAGAATCGCGGTAGGGAAGCGAGGCACCAAACCGGTGGCAAGGTATTCTGTGATGAGGGGGACTCCTAGGATAAGACCGATAACTGCACAGATGAGTGCGACGAGCGAGAAGAACTTGAGCGGGCGGTAGTCCTTAAAAAGGGTGCCAATCATAGCAATCACTCGAATGCCGTCGCTTACGGTATTGAGCTTGGACTCCGAACCGGCTGGACGGTCGCGATACTCGATTGGGACATCTTTAATGCGCCAGCGATGGTCTACGGCGTGGATGGATAGCTCTGTCTCAATCTGAAAGCCTTCAGAAAGAACGGGGAACGTCTTGACGAAAGGTTTGCTCATGGCGCGATAGCCGGTCATGACATCGTCGAAGCTGTAGCCATAGATCCATTTAATCATGCTGCGTACGAGGTTATTGCCAAAGCCGTGGAACGCGCGCTTGTTCTCCTCGGCATATGTGCCGTTGGAGAGTCGATCGCCTACGGTCATATCCGCTTCGCCGGCAAGGATGGGATCGCACAATGCGCGCGCCGACTCAGCCGGATAGGTGTCGTCCCCATCGACCATGAGATAACAATCGGCCTCGATATCACGGAACATTTGACGACATACGTTGCCCTTGCCCTGACGGGGTTCAAATTTTACGGACGCTCCGTGTTCACGTGCAATTTGGGTGGTGCCATCAGTCGAATTGTTGTCATAGACATAGATTGTGGCTTCAGGCAGTTCGCGGTGAAAATCGTCTACAACCTTGGCGATGGTCGGCGCTTCGTTGCAACAGGGAATGATTACGGCAATATCGCTTGAATTCACGTTGCTCTCCATGGTTTATTTGTGACCGTAAGAAGCATAGTCGTTGGTTATTTAGTCTGGTTTTAATGACTTTAAAACCAGATGGGATTCATTCATGAACCGTGCTTTTGTTTAAACACTGGCCGTAAGACATGGGGATGACTTGTGGCCCTATTTGTTAATCTGGGGCTTATAGGACAAAATGCGTGTCCATGTTTGGGGTATCGGCGCAGGTCGATGCCCCTTTTTCAGCCGTTTAAATTCCGCGCCCGCTTTTAACCGCTCGGACAGAATGTGTGTCCGGTTGCCTATCGTTCCCGCAGGTAGATAACCTTTTCCGGAACCGTTAAATACCCTTTCGGAAGAGGTGCCCATGAAGGTCGTTTATCGCCACTGCTGTGGCGGTCGGACCAGGCGCAACGGCAGGACATGATCGAGGGAGGGGTGAACTCGCAGCCGGGGCCGTCCTGCGCAACCACCGGGGGCTGACTTCGGTCAAGCGCGTGAAGGCGGTGCTCTGGTGGTGCCACGCGCACTCGGGGGACGCGAGGGCGGCCCGCGGGAAGCCCGCCGCGATGCCGACCGACGCGGACATCGACTTCCTGTTCAGCGTCTGCTCCGCCTCGCCGTCGCGCGAGGACGGAGGGCCGGAGTGGGGCGACGGGGCCGTGTGGGGGGACCTCCACCACAGGGGCCCGTGCCCGTTCTGGCTGGATTAATGGATGGAAACGGATGCTCTATCCGGACACACATTTTGTCCTATAAGTCCAAATATCACCGCTTGTCGATTTCCGTGTTGCTCTATTTGAGCTGTTCGTTCAAAGTGTAGCTAAGTAATGTACGGGGGATTAGGTGATTTGATGGTTGGTGCTGATGCAGTTCGAATCTGCTTTCGAAAACGATCGAGGGGAATGGCGCTAATTCTCTTATTCATCGCACTTGGCGTAATGCCAACTCAGGCAGAGGCCAAGAGCTATGCTGAGCTTGATGACGGTGTTTACACTATCACTAATGTTATTGCCGATAAATCATTGGATGTTGCGGGCGGTTATTGCGTTAACGGTTCGAACGTGCAGGTTTATGAAGGTAACCATACCTATGCCCAGGCTTGGAGAATTTCTAAGAAAGGGTCCTCTTATTCCATTGAGAATTCGATTACCGGCATGGTGCTTGATGTTACTGGTGGTTCAAAAATAGCGGGTGCTAATGCGCAGTTATATGATTCGAACAACACGCAGGCTCAACGATGGAAATTTGTCCAGAATGCTGACGGATCGTATTCAATTCGTTCTGACTGCAATGGTTTATTTCTTGATGTTTCCGGTGGAAGCTCAAAAAATGGAGCTAATGTCTGCCTTTATACGTCAAATGGCACCAAGGCGCAAAAATGGAGGGTCGAGCGCGTCACTCAACCTGTTAAAGACGGCTCCTATCGTATTTCTACCGCTCTGTCTGATAAAAAGATGATTGACCTTTGGGGCGGATCTTTAGATAACGGAGCCGCTGTTCAAATCTACGAAGATAACGATTCGTTGGCTCAGGCTTGGAATGTTGTGTTCGATCAGAATACAGGCTACTATTCCATTTTCTCTGCGCTGTCAGGTCGTTCATTTGATATTCCTGGTGGTTCCAAGTCTTCCGGCGTGCGCATTCAGCAGTACTCATCTAATCGAACTCCGGCACAGCAATGGCGTCTTTTGCAGACTTCTGACGGTCACATTGAAGTTGTCTCGGCATTAACAGGTAAGGCGTTGGACGTTCCCGGTGCTTCTCTTTCTAATGGCAACCAACTGCAAATGTATCAGGCCAACCATACTGACGCTCAAAAATGGACGTTCAACACGTCTCCAGTAGATCATTCTGGTTCTTTCCAGCTTAAGACAACTGTTGACGAATCAGGTGTTCTTGACGTTTCCGGTGGGTCAAAGGATTCTGGTGCTGCATCGCAGCTTTGAAGTTCAAATCTGTCTCTGGCGCAGAAGTGGGTGCTCGAGCGTCAAGATGATGGCTCGTATACCTTTAAAAATGCCAACTCGGGCCTGTATTTGACGGAAATCGCGAAAAGTGGAATCGAATATCGTAAAGAGCCTTCGGGTTATTCATACTGGATCTTGGATGCTAGCTTAAACGGCGGATATCATATTAAAAACAAACAGACCAGCAGATGCGTTGATCTTTCCGGTGGATCGAGCACTGCTGGTAACAGTGTTTCTACGTACTCGAGCAACGGAACCAAGGCTCAATCGTGGTCGCTCGTCCCATGCAATTTGATTGAGAATGGTGACTACTATCTGCTAAACCAGAGTGGCACCAGGCAAGTTCTTGATGTCCCGAACGCTTCGTCTAACGGGAGCCTTGCGCTTCAGACGTACGTTTTCAATGGCTCGGTGGCCCAACAGTGGCATCTCGAGAACACGGGCGGCGGTTTCTTTACCATTAAGAACATCAACTCGGGTTTGTGTCTTGATGTCCGCTCGGGCCGTGCCAAATCGGGGACCATTGTCCAGCAGTATGCCGAGAACGATACCAAAGCTCAGTCTTGGAAGTATGTTCCCACTTTCAGCGGTGGTTATATCCAGTCTGCTCTCGGTGACTATGTGCTATCGACCAAGCGCGGGGCCGAATCGGGCGTGCTCGCTATTATTTCTATCGACAAAACAACTCCGCAGTCCGAATGGGAGTTTAGGAATGTTAACAATCCCGGCGATCTTGTCATTTCGCATAGCGCGGCTGCGTCTGAGTACAATCTGAGTCTTCGCTCGGACTCGCTTGAAATTGGGATGACCTTTGATCGTTACGGCAATGCGCACTTTGCGCTTCCGTCTGCTTTTGACCTTAACTCTGCTCAGCTTGTATACAGCGGCGGGCCGGAGACGTCTATTACCGTAGGAGCCTACTCTGTTGGACTTACCGTGGGGTCTTCGGTGGCGTTGAGCGATCTTGGCCTGACAAGCAGTGCAAACTCTGATAGTCCGATTGTCGTTCGATCCGCCCTTGATGCAGCCGATTTGTTCATGTTTGACATTAAGCAGACCTCTGGCGTGTCATCGATGTTTATTAGCAGCGACGATCCAGTCAATTATGGGCGTGGCTACATCGAATCGAGTGGAGATCATACTGCAGTTGCTACCGGCTCCATGAAGCTTGTCGACGCCTCCGGCGTCTCCGTGTATGACGGCGCGCTATCACAGATTAAGGGTCGCGGCAACAGCACATGGATGATGGACAAGAAGCCATATCAGATCAAGCTCGATAAGAAGGCTGACCTTTTGGAGACGGGCGACAAAGCGAATAAGAATAAGACCTGGGTGCTTTTGGCAAACGCTTACGATGGAACTTCGATGCGCAATGCTGCGGCATATTCGCTCGCGTCTGCATTGGGGACTCATGCGTCGATTGAGTACCGTGCCGTTGATCTGTATTATGACGGTCAATACCGCGGTGCTTATATACTCTGCGAGAAGGTCCAGATCAACTCGGGTCGCGTGGATATCGACAATCTTGAAGACGCTAACGACGCCGTTAATGGCGGGACAAGCTATCAGCTTGTCGAGGGGGTTAACTCTTACGGTAATCGAATGAAGTACGCTAAAGGACTGCAAAATCCCGCTGACATCACGGGCGGCTATCTTATTGAGTTTGATCAGGAGCGCTATGTGAATGAGGACGCCTGGTTTAGCGTAGATTCGGGAAACGGCGTACTGTACTTTGTGTGCAAGTCGCCTGGTGTTTGGACCGAGGATGAAGCTGAATATTTGAGTTCTCGTTTCCAGGAATTCTTCGATTGCATTCGCAACGGAGGTGTCAATCCTGAGACGGGAAAAACGACGGCAGATTACTGCGACATTGATTCTCTTGCGCGCCTTTACTGGCTCAATGAGGTCACCAAGTGCGTTGACGGTTTTAATTACTCATCAACGTATCTGTTCAAGAATTCTGATGCCTCTGACGACTCGCGGTTTGTTTTCGGTCCAGCCTGGGATTTTGACTTGGCGATGGGAAACGCTCTTTCATCCCAGTCAAGTGACAGTTACTTGTCGCCGCAGGGTTGGCTTACGCGCAATGCTCTTTTAGGCTCTCGTCTGCTGCAGGATCCGACGGTTCGCACTGCTGTTGATGCCGTCAAGCAGGAAGTGCTTGACGAAGCCCGGGGGTGCATCAATGGGCAGGATTATCTTGCGTATGAGTCCAGTGTTGCTACCTCTGTGAACATGGAGTCCATACTGTGGGGCGTCTCTTCTGAGTCTCCCGATGATGTACGCGCATGGCTCAACAGTCGTCTGGATTGGCTTGAGACGGCGCAATAGGGCTTTAGACTGATTATTTACGTCCGTGTTTAGGGTCTTGTTGTTTTATTTGGCTATTTACTGAGGTCGTTCGACTTGCGTCGGGCGGCCTTTTCTGTTGATGAGTAACTCATGGGCTGGTCCGTTTGCTTGATCGCCGCGATTTTTGGCATCGCGGTGCGCTTGATTGCTCCACAAATAAGCCCGGTACAGCGATTGTGAACCGCGCCCCAAATCTTGGACGCCCTAAATAGCGACTAGTTGGAGTGGGAAGGATAAACTGGACTTTCTTTTAAGGATCCTCAAGCGTATTGCCG
>OLNP01002013.1_pt1 | contig 15666 bp, 11 predicted proteins | sample 1671951 | NCBI WGS metagenome assembly OLNP01 (sample SAMEA3136629, study PRJEB25190) | human gut metagenome | biome: human gut; feature: human-associated habitat; material: faeces | place: Austria | collected 2013
TCCGCGGCGGCTATGGCCGTGTGGAACTGGCTCCCATGATGGCCTGCATCATCATTGCTATCATCCCCATTATTATCCTCTACATGACCTGCCAGAAGTACATCATCGAGGGTGTCGTGGCCGGTGCTGTAAAGGGCTAAGGAGGTGCACGTTATGCGTGCAAGTGGCATTCTGATGCCGGTGTTCAGTCTGCCGGGGCCTTTTGGCATCGGTACGCTGGGCAGTGAAGCGACCGCATTCGTTGATTTTCTGGCCGAGGCAAAGCAGACTTATTGGCAGATCCTGCCCATCGGCCCTACCGGCTATGGCGACAGTCCCTACCAGAGCTTTTCCGCCTTTGCCGGAAACCCCTACTTTATCGATTTCCGTCTGCTGGCGGCAGATGGCTATCTGACCGCCGAAGAGATCCCCGCCGCGCAGCCGGTGGACACCGTTGACTACGGTGCACTGTACAATCAGCGCCCGGTGCTGCTGAAAAAGGCTGCTGACCGGCTGCTGGCAGCCCCCTCCCCTGCTTACGAGGCCTTCTGCACCGCGCAGAGCTTCTGGCTGGAGGACTACGCCCTGTTCATGGCCGTAAAGGCTGAGCAGGGGCAGGCAGGCCTTGCCGACTGGCCGGACGCCCTGCGCTGCCGGGAGCCGGAGGTCATTGCCGCCGCAAAGGCACGGTTGGCAGACCAGATCAGCTACCACAAGGCGGTGCAGTTCTTCTTCTACACCCAGTGGAACGCGCTGAAGGCCTATGCCAACCGCAAAGGTGTCCTGCTGGTGGGCGATATCCCCATCTACGTCAGCCCGGATTCCAGTGACCTGTGGACCCACCCGGAGCTGTTCCAGACTGATGGACAGATGCACCTGACCCATGTAGCCGGCTGCCCGCCGGATGCCTTTGCGGCAGACGGACAGTTGTGGGGCAACCCGCTGTATGATTGGCCCGCCCACAAGGCCACTGGCTTTGACTGGTGGAAGCGGCGCATGAAGCACGCCACCTCTATCTACGATGTGGTGCGCATTGACCACTTCCGCGGTTTCGAGAGTTACTACTCTATCCCTGCCGAAAACACAACGGCTGCAGGCGGTCACTGGGAAAAAGGCCCCGACCGGGACTTTATTCACGCCATGCAGCAGGCGCTGGGCGGCGGCAATATCATCGCCGAGGATCTGGGCTACTTGACCCCGGAGGTGAAGGCGATGCTGGCCGAAAGCGGCTACCCGGGCATGAAGATCATGCAGTTTGCCTTCGACAGCCGGGAGTCGGGCAACTACCTGCCCCACACCTACCCCCGCAACAGTGTGGTGTATACAGGCACCCACGATAACGTGACCACCGAGGGTTGGCGCAGCAACGCCAGCGCCGAGGACGTAGCCTACGCCTGCCGGTATCTGCGCTGCACACCGGAGACCCTGACTGAAGGCATGATCTGTGCCTGCCTTGCCAGTGTTTCGGACACCGCCATCATCCCGCTGGCAGACTGGCTGCATCTGGGCAGCGAGGCCCGCATCAACACCCCCAGCACACAGGGTGCAAACTGGCGCTGGCGGCTGACGCAGTCCCTGCCCGCTGCATTGGCCGGGCACATCGCCGCGCTGACCACGCTGTATGAGCGTGTGCCGAAAGCACTTTGACCTTGCTTCCCTTTCGCTTGGTAACCTGTAAAACACACAAGGCATCTGCTTTGCCCGCTGTTGCGTTCTGCGCAGCGGGTACGGGCAGATGCCTTTGTTGTTGATTGGCTTTTTCAGCACATTTTTGCTACAACATTTTTTCGCCGTAAAAAAGCAGGAGTTTTGCGTGTTTATGGCGTATTCAGGTCAGTTTTATAGCGCATTGTCACAATATATTCACAAATGTATCATGATTTTCAAACCCGCGCTCTCTTGTCATTTTTGTGCAGATATGCTACAATTCAGTTACTAGATGAACTGCCCCTTGGGGAGTTCTGTGTGCGAAAGGAGTTTTCCATCATGGATCATACATATCAGCGCCCGCTGCAGCTGCCCGCCTGCTGCTCTGTGCTCTCTGCCGAGGAGATGACCTATACCGAGGGCGGTGCCCTTTCTATCAACATCACTCCGGAACAGGTGATGGCCTTTGGCATCAATGCCACGGTAAACCTGCTGGGCATGATGGGCCGCTATGCGTTCCAGGCTGCAGTTTCCGGTATGCAGAATGCCCTGAACGATGGTTTGGGTGTTGGTGATGCAATTGGGCACTACTGGGGCAAGCTGAACACTTGGAGCAAGGTCGCCACGATCGGTCTGGCCGGTCTGGGCGGTTACTACGCCTATATTCAGGCACGTAGCATTTATCTTTCCCTCAAGGGTTTTGTGACCGAGCTCAAGGATGCCGTTGACCAGTATAAGGCTGACAAACAGGCCGCACAGGAGGCCGATCAGCAGAACTGCCTGCCCACACTGGTAGCTCTGTGCTGATCCTCGATCGACCCGGAAAGGAGTGTTTTTATTTATGAAAAAGCTTCAGCTGCCCTCTTCCTACGCAGCCCTCTCCCCCGAGGAGCAGTGCGCTGCCTTTGGTGGCAGCGAATTCGGCGATGCTGTCAGCAGCTTTTTTGACAATCTGCACTTCAATGATTTCTTCTGGAACGGTGGGCTGATCTCGTTTTCCTTCACCTTTGTGCCCATGCTGCTTTTCCGCGTGATCAAGACAAGTGTGCAGACCGGGATCAAGCTCTCTCAGCAGATCGGCCGCCTGCTTGGCATCACCCGCGAGGCTACCGTCACTGCCGTCCAGTACTTGGATAATACGCAGCAGCGAAATGACCAGCCGGTCGAAAATTCTCTCCCCCAGCTTTTTTCTCTTCAGTAATAAGCTATAAGAAAGCCGTGCATCCCGGAGCATTCCGGCTATGCACGGCTTTTTGTTTTGTTCAGATCACCCGGACTGCACCCTGCTCCCGCAGGCGCAGCACATAGCAGCTGCCCTGCCCGAATACCTGCTCGATGGCTGTATGGTACCGCTCCAGCAGCTGCCCGGGCACATAAGCCTGAATGGTGCCTGCAAAGCCGCCGCCCTGCATCCGCCATGCGCCCTCACTGCCCTGCAGAATGCTCTGGCTCAGAGCCAGCGCTATGGACAGTCCCTGATGCCGCACATCCGCTGTGCAGTACACATTCTGACACAGCGCAAAGGAAGCCTGTCCGCTCTGCTTCACCAGACCTGCAAACACCGGGAACTGCTTTGCATAAAGCGCATCCCGCTGCGCCAGCGTGCGGGCATTCTCCTCAAAATAATGGATCGCCCGCAGCACTGCACGGTCTCCGCAGCAGCTGCGCAGGACAGGCAGTGCCATCCAGAACGCGTTCTCTTCCACCTGACCCAGCAGCGGCTTTCCGAAGCAGGCGGCCACCTGCTCCATCTCCTGCCGAATCGCCGCAAACTCGCTAGTCAGTTCGCTGTGGCTGCCCCGGGTATCGGTGACGCAGAGGAACATTCCTTCCGGCAGCAGACCGTCTGCATGGAGCTTTTCGATCTTTGGGGTGCGCGGATCGGCAAAATCCGCAAAGATAATGCCGCCCACCGCACTGGTCAGCTGATCCAAAAGACCGCTGGGCTTGCCGAAATAGGTATTTTCCGCATACTGGCAGATGCCCGCCAGCTCTGCCGGGGTCAGTCCGGTGCTGTATTCCTCGTTCCAGATAGAGGCCATGCCCATCTCAAAGGCCGCCGAGCTGGACAGACCGGAGCCCCGCAGCACATCGCTGGCGGTGTAGGCGTCAAAGCCTCCGATCTGCTTACCCACTGCGCGGAAGCCCTCGGCAATGCCGCGGATCAGGCTGGCCGAATGGGTGCTCTCCCCTGCCTGCGGCTCCGCGGTGGCCAGATCAATGACATCCAGCTTGTTGAACCCCCGGGACTTGACCCGCACATAGCCATCCGTATTGCGGGCCGCCACTGCCACCAGATCCAGCGTGACCGCTGCCGCAAGGCCGTAGCCCCCCTGATGATCCGTGTGGTTGCCGCCCAGCTCTGCGCGCCCGGGTGCAGAGTACACCTGCACCTGCCGCCCGGGGCCGAAATACAGTTCAAACTGCTCCAGCGCAGCCGCATAGCGCCCGCGCTGCCGCTGCAAAACCGCCGGATCCGCCCCGTAAAGTGCAGCAAGTGCGGCGTCCCAGCTGCCCTGCAGGATCTGTTTTCTGAGTTGTGCACTGGTGGCCATGACAGCTCCTCCCCTCCGGAATAAACGATTCTGCTCTTTTTGCCTATTGTAAAGCATTTCGGGCGTTTTTTCAATTTATTTGACCTAAAAATCCAAAATTTGGCGTCAGGTGCAAAGAATAAGATGTACTTTTGTTGAATTTGCAGGGCATTCTATGGTATACTGGGTGCAGAATGTGACAGGACGGAGGTAAAGCTGCCATGCCAGACGTTTATAAGCAATCCTTTAAGCAGAATTACACCAACAATATCGAATTGTCCATCTTCAACTGCGGCTTGGAGCGCTGCGCTCCGGGCCAGACATGGGGACCCGGCATCCGTGACCACTATCTGATCCATCTGGTGGTATCCGGCAAGGGCATCTTTGAGGTGGGCGGCCGCACTTGGGAGGTAAGCGAGGGCGACCTGTTCTTTGCCCGCCCCAGCCAGCTGATCCGCTACACCGCCGACGAGCAGCAGCCGTGGGAGTACAGCTGGGTGGGCTTTAACGGTGCCTGTGCCCACAAGCTGGCCGCGCAGCTGCCCTTTACGGACGATGCCCCCGTGCACCACACCAGCGACCCGGACGGGATGCGGGCAGCGCTGACCAACATTTATTCCTCCCGCGGGCTGCAGCCCCAGGACGAGGCCGCCATGGTGGGGTATCTGTACCTGTTTATCGCTGCTTTGATGCGGGAGACCAGCGCAGGCAAGCCCCACACGGCCTCCTCCTCCAGCCAGTATGTGCTGAACGCCATCAAGTACATCCAGTTCAACTACTCCCACGACATCTCCATTGACGATGTAGCCAAGAGTGTAGGGGTTTCCCGCAGCCATCTGTACCGGGTGTTCATGTTGAACGTGGGCAAAAGCCCCATCGACTACCTGACCGAGTACCGCATCAACGAGGCCTGCAAGCTGCTGCGCGCCGGCAACCTTTCCATTGCGGAGGTTGCGGTGTCGGTAGGCTTCTTTGACCAGTTCTACTTCTCACGGGTGTTCAAGCGCGCCAAGGGCGTGCCGCCCAGCAAGTATTTTGCCGCCCAGCAGGACGCCGACCCGGCAAGTCCTGCCCAACTGTAACCTGAGCCCATCACACAAGGAGAAACCATGCCTTTACAGAAAAACCAGATCCTGACCCTGCGCATCGAACGCCTTTCCAGCGACGGCAGCGGTGTGGCCCACAGTGCCGATGGCGAGGCCGTATTTGTCCCCGGCACCGCCCCCGGGGACGAAGCACGGGTGCGCATCGTGAAGGACTGCGGCCGGTACGCCTTTGGCATTCTGGACGAGCTGCTCGCCCCCTCGCCGGACCGTGTCCCGGTGGACTGCCCGGTGGCCGGCCCCTGCGGCGGCTGCAGCCTGCGGCATCTGGATTATGCCGCTGAGCTGCGCGCCAAGCAGGAAAGCGTGCTGGACGCCTTCCGCCGCATTGGCGGGTTGGAGGTGCCGGTGCTGGACATCCTGCCTTCCCCGGAGGTAGACCGCTACCGCAACAAGGTGCAGTTCCCTGTGGGCGTGGACAAGAACGGCGTGCCCTGCATCGGCTTTTACGCCGGGCGCACCCACCGCATCGTCCCCTGCCCGGACTGCAAGCTGCAGCCCAGCGTGCTGAACGAGATTGGCAACGCGCTGTGCGCCTTTTTTGCGCGACAAGGCATCCGCCCCTATGATGAACAGAGCGGCAAAGGGCTGGTACGGCATATCTTCCTGCGGCGCGGCGCGCACAGCGGGCAAATCATGGTGTGTCTGGTATGCACCCGGGCAAAGCTGCCCCACGCAGAGCAGCTTTGCACCGCGCTGCGGGAGCAGTTCCCGGCCATCAGCACCATTCTGCTCAACGTCAACGCCAAAAACACCAACGTCATTTTGGGCAGCGAGAACCATATCCTGTACGGCCCGGGCTATATCGAGGACACTCTCTGCGGCGTACCGGTGCGTCTGGGGCCGCTGTCCTTCTATCAGGTCAACACGCTTGCCGCCGAGCGGCTGTACGGCGTTGCTGCGCAGTACGCGCAGCTGACCCCGGACGACACGCTGCTGGATCTCTACTGCGGCATGGGCACCATTGGTCTTTCCATGGCAGGTCAATGCCGGGAGCTGATCGGCGTAGAGATCGTGCCGGAGGCCATCGAGAGCGCCAAGGCCAACGCTGCCCGCATGGGCAAGGCCGTAGCTGCCAAGAGCCGCTTTTTCTGTGCCGACGCCGGACAGGCAGCCACCCAGCTGGCCGCCGAGGGTCTGCACCCGGACATTGTGATGCTAGATCCGCCCCGCAAGGGCTGCGATGAGGCCACCCTCTCCGCAGTGGTGCGCATGGCACCCCGCCGGGTGGTGTATGTCAGCTGCAACCCCGCTACCGCTGCCCGAGACGCCGCATGGCTGGAGCAGAATGGGTATCACGCAGAAAAGGTGCAGCCGGTGGATTTGTTCCCGAGGACGAAGCATTGCGAATGCGTCATTGCACTTTCCAAGGGTGAGATCGACTCCAAAAAAGTCCGTGTAGAGTTCTCTTTGGAGGGCATGGACACTTCAGGATTACAAAAGGGTGCGACCTACCCTGAAATCAAGGCCCGTGTGTTGGAACAGACTGGGCTGAAGGTTTCTTCCCTGTATATCTCGCAGGTCAAGCAGAAATGCGGTCTGGAGGTACGGGAGAACCACCACAAGGCGAAGTCCGAAAATACAAAGCAGCCTCAGTGTCCGAAGGAGAAAGAAGATGCAATTGTGGAAGCATTGAAGCATTTTCAGATGATTTGATTTACTGTATGCCCGTCTGGTTTTCAGGCGGGCATTTCTTTTTGGCAAAATATAGTCATTCCGCAAAATCCGTGGTACAATAGATGCAAGAATCATTTTTCAGGAAAAGCAATCTTCCGTCCACTTTATGGGACACCCATTGTTGTAAAATCAGGATGTCCACCTATCGCAAAAAACAAGGAGCAACGTATGCCAAACGATAAGATCACCGCCGTAGGTGCCAATATTGCCGAAAAAGCCGCCATGATCTGGAACGTAGCCGATATGCTGCGTGGGCCGTTCAAGCCCCACGAGTACGGTCTGGTCATTCTGCCCATGACCGTGGTGAAGCGGTTCCACGACTGCCTGCTGCCCACCCATCAGGCAGTGCTGGATACCTACGAAAAGGTAAAAAAGCTGCAGGTCATCGACGGCTTTTTGCAGAAGGCCTCCGGTTACCAGTTCTATAACACCAGCCGGTTCACCTTCGAGACCCTGCTGGCTGACCCGGACAACATTGAATCCAACTTCCGGGATTACCTGTCCGGCTTTTCTGCCAACGCACAGGATGTGCTGGCAAAGTTTGACTTTGACAATATCATCAAGCGGATGGTAGAGAGCAACACCCTCTACCTCGTTATCAAGGAGTTTGGCTCCGAGAAGGGCTATCTTGGCCCGGACAAGATCAGCGCCGTGGATTGCGGCTACATCTTTGAGGACCTGGTGCGGCGGTTCTCCGAGAGCTTTGGCGAGGAGGCCGGAGCCCACTTCACCAGCCGAGATATCATCTACCTGATGACCGACCTGCTGCTGTCCGAAGCCGACCTCGATACCAGCAGCATGACCGTTTACGATATGGCCATGGGAACCAGCCAGATGCTGAGCTGCATGGAGGAACGCATCCACGAGCTGAACAGCGACATTGAGGTGACCTGCTTCGGGCAGGAGTTCAACCCCTCCACCTTTGCCATCGCCAAGGCGGACATGATGATCCGGGGCGGCGACCCTAACAATATGCGGTTCGGCGATACCCTTTCGGAAGATCAGTTCCCCGGGTTCACCTTCCAGTACATCATCTCCAACCCGCCCTTCGGCATCGACTGGAAACGGGAGCAGAAAGCGGTGGAAGCCGAGGCCGCCCGGGGCGAGATGGGGCGTTTTGCGCCCGGTCTGCCCAAGATCAGCGATGGTCAGCAGCTTTTTGTGCTGAACGGCCTTGCCAAGCTGGCAAACAAGGGCAAAATGGCCATTATCCAGAACGGCTCTCCCCTGTTCAGCGGCGATGCCGGCAGCGGGTCCAGCAACATCCGGCAGTATATTCTGGAAAACGACTGGCTGGACTGCATCATCCAGCTTTCCACCGATATGTTCATGAACACCGGCATCTCCACCTACATCTGGGTGCTCAGCAAGGATAAGCCCGCTCACCGTGCGGGCAAGGTGCAGCTTATTGACGCCAGCCACTGCTTTGAACCCCGCCGCAAGAGCATCGGCACCAAGCGCAACGATATTACTGATGCCTGCCGGGAACTAATCGTCACCGCCTACGGCGAGTTTGCCAACGGCAAGGTGTACGGCGACAAAAACGGCATCTACTGCGAGAGCAAGGTGTTCGAGAGCGTGGAGTTCGGCTACAACAAGATCGTGGTGGAGCGCCCCCAGCGGGACGAGGCGGGCAACGTTATCCTGAAGCGCGGCAAGCCTGTGCCGGACACCAGCCTGCGTGACACCGAAAACGTACCGCTGGTGCAGGATATTGACGCCTACTTTGCCCGGGAAGTTCTGCCCTACGCCCCCGACGCATGGATCGACCACAGCAAGACCAAGGTGGGCTACGAGATCCCCATGACCCGCTATTTCTACGAGTATCAGGCACCGGAAGCCGTGGAGGATATCGTGGCACGCATCACCGCACTGGAACAGGATATCTCCGCCGGGCTGGCAGAGCTGTTCCATAAGGAGGGCTGACCATGGCACGGAAAATGAAAGACAGCGGCATTGAATGGATTGGGGAAATTCCAGAGGGGTGGGAGACTATAAATCCAAAAGCACTTTTCACCCAACGTAAAGACAGAGCATCAAAAGGAGAACGTCAGCTCACATCCAGCCAACAGTATGGTATTCTCTATCAGGATGAATACATGGAACTAACTGGTTCTAAAATTGTCACCGTCGAAAAGGATTTTGATATTCTCAAACACGTCGAAGCTGGTGATTTTGTAATCAGTATGCGTAGTTTTCAAGGCGGACTGGAATACAGCACAAAATCCGGCGCTATTAGCTCCGCATACGTTATGCTTGTTCCGAATCTTGAATTGGTTTACCCACGCTTTTATAGATGGCTTTTGAAGTCCTCAGTTTATATTGACGCCCTGCAACGAACCACAAATATGGTTCGTGATGGTCAGGCAATGCGTTATTCTAACTTTGCACAAGTCCGGCTTTTCACCCTTCCTCTTGATGAGCAAAAATCAAGAGCTGATTTTCTAGATTTAGAATGCTCAAGTATTGATAAAATACTTTTTAAAACCCGCTCCAGCATTGAGGAATACAAGAAACTCAAGCAGGCAGTTATTACGCAGGCTGTGACCAAAGGTGTGCGTGGTGAGCGAGAGATGAAGGATAGCGGGGTTGAGTGGATTGGGGAGATTCCGAAAGAGTGGGATATTTTAAATTTAGTTGCACATACTTCTATGCTTACCCCTATGCGTGATCGTCCCGAAAACTTGGATGGTCCTATTCCATGGATACGAATTGAAGATTTTGATGGAAAATATATATCTTCTTCAAAAGCAAGTTTAGGCGTTTCTAAAGAGACCGTGCGATCTATGAACTTAAAGATTTATCCCGTTGGAACCATCCTATGCACTTCGAGTTGCATTATGGGAAAATGCGCCATTGTTTCCCGTGAACTAGTTTCAAATCAACGTTTTATTGGCATTATTCCAGACCAGAACACCTGTGAAAACTTTTTATATTATTTGATGCTTTCCAACTCTGAACGAATGAACTATCTTGCAACCGGTGCGTTGCAGGCTAATCTTTCAAGGTCTTCTTTTGAACACCTTAAAGTTCAATTTCCAAGTTATCAGGAACAAAAAGAAATCTCTGACTACCTCGACACAAAGTGTGCTGAGATTGACAAGCTAATTGCGAAGAAGGAGCAGTTGGTAAAAGAACTGGAAAGCTATAAGAAAAGTTTGATTTATGAGGTTGTAACAGGGAAACGGGAGGTGTAAAATACCTTATGAAGAAGAATTTTTGTATTTCCGCTTTAGCATCCATTTTTATTGCGTTCATTCTTTTCTTTGTCTACTTGCTTCTTGACTATTTCAACATTCCGACTGCTATTGGAATTGAAGTTTCACGTTTCAACATGGATGCTCTCGGCATTATTGTAAACGCTGTGGTTGCCGTTGCTATTTTCGCATTAGGATATCATCTTGTGGAGCAATGGAATGTAAAAAAGTTAGCCAATCAAAAGGCTCTTGCTGAATCAGCACTATACCGTTGTTACAAGTCCTGTCTATATTTTTCCAATTTGCTTGAAAAATACTGCGACAAAAACAATCCTCTTACTTTTACAAATCATTCAGAGATGCTGGAATTCATTTCCTTGTTTGATACTCGTCCATTTGATGAAGAAACTATCATCCAGCAATATTTTTCAGAGGGCCTTCTAACAAAAGAGCAGGCCGACAACTATCTCTCAATTAAAGACGCATATAAGACTTTTGTTTTTCTAAAACTCAATCCCGACTTTAAGGACAACCTTGCAACTTCTGTTAAAAATGGCCTTGAAGAACTTATTCATAAAAACTTACCTCCCACTCAATCTTAATCGACTATCTTTAGAAACCGGAGGTGTAAAGTCATGAAAGACCCTCATGCTCCTAGAACGGGTGTATTGGAATGCGAAAAAGGCTCTGCTTCTTTTTACGTTGATGACTTTTCTTTTTGTATCATGAACAATGTTATGAAAAAGGTCACTAACCGCTTTGGTGAAACGTACAATGCTGCTAATTTTCTTTTCACATTAAAAAAACAGGGTAATTTTCTTATTGGTGCTACAAATGACGGTAATTCAATCGCTATTTACGCAAAGGACTGTCTTGATAATTGTTCAACTTCGAAATGTATGTTCCGAACATCGACCTATGTAATTCAAAATGCTATTAGTACTGAACAGCATGACTATTTATTCGATGCAATCGAATTAAGAGGTGGAACATTAAATAGACTTTTTTCTACCAAGTATCTCCATGTTGATTACTCTGATAGCAATTATATCATTAAAGAAGACTCATTTGAATTGCAGGGAATATTGAACTGGAACAAACAGCGCGTCAAAATCACTATTGGTTGGGGTACAACTGAACATAATCAATCACGAAAAGTTGAAATCTGCACAAACAATCCCTATTTTCGCTTTGAATTTAGTGTTCCCGTCAATTTGGATGAAGCTCTGATGCATGTTGAAAGAGCAAGAGAGTTAATGTCATTTCTATCCTATCGGGACAACACAGAATTTGATAGCATTTGCTTCCAACATAAATCTTTTATCACCGACGAGGATAATTTTAAACATGAATATTATAGTGACGATGCTTACGCTTTTATCAATTACGGCTTTTCACCAACCGAAAAAGAGCCCCACGAATGCATCTGCTTTGATGATATAAAAGATTCTGTTTTTAATTTATTTCCCATGTTTTATGATTGTTCTGACTACAATCCCATAAACCACTTAGGCTTTATTACTAAAAGCGATAAAGAAGCAAATCTTATATCTCCTTTCGACATTCGTGAAATTGCTACATTTTTAGAATGTGAAACAAAATGTGTGTGTAAAAAGAGAGACTTAAAATCCAAAGAAATATATGATGAAAGTAAGCGGCTCTCTTTACTCCTTGAGAAAATCAAGCAAGTCATTTCTGAAGATGAAATTTCAAACGGCCCTCTTCCTGATTCTATTCAATCTCAACTTACAAAAAGATTTAATAATGTATCTCTTCCAAATAAAAGCAAAGACATTGCACTATATGAATCCTATCAAAACATTGTCGGAGGCATAACACCCTTCCATCGAAAAATTATTGACCCCAATGATATCAAAAATTTTCGAGATTATCGCAATAAAGAAACTCACGGAAATTACAATTTACTTAATATGGATATCGGTATAACAGCTTTACATCTCGCTGTAACAGTTTACTGCTCTATCCTTCACCGTTCTGGTGTAAGTGACCAAATTCTAATTGAACTCTGTAAAAAAAGATTTTTTCGATAGGAGGTCTAACCATGCCCCTCATCACCACCGAAAAGCAGTTTGAATCGGACATTGCGGCGGCGCTGCTCTCCCCTGCCGGGGGCTACACCCGCAACGGGGATTGCTACGACCCCAAGCTGGGGCTGTTTGTGGATACCCTGATCCGCTTTGTGCAAAAGACCCAGCCCAACGAGTGGGCATTTTTTGAAAAGCAAAACCCGGTAAACCCAGTGCGGAAGTTCTGCACTGCCTTTAACAATGCCTGCGATGCGGAGGGGCTGCTTTCGGTGCTGCGGTATGGGTTCAAGCACCGGGGACGGCGGTTCCGGGTGTGCTATTTTCAGCCGGAGTCCGCGCTGAACCAGAAGGATGCCCAGCGCTACGCTCAAAACGAGATCACCTGCAACCGGCAGTGGTTCTACTCCGACACCACCCACAACTCGGTGGACATGGTGCTGGCGGTAAACGGCATTCCGGTGTTCGCCTTTGAGCTGAAGAACCAGTTCACCGGGCAGACCGTGGAGAACGCCAAGCAGCAGTGGATGCACGACCGGGACCCGCGAGAGGTGTGTTTCCAGTTCAATAAGCGCATTCTGGGCTACTTTTGCGTAGACCTGACCGAGGTGTGGATGGCCACCCGGCTGGCAGGCAAGGACACCCGCTTTCTGCCCTTCAATCAGGGCTCTAACGGTGCCGGGCGGGACGGCGGCGCAGGCAACCCGCCCAACCCCAACGGCTACCTTACCGCCTACCTCTGGGAAGAAGTGTTCCAGAAGGACAGCATGATGGACATTCTGCAAAAGTTCATGAGCCTGCAGGATGGCAAGACCCTCATTTTTCCCCGGTACCATCAGCTGGACGTGGTGCGCAAGCTGGTGGCAGATGTGCGGCAGAAGGGTGCCGGGCAGCACTATCTCATCCAGCACAGCGCCGGGTCGGGCAAGTCCAACTCCATTGCTTGGACGGCGTACCGGCTGGCTTCCCTGTTCAACACCGAGAACAAGCCGGTGTTTGCCAGCGTCATCGTGGTGACTGACCGCACCGTGCTGGACGCACAGCTGCAGGAGACCATCTCCGGCTTCGACCATACGCTTGGTGCGGTGGAGGCCATCGGCGAGGACAAAAACTCCGGCGACCTGCGGGATGCCATCAACAACGGCGCACGCATCATCATCACCACACTGCAAAAGTTCCCGGTCATCTACACTGAGGTGAACAAGACCGCCGGGAAGAACTATGCCGTTATCATCGACGAAGCGCACTCCTCCCAGACCGGCACCTCTGCTTTGAAGCTGAAAGCCGCCCTTGCCGACACCGAGGATGCGCTACGGGAATATGCCGAGCTGGAAGGCAAAGCGGAGGACGAGATCGACCCGGAGGATGCACTGGTGAAGGAGTTGACCTCCCACGGGCGGCACAAGAACCTGTCCTTCTTTGCCTTTACCGCCACCCCAAAAGCCGCCACGCTGGAACTGTTCGGCACCGAGTACCCGGACGGCAGCCACCACCCCTTCCACATTTACAGTATGCGGCAGGCCATTGAGGAAGGGTTCATTCTGGATGTGCTGCAAAACTACATGACCTATTCCACCTGCTTCAAGATCGCCAAGACCATCCCGGACAACCCCGACCTGCCCGCCAGTCGGGCGGCAAAACTTATTCGCAAGTATGAAGAGCTGCACCCCTACAACATCAGCCAGAAGGCAAAGATCATTGTAGAGACCTTCCGGGAGACCACCAGCCACAAGATCGGCGGGCGGGGCAAGATGATGGTAGTCACCTCCTCCCGATTAGCGGCGGTGCGGTACTTCCACGAGGTCAAGCGCTATATTGCGGAGCAAGGTTATGACGATGTGCAGATCTTAGCGGCATTTTCCGGTGCCGTACCGGACGGCGGCGTGGAGTACACGGAGCAGTCCCTGAATGTCCGTACTGACGGCAGCCACATTGCGGAGAGCCAGACCAAAAAGGAGTTCCACAACAACTTCAATGTGCTCATCGTGGCAGAAAAATACCAGACCGGTTTTGACGAACCGCTGCTCCACACCATGATCGTGGACAAAAAGCTGAAGGGCGTCAAGGCGGTGCAGACCCTTTCCCGTCTGAACCGTACCTGCCCCGGCAAAACCGACACCTTTGTGCTGGATTTCGTGAACAAGGCAGAGGACATCCGGGAGGCCTTCCAGCCGTTTTATCAGGAAACCTTTCTGGAGCAGGAGGTCAACACCGACCTCATTTACAAGACCCAGAAGGAGCTGCGGAGCTTTGCCGTCTATTCCGATGCAGACGTGGAAGCCTTTGCCAAGGAGTATTTCCGCAGCACCAAGCAGGATAAAAACGCCGTGGGCCGCATGAGCAGCGTCTTGAAGCCGGTGGCAGACCGCTACAACCAGAAAACGCAGGCCGAGCGGTACCAGTTCCGCCGCTTGCTGCGCAGCCTTGTCAAGTGGTACGGCTACGTTTCACAGGTGGCGCGGATGTTCGATGAAGAGCTGCACAAGGAGAACGTATTCTGTGCCTACCTGCTCAAGCTGCTGCCGCCGGACGAGGTCTCTCCGCTGGATCTGGAGGGCAAATTGCAGTTGGAGTATTACAAGCTGCAAAAGACCTTTGCCGGTGCCATCGAGCTGGAACACGCAAAGGGCATCTACGAGCCGGTCACCCAGAAGGGTGCTCTCGGTCACGACCCCAAGGAGCCGCTGGACGAGATCATTTTGAAGATCAACGAGAAGTTCAAGGGCGAGTTCACCAATGCCGACCGGGTGCTGCTTACTGCCCTGCATGACCGTCTGCTGGCCGACCCGAAACTGGCAAAGCTGGCGCGCAGCTCCGACCCGCAGATCTTTACCGAGAGCATCTTCCCCAAGGCTTTTGATACTGCCGCACAGGACAGCTATCTTGAAGCGCAGGACACCTTTTCTTCCCTGTTTGAGGATACCAGCAAGTACAAGGCTATTATGTCAGCTCTGGCAGAGTGGCTGTATGGAGAATTCCGCAAGAAGTAAAACCGTTTTCCTTTTTGTTTGCTTAAAACAGCCTGCATCCACGGGATGCAGTTCGAGGGTTTGGGTGTTCCCAACAAGTATTTTGCAAAGCAAAATAAGCAGATGTATATACGTCTGCATTGCTTGCGGGTGCTATGAAACCTCTCAACGTTCTTCCAAAATTTGAAAATCATTTTGCAATCGAGACCGTCCGTTTTCAAGTTCAACTTGAAGCGGGCGGTTATTTTTCTGCACAAAAATTTTCGAGTTTGCAACCGCAGCAAACAGGGCGAGTTGGTACCGCCTCGAAATTTTTGAATCAGATTTTTCAAATCCGACTTCAAAAACACTTGTTGAGCTTCGCCAAAACCCGATATTCAGCACATAAACTGTGCCGACTGCGTATCTTAACAGACGCTGAATAAGCAAATTTCTTGTAGAAAAAAATCGTTTCCGAAAAATCGTCGTTGATTCATTCAATATTGCACAAAACCGGAACTATTACTTCCGGTTTT
>OLNP01002016.1_pt1 | contig 15646 bp, 14 predicted proteins | sample 1671951 | NCBI WGS metagenome assembly OLNP01 (sample SAMEA3136629, study PRJEB25190) | human gut metagenome | biome: human gut; feature: human-associated habitat; material: faeces | place: Austria | collected 2013
CGAACTCGCAGACCTCGCCATGCCGCACGAAAAGCAGCTTTTGCTGAGCGGGCAGACGGAAGAAGAGGGCTACGAATCGGGACAGATAGGCAACGAAAAACTGAACGACTGACATTTGCCCCTTTGGGGAACAAATACAGGGAAAGGCGGCGCGAATGGGCATTTTTTTTAAAATCCTCGGCATTGTCGGAATAGTTTTGGCGTGCGCCGTCGGACTTGTTATACTTGTGATAGCCGCGCTTCTTCCCGCAAAGGTCAAAGTGCGGATAGGTTATCTCGAAAACGAATTTATACTGTCTTTCAAACTTCTGTTTTTCAGATACACGGTAGCGCCCGAAAAGGCGAAAAAAAAGAAAAAGGCAAAGAAATCGGAGAAGAAAACGCCCGAAAAACCCGAGAAAGAGAAAAAAGAGGGCTTTTTCAAACATCAAACTTCGGGGTTCGGCGTTTACGATTATATAGAACTGATAAAAATAGTCTTGGAGAAGTTCGTTGCAAAGATATATTTCGAAAAACTCGACGTCGATATAACCGTCGCTTCGGACGACGCGGCGCAGACGGCGCAGAACTTCGGCAGGCTCAACGCCGCAATATATCCGCTTGCGGGACTTATAAACGGGCATAAAAGAATAAAAAGTCTGCATATCGGGATAACGCCCGATTTCACAATATCAAACTCTGTTTACAACGCGGAGGCTGTTGCTTACATTCGCATTTACAACGTGATAGCCGCCGTTATATCGATTATAAAATACTTACTGTAAAGGAAGTGCCAAATATGGAACAAAGACACGCGCTCGAAGGCGTTATGGACACCTCGATGAAAAACCTCAAAGAAATCGTTGACGCGAACACGGTAATAGGCGACCCCGTCACGACCCCGACGGGAACTGTCATCATTCCCGTTTCGAAAGTAAGTTTCGGATTTGCTTCCGGCGGTTCCGATTTCAACACAAAGAACGGCGTTCCCGACAAACCGGTATTCGGCGGCGGAAGCGGCGCGGGAGTAACGCTCACCCCGCTTGCATTTCTTATCGTTTCCCCCGACGGAAAAATTGACCTGAAACTGCTTGCGCCCGACTCGAAGAATATGCTTGACAAAGCCATTGACATGGCGCCCGGCATCATCGACAAGATTAAAGGCGTTTCTTCAAAAAAAGATAAGGAAGAAGTTACCGAAGAGTAATTGTTTCCAAAAGCAAATAACCCGAACATGGCGGAATTATGCTCCGTCTTGTTCGGGTTGTTTTTTTTTGTTATATGGCAGGCAACAGCAAAACGTTTATCCGTTTATCTCATCGATATTGAACGGCGTTATCTGATATACAAAATAGTTCAGCCAGTTCGAATAGATAAGGTTTGCGTGGCTGCGCCAACGCACGACGGGTTCTTTTGTATCGTCGTCGTTCGGGAAGTAATTTTTCGGCACATCTATCGGAAGTCCCGCGTTTTTATCGCGCAGATATTCGTTTTTCAGAGTGTCCGCATCGTATTCGGAATGACCCGTTATGAAAATCTGTTTGCCGCGCTCCGTAGCAACGGCATAAACGCCCGCTTCTTCCGAAGACGCAAGGATTTTCAGTTCGGGATGCTTTTCTATATCTTCGCGAAGCACCGTTGTGTGGCGCGACTGCGGAACCCAGAACTCATCGTCAAAACCTCGCAGGAGCATGGAGCGTTTATATTCTGCCTTGTGCAGAAAAACGCCGAAAAGTTTTTTGTCGAGCGGGTATTTCTGTATGCCGTAATGGTAATAAAGCCCCGCCTGTGCGCCCCAGCAGATATGGAAAGTGCTTGTGACGTTGGTCTTGCTCCATTCCATTATGTGGCAGAGTTCGTCCCAATATTCAACCTCTTCAAACGGCATCTGTTCAACAGGCGCGCCCGTTATTATCAAGCCGTCGTACTTGTTGTCCTTAACATCTTCAAAATGCTTGTAAAAAGAAATCATGTGTTCCGCAGACGTGTTTTTGGGTGTGTGCGAAGCGGTTTGCAGAAACTCCATATCAACTTGAAGCGGAGAGTTGCCAAGCAGACGCGCAAGTTGCGTTTCCGTGGCTATCTTGGTAGGCATAAGGTTGAGAAGAAGTATTTTAAGCGGACGTATATCCTGCGTTGTGGCGCGGGACTCGGTCATAACAAAGATATTTTCTTTATGCAGCGTTTCGGTTGCGGGCAGGTCTGCGGGAATTTTTATCGGCATTTCTCCACCTCGTCAAGCGCTTGTTTTATATCCGCGATTATATCTTCAACGTTTTCTATTCCGACGGACATACGGATCATGTCGGGACCTATTCCGCAAGCGACAAGTTGCTCGTCGGAAAGTTGTCTGTGCGTTGTCGAAGCGGGGTGAAGAACGCTCGTTCTCGCGTCCGCAACATGCACGACTATCGCGGCAAGTTTGAGGCTGTCCATAAATTTGACCGCCGCTTCTCTGCCGCCTTTGATACCGTAAGAAATAACGCCGCTGCAACCTTTGGGAAGATATTTTTTTGCAAGTTCACGGTCGGGGCTTGATTCAAGTCCGGGATAGGACACCCAAGTTACTCTCGGGTCGCTTTCGAGATATTTTGCAACCGCAAGTGCGTTTTCGCAATGGCGGGGAACGCGCAGATGAAGCGTTTCAAGCCCGATGTTGAGCAAAAATGCGTTCATCGGCGACGGAATGGAGCCGAGGTCGCGCATAAGTTGAACTTTTGCTTTTGTCAGATATGCCGCGTTGCCGAAACTCTTTGTGTAAACGATGCCGTGATACGACTCGTCCGGTTCGCAGAGTTCGGGGAACTTGCCGTTCTCCCAATCAAAGCGTCCGCCGTCAACCACAACGCCTCCCACGCTCGTTGCGTGACCGTCCATATATTTTGTGGTGGAATGAACCACGATGTCCGCACCGAAATCAAACGGGCGGCAAAGTATGGGCGTTGCAAACGTGTTGTCCACAACAAGCGGAATGCCGTGTTTATGCGCTATTTTCGCGTATTTTTCTATGTCAAAGATTTTGAGCGCGGGGTTGGCTATGGTCTCGCCGAAAATAAGGCGCGTGTTATCGTCTATAAGGCTGTCAACCTCTTCTTCGCTCATTTCGGGGGAGCAGAAGCGGACTTCGATACCCATTTTTTTCAGCGTTACGGCGAACAGGTTGACCGTGCCTCCGTAAATCGCGGGCGATGCAACAATGTTCTGTCCCGCGCAGGTGATGTTCAGTATCGCAAAAAGGTTGGCGGCTTGTCCCGAAGAAGTCAAAACCGCACCGACACCGCCTTCAAGCGCCGCTATTTTCTTTTCCACGGCGTCAAGAGTCGGGTTGGCAAGACGGGTATAGAAAAAGCCCTCTTTTTTCAAATCGAAAAGGTCGCCGACATCCGCGGCGGAATCATATTTGTAAGTTGTGCTCTGAACAATGGGAAGTACGCGCGGTTCGCCGCTTTTCGGGTTGTAACCGCCCTGCACGCACTCAGTTTCTATCTTGTAATCCGACATAATATACCTCTCAAAACAATCAATATACATATTATATTACACTCCGTTTCGCCGTTTGTCAAGACCGTTACCGACTTTTATGCGAAATGTTCGCAAAAGAGCGGGAATCTCTTGATTGAACGGGTGAAATATGGTATAATAAAATTTATAAAGATACAAAGACCACGGAGAATATATGAAAAAAACTCTTTCTTATCTGAAATCATACAAAAAGGAATGTATTCTTGCACCGCTGTTCAAACTTCTTGAAGCGTGCTTTGAGTTGTTTGTTCCGCTCGTTATCGCCGACATCATAGATATCGGAATCTCGGGCGGCAACAAAGGCTATGTTTGGGGACGTGTCGGGATTTTGGCATTGCTTGCGGTCTGCGGGCTTGCGTTTGCGATAACCGCACAGTATTTTGCGGCAAAGGCGGCGGTCGGATTTGCTTCAAAACTCCGTCATGCGCTGTTCACGCGCATACAGTCGCTTTCTTACGCGGACACGGACAATCTCGGAACTTCCACTCTCATAACCCGTATGACGGCAGACGTCGAGCAGGTTCAGCAGGGCGTGAACATGGTTTTGAGACTGCTTTTGCGCTCCCCGTTCGTCGTGTTCGGGGCGGCGATAATGGCATTCACCGTCGATGCGAAAAGCGCCGTGACATTTGCGGTCACGATACCCGTTATGTCCGCGGCGGTCATGACAATAATGCTCATAACAATTCCTCTTTATAAAAAAGTTCAGGCAAAGCTCGACTCTCTTCTCGGCATTACCCGCGAAAACCTTTCGGGCGTGCGCGTTATCCGTGCATTCAGGAAAGAAAACGCCGAATACGAACGCTTTGTTTCGACAAACGGCGACCTGACAAGAAGTCAGAAATTCGTCGGCAGAATTTCCGCGCTGATGAACCCGCTGACATACGTTCTTATCAACTGCGGCGTTATCGCGCTTATCTGGGTCGGCGCGCTCCGCGTCAACTCGGGAACGATCTCGCAGGGACAGGTTGTTGCGCTCTACAACTATATGTCGCAGATACTTGTCGAACTCGTCAAACTTGCGATGCTCATAATAACACTGACACGCGCCGTTGCCTGCGCAAAAAGAGTTGACGGCGTGCTGACGACCGAGAACTCGATGACTGAAAACGGCGACAAAGAGCAAAAACATACAGTTATAGGCGGCGACGTTGAATTTGACGGCGTTGAACTCACCTATCCCGAAGCGGGCGCACCGTCGCTTTCGGGAGTGAACTTTTATGCGCCGAGCGGCTCGACTGTGGGCGTCATCGGTGGCACGGGCAGCGGCAAGACGTCACTTGTCAATCTGATTCCGCGCTTTTACGACGTCACAAAAGGCTGTGTCAAAGTCGGGGGAACGGACGTGCAAAAGCTCGATGCGGAGACATTACGGAAAAACATCGGCATAGTACCCCAGCGCGCAGCGCTTTTCAAAGGCACGATACGTTCAAATCTGCTTTGGGGCAAAGAGGACGCGACCGACGAGGAACTTTGGGAGGCTCTCAAAACGGCGCAGGCGGAAAAAGTGGCTCTCGACAAAGGCGGGCTTGACGCGGACGTCGAGCAGGAAGGACGAAACTTCTCGGGTGGTCAGCGCCAGCGTCTGACCGTTGCCCGCGCGCTTGTAAGAAAGCCGAAAATACTTATTCTTGACGACTCCGCTTCGGCGCTCGACCTGAAAACGGACGCGGCGCTCCGCGAAGCGATATCAAAACTCTGCTATAAACCCACCGTATTCATCGTTTCCCAGCGCGCGGCGGCAGTTATGAACGCGCAGCTCATTGTGGTTCTTGACGAGGGCGCGGTAGTCGGCATGGGCACGCACGACGAGTTGATGAAGTCCTGCCCCGCATACGAAGAAATTTACAGTTCACAGTTCAAAAAGGAGGCGGACAGATGAAAAACAAAACGATTAAAAAAGTGCTGAACCGCCTTAAAAAATACAGATTTGCGATCGTTTTTTCCATTCTGCTTGCGGCTGTTACCGCCGCGGCGGCGCTTTATGTGCCGAAAATCGTCGGCGAAGCGATAGACCTTATCGTCGGCAAAAACGACGTTGATTTCGGCGGAATCGTATCACTGCTTGTCCGTCTCGGCATCGTTGTGGGAGCAACCGGGCTTCTGCAATGGATAATGGGCGTTGTCAACAACCGCATAACGTTCGGCGTCGTGCGTGACCTGCGCAATGAAGCGGCGGCAAAGTTGAAAACGCTGCCCATCTCATTTATCGATGCGCACTATCACGGCGACATTGTCAGCCGCATTATAGCGGACGCCGACCAATTCGCAGACGGTCTTCTGCTCGGATTTTCACAGCTGTTCACGGGCGTTGTGACGATACTTCTGACGCTCGGATTTATGCTTGCCATAAACCCGCTGATTGCGCTTATCGTCGTTGTTCTGACACCCGTTTCGCTTTTCATAGCGGCTTTTATCGCCAAAAACACGCACAAAATGTTCTCGCTCCGTTCCGAAACAAGGGGAGAACAGACCGCGATGATAAACGAACTTATCGGTCAGACAAAAGTTGTCCGAGCGTTCGGACACGAACAGAAAGCGACCGAAGAATTTGACGAAGTCAACGAAAGACTGCGCAAATGCTCGCTTCGCGCAACGTTTTTCTCTTCCATCGTCAACCCGTCCACAAGATTTGTCAACGGGCTTATATATGCGGCAGTCAGCCTTGCGGGCGCGCTTGCCGTAATAGCAAGCGGAGGAGCGTCTCTTTCCGTCGGCGGGATGACGTGCCTTTTGAGTTATGCAACACAGTACGCAAAGCCGTTCAACGAAATTTCTGGCGTGGTAACCGAAATGCAAAACGCGCTTGTCTGCGCGGAAAGACTGTTTTCGCTGATAGAAGAGCCGTCCGAAATATCCGACGAGGGCAAAGAGACCCTGACCGATGTCGAGGGTCGTGTCACAGCGGAAAATGTCTGCTTCTCATACGTCAAGGACAAAAAACTTATCGAAAATCTCAATCTTTCGGTCGAACACGGTCAGCGCATCGCCATAGTCGGACCGACAGGCTGCGGCAAAAGCACGATAATAAACCTGCTTATGCGTTTTTACGATGTCGATTCGGGCGCAATCAAAGTGGACGGCAAAGACATTCGGAACATAACCCGAGACAGCCTGCGCGCAGGTTACGGCATGGTCTTGCAGGAAACGTGGCTGCGCAGCGGCACGGTGCGCGAAAATATAATCATGGGCAAACCCGACGCGACGGACGAAGAAGTTGTTGCGGCGGCGAAAAAATCCCACGCTCACGGCTTTATAACAAGACTTCCGAACGGCTACGACACGGTCATTTCCGAGGACGGAGGGCGGCTTTCGCAGGGACAAAAACAGTTGCTTTGCATAACCCGCGTAATGCTTGCGCTGCCGCCCATGCTCATTCTTGACGAGGCGACCTCTTCCATCGACACCCGCACCGAACAGCAGATACAAAAAGCGTTCGCGGAAATGATGAAAGGCAGAACAAGTTTTATCGTGGCGCACCGCCTTTCGACCATACGGGAAGCCGACCTGATACTTGTTATGAAAGACGGCAGGATAATCGAGCAGGGCACGCACGACGAACTGCTGGCAAAGAAAGGCTTCTACTCCGAACTCTACGAATCGCAGTTTGCGCATTAAAACTGCTATGTTATTACGCCATATCTAATGCTTTTTTGGTTGAAACTATAACTTCTCAATTTTAATTTGCTATAAAAAATATTTAATTTTTTTAAGATACAGGTTACAATCTATTATAGTAAAAAGGAAGTGAAATGCATGAAAAAAGAGCCATTTTTTAAGTCTATCTTTATTAACGAGTTTCAACCAGGAAATAGCATAGATGAAATCGACAATATTTTTGTATATCACTATACTGGGGCAAATGCGTTTTTATCCATTATCGAAAATGAATGCATAAGATTCTCCGATATAAGGTATATGAACGACCGCTCTGAAACTATTTTTTTTGTAAAACGATTAATTGAATTTATAAAAGAAAACGGAAAGCAATATCCTTTTTTTCAAGATGCCGTAAACACACTTCTTGCAGAAAATGAATACAATCAAATTTTAAAACTGAACACAAACAAAATTAAATACAAAGACTTTACAAAACTAAAAGTAAAAACCCCACGCACTTTTATTTTCTGTACATGTGAAAAAGCAGATTTACTAAACATGTGGAACTATTATGCGTCAAACGGTACATATTCAGGGTACAATATTGGTCTTTCTGTCAAGAATTTTCTTAAGACTTTCGATGTTGATCGAACAAAAGAATCAGATAGTTTCATTGTATATTATGGCAAGGTTATATATAAGAAAAAACAACAATTTGAAGCCATAGCAAATTTTGCTCAAAATATAGAGAAATTTTTCTCTTATACTACTTCTATACAACTTTCACATCTTCAATCAGCAGCAGTTGCAATTCGTCAATATATAGAAACACGCGGTCCATTTTTTAAAAACGACAGTTTTCAGGGAGAAAAAGAGTATAGATTTTTATTTTCAATAACGGAAGATACCATTCCTCATAGCTACGAAGATGCGAAAAAATATTTTGGACAGTATAATAAAAAACTATGTGAAGGGTTCTGTGAGCGACGCGGACTGATTATCCCATATATGCAAGTATCAATACCAAAAAACTCCATAAGCAGAATTACAATGGCCCCTATGATAGAATATGAAATTGCAAAGAGCAGCATAAAGGAATTGCTTAAAGTTAGAGGAATACAAAGCACAAATAATGCAGAAATTCCCATTTATAAATCAAAAATACCAATAAGATTTTAGTCCAATAAACCTCTTGTAAAAAGCATCTTAAATTAAGTTCAAGTGCAACTATATATTTTTATAGCATACCTTTAAGTTCTTTTTCAGTCACAGTTTCATCGGCAATTCGGGTTTATCCTTTGACTTTCTCATATTTTTGTTCAGACATTTCGCAAAAAAGAACAATTACACAGAGCGTTTAGAAATTCAAAACATGGCAGTAAAAAAGAGACTTAAATAAAATATATATGCTATAACAGAGCCGAAAGAGCAGCCGAAAAGGCTGCGAAAGGAAGGAAAAGATATGAAAAAGAAAATTTTACTGATGTTTGTTCTTGTTCTTGCGGTTGCGCTGTTTTCCGCCTGCAACGGAAAAATTTATGTACCTATTGCAACAGAGACCGCGCCAAACAGACCGACCGATTTTAACCCGGATTCAAGCGACCTCATCGCAAAGTTTACGGAAAGCCTGAAAAACAAAGACGTTGCGGGATTCAAAAGCGCTTTTTCAAAGACAACGGTTGCGACCGTGACAGACCTTGACAGCAAGATACAGGCGATGTTTGATTATATTGAGGGAGATATAACCGAGGTTTACAATCCGAACGGCAAGGATTCAGAACCTTTTGAAAGCGGAGAAAAATTGCCCGACGGTTATATCGTAGATCGCTATTATTCTTATGTCGCAAAAACGGCAAACGGAGAATATGAGATATCTTTCGTTGAAAGAAGCGTTGACTCCGCAGAAAGCGACAATATCGGAATTTATTCCGTTTATGTAAGCCCAAAAGGTCAGGCCGACCCCGTGTTTGCGGATGACCCGGACGAAGCATACAATATTCCGGGAGTACATATCGCAAACAAGTAATATTTTTTCAATCGCAGTTAAACGCCCCGAAAGTTTTGACTTTCGGGGCGTTTTCTATATCAAACCGTTGCGGGTTCTTTATCTTTCTTGTTCTCGGAATTGTCAAGCCGCGCGCGGCGGGGAGACGGTTCCGACGTTTTTGCGTTTGCAAGCATAAGTTTGAGGCGGTTGACCTGATTGACCTGCGTCGCGCCAGCGTCGTAGTCTATCGCAACGATGTTGACGTCGGGGTTCTTCTCCTTTACTATTTTCATCATGCCCTTGCCGCAGATATGATTCGGCAGACAACCGAACGGCTGGGTGCAGACGATGTTTTTAACTCCCATTTTCGAGAGTTCTATCATCTCGGCGGTCAGAAGCCACCCCTCGCCCATTTTCGTGCCCGTGCCGATATATCCCTTTGTCAAGCTCGGCGTGTGCGTGAAATCCGTGAGAGGCTCAAAGTTGCCGTCCTCTTCTATAATGCGGCAGACGTCGCGTTTTTTGTCGCAGACGAATTTATACGCAAGTTTGCACAAAAGCATATAAAAAACGCTTCCGCGGCGGTAAAGGCGATAATCGTTGATATTGTTGTAAACGCAGTAAAGGCAGAAGTCCATAAGACCGGGAACGACGGTTTCCGCGCCCTCGGAAACGAGGAAATCTTCAAGGTTGTTGTTGCCGAGCGGCGAATATTTGACGAATATCTCGCCGACGATGCCGACCTTGACCGCGCGGCGTTTTTCGAGAGGTATCGCCGCGAAATCGGCAACTATCTTTTTGTAGTTTTCCTTTATATCCTTATATCTTATCTTTGCGCCCGAGCCGAGTTCTCTGCCGAGTTTTTCCGTCCAACTGTCGGCAAGAGCCTTTGTCTGACCTTTGTTTATTTCGTAGGGGCGGCATTGGTTGCTAAGGCTCAGAAGCAGGTCGCCGTAAACAACGGCATAAAGCATACCGTGCAGTTTGGGAAGCGTCAGTTTGAAACCGGGGTGATCTTCAATGCCCGCCAGACTGAACGAAATAACGGGAACATAACCGTAACCCGCCTTTTTGAGCGCTTTTCGGAGCAGCGAAATGTAGTTTGACGCACGGCAGCCGCCGCCTGTCTGGAACATGATTATCGCAACTTTGTGCGGGTCGTACTTGCCCGAAAGGATAGCGTTCATAAACTCGCCTATCATCAGTATCGCGGGATAACAGGTGTCGTTATGAACGTATTTCAGTCCCATATCCGCGATATGAGGACCTGTATCTTCAAGCAGTTCCATGGTATAACCGTAAGTCCGCAGAACGCTGACTATCATCTTGAAATGCATGGGGAGCATCGGGGGAACGAGAATCGTGTAATCCTTTTTCATTTCTTTCGTAAAGGCAACATAGTTCTTTTCCATTTTACAGCCCCCTTTCTTCAAGCGCGCCGATAAGACTGCGAAGTCTTATTCTGACCGCGCCGAGATTTGTTATCTCGTCTATTTTAATCTGCGTGTAGAATTTATCCTTTTCTTCAAGTATCGAGCGGACTTCATCGGTCGTTATCGCGTCTATGCCGCAGCCGAACGAAACGAGTTGAACAAGTTGAACATCGTCGTGTTCTCCCGCATACCGAGCCGCGCGGTAAAGGCGCGAATGATACGTCCATTGGTTCAGAACGTGTACGGACGGCGTTTTTGCAAGGTGGGACACGCTGTCCTCGCTGACAACGACAAAGCCGAGGGAGTTTGCAAGTTTATCTATGCCGTGCCCTATCTCGGGGTCGATGTGATACGGTCTGCCGGCAAGAATCATTATGCGTTTGCCGTTCTTTCTTGCGTATTCAAGCGCGTTTTCGCCCTCGCGGCGAATGTCCGCCATATATGCGTCATAAGCGGCAAACCCCTCTTTTACGGCGCGTTTTATCTCCGAAAGTTTAATATCGGGTTCGACCGTTTTGAGGCAGTCGTAAAGGTTCTTCGCAAGCACCTTTTTATTGTTTATGTTCAGATACGGGTAAAGGAATCTGACTTTTTTCAGATCCTCTATATTCGCGTTCAGCAGTTCCGAATAATATGCGACAACGGGACAGTTATAGTGGTTGTCCCCGCTTTCCTCGTCAACGTTATATGTCAGGCACGGATAAAATATCTTGTCTATGCCGTCTGCGATAAGTTCTTCTATATGCCCGTGCATTATCTTTGCGGGATAGCAGGCGGTGTCCGAGGGAATGGTGAACTGTCCGCGTTCATAGGTATGTCTGTCCGACTGCGCGGAGAAAACAACTTCATATCCCAAAGCGGAGAACAGCGCGTACCAAAGCGGCGCGAGTTCGTACATTCCGAGCGCCATCGGCAGCCCTATTTTGCCGCGTTTGCCTTTTGCGCCGAGAAGTTCGGCAAGGCGCGCGCGTTTATAGGCGTGCAGGTTCGGCAGTTCTTCGGCATCCTTTATGCCGAGCCCGCGCTGGCATTGGTTGCCCGAAATAAATTTTTTGCCGTCGGAAAACGTATTCACGGTCAGGCGGCAGTTGTTCGCACAGCCGTGGCAGGTCGCGGAACGGGACGTATGTGTAAATTTTTCGAGTTCTTCGGCTGAAAGCAGCCCGCTTTTTTCAAAGCGCATGGCGCGGAGCGCCGCACCGTAAGCGCCCATAAGCCCCGCAACGGACGGGCGGATAACATCTGCGCCGAGTTCTTTTTCAAAAGCGCGCAGAACAGCGTCGTTATAAAACGTGCCGCCCTGAACAACGATGTTTTTGCCGAGTTCGGAAGGCGAATTGGCGCGGATAACCTTGTAAAGCGCATTTTTGACAACGCTTATGGAAAGTCCCGCGGAAATGTCTTCAACGGTCGCCCCGTCCTTTTGGGATTGCTTGACGGAGGAGTTCATAAAGACCGTGCAGCGTGTTCCGAGATTGACGGGCGCTTTTGCGTGAAGCCCGCGGCGGGCAAAATCCGCAACGTCGTAGCCCATTGAACGCGCAAACGTTTCGATAAACGAGCCGCAGCCGGAAGAGCAGGCTTCATTGAGCATTATCGAATCTATCGCGCCGTTTTTTATGCGGAAACACTTGATGTCCTGTCCGCCTATATCAAGAATAAAATCAACGTCGGGACGGAAATATTTTGCTGCGGTATAATGCGCCACGGTCTCTACAACGCCCTCGTCAACATTGAAAGCGTTCTTTATCAGGTCTTCGCCGTAGCCCGTGACCGCGCTGCCGCAGACGGTTATTCTGTCGGAACAAAGTTTGCGGATATTTTTCAGTTGTTCAAGGACTATCTCAACGGGATTGCCTTTGTTCGAGTCGTAATAGGTATAAAGTATCTGCCTGTCCTCGCCGATGAGCACAAGTTTTGTGGTCGTTGAGCCGCAGTCGATACCGAGATATGCGCGGCCCGAATAATCAGCAATGTCGCAAAGAGGAACGGACGCTTTTTTGTGTCTTTCGACAAACGCTTCGTATTCCGTTGCGTTTTCGAAAAGCGGAGGAAGCGCCGTTCTGCCGTTGCCCACACCGCCGACATTTTTTTCAAGCGCGGCAAACAGTTTTTCGGAATTGAACATTTTGCCGGTGTCTCTGCCGTAATATGCCGCGCCGAGAGCCACGGAATAAAGCCCGTAATCGGGGAACACGGCGTGTTCTTCGTCAAGTCCGAGCGTCTGACGGAAGCGGTCGCGCAGTCCGAGACAGTAATGAAGAGGACCGCCGAGAAAAAGCACTTTTCCGTCTATTTTGCGCCCCTGTGCAAGTCCCGTGATAGTCTGGTTGACCACCGCCTGATAAATGCTTGCCGCAACATCGGCTTTGTTTGCGCCTTGGTTAAGCAGCGGCTGAATATCCGTTTTTGCAAAAACGCCGCAGCGGGACGCAATGGGATAAAGGCGGGTATATTTCAGGCTTATTTCGTCCATTTCGTCGGGCGTCATATCCAAAAGCACCGCCATCTGGTCGATAAATGCGCCTGTGCCGCCCGCACAGGTGCCGTTCATGCGCTCGTCCACGCCGTTCTTGAAGAAAATAACCTTTGCGTCTTCTCCTCCGAGTTCCACAACAACGGACGTATCGGGTTCTTTTTCGCGGACGACCGCCGCCGTGGCGTAAACTTCCTGAACAAACGGTATTTCCGCGGCATTGGCAAGCCCCATACCGGCAGAGCCCGAGACAGCGACCGTGAACTCACGCCCGCGCAGTTGCGGCTCTATGACGCGAAGCATTTCAAGCGTCTTTTGCCGCACCTGCGAAAAATGACGCTCATATTTGTCATAAAGCACTTTTTCACCCTCGACAAGCACGACTTTTGCGGTCGTCGAACCTATGTCAATGCCGAGAGACAAAACATTTTCTTTTTCCATAATTTCTTTCTTTTCTCCCTTTTTCGGAGCATTTCTCTTTATATTGAATCAAAAAATCAAATCATCGTATAATGTTTTATTATATCAGACACTTTTTGCTTTCGGAAAAACTTTATGCAATCTTTTTGTGGCACGGGAAAAACGACCGAACATTCCGCCCCGAAAAATCAAATGCGACGGGAGGTGTTATTCTCCCGTCGGTCTTATTCGTTTTTTTATCGGTTCGGCACCTTTGTTCAAGCCTAAAATCAGTTCACGCGCTCAAACTCGCAATCGCTGAAAAAGTGCAGGTCGGTGTCCGAAGCAATATATAGTTTCTCGTCTTTCATATCGGCAACGATGCTTCCCTCATTGAATACGGACGATTGCGTCTGACCGAGATATATTCTGCCCCCGCGAAGAGTGTAAACTCCTTTGTAGACAATACAGAGCCCCTCTGTGCCGTAATCTTCATAATTTCTGAATTGTTCTGTTTTTTTCTCAACAAACCGCATCAGTGACTCCGATACTTCCGCGGCAAAATCTTCTTTTGTCTTTCCGTGTGCGGACAGAACGTTTTCAAAGTCTCCGACAGACATCTTCTTCATTTTTGCCAGCGTTTCGGTGCTTGCGTCATTCAGAATATCAAGAAAACCGATACCGAACGCCGAACATGCGGAAATCACGGCTTCACGGTCGGCAAGGCAGAAAAAGTCTCCGTTTTCGCAAAATACGATTTCGGCATGAACCGAATCGGAGATACCGTCTATCATGCCTGCAAGTTCATCTGTGCGAAGATCGGAAATCTGTGTAAAACCGAGCCTGTAAAACGGCAATTCGGTGCTCCAAGTTCCGACGGGAGCGGCTTCAAGACTGCCTGTTGCTTCATTTCCCGAAAACGCCTGTTTTGTAATAACTCCGTCGTCTATGAATTCCCTGTATTCGGGCGCACATGCCGAAAGCCCGACAATGCAGAACACGACTGCCGAGACAACGCAGATTATTCGTGAAAAAAAGGATTTTTTGTTTTCGGATTCACAGCGCATATTCAACCTCAAAAAACGTAAATGATGCAAAGTTCCGTTATGAGCACCGCCGCACAGGAACAAACGGCAACGACCATAAGCCCGCGTTTGAAAAACGCAAGCACCGCAGCAACCGCAAATCCGACAAGTGCGGAGATAAAATAATCCGTCGCGTAAAATATCGCGGGAACGGTCATTGCGGCAAGCACCGCATAAGGAATGTAATGCAAAAACGACAGCAGAAATTTATTTTTTATAGGCTTTTTGACAAGCAAAAGAGGAATGGCGCGGACAAGATAAGTCACGCCCGCCATAACGGCAAGATAAATGAAAAACTCAGGTCTCATCGACGGCGACCTCCTCTTTTTCCGCATTTACGGGGAACAGGACGGCGGCAACGGTCGAAGCGGCGACCGCGCAGATTATAATAACAAAACCGTCCGGCACGACCGAAAGGAACGGAACGTAACGGAAAGCGCAGCTCAACGCAACAGAAATAAGCACACAAATTGCAACGGCTTTGTCGCGCCTTGCGACAGGCGTTATAATCGCGATGAACATTCCGTAAATCGCAACGCCGAGACAGGAAACCAAAACGGGAGGAAATATACTGCCCGCGCTTGCGCCGATAAACGTTCCGACGCTCCATCCGACAAACGGGAGAAGAATAAGCCCGTACATATAAAACTTTCCGACCTTGCCCTCTTTTGAAGACGCCACGGCAAAAACCTCGTCCGTGTTGACAAACGCAAAGACAAAGCGGTCAAAAAGATTAACATCCCGTCCGAGTTTTTGGGACAGAGAGACGGACATCAGAGAATAACGCAGATTGATGACGAACTGCGTTGCCGCAAGTTCGGAAAGCGAACCTGCCGCGGCGATTATCGGCACACCCGCAAGTTGCCCTGCGGAAGTGACGTTTGTCATTGAAATAAGCAGGGTCTCGATAACGGAAAGCCCCGATTTGACGGAAAAGATACCAAAGGCGAACGACACCGAAAGGTATCCCAGACAAATGGGAAGCCCGTCGAGAACTCCCCTTGTAAAACCTGATTTGCTGACCATAATATACTCCGAAATATGCCTGAAAGGTTTTTGCGGCGAAACTTTTGCTCCGACAAAATCCCGTTTGATATTCTATTATACCGTGGTTTATTTATCGCGCCGCGTTATATCGGGAAAACGGACAAAACCCCATTTCCGA
>OLNP01002027.1_pt1 | contig 15608 bp, 14 predicted proteins | sample 1671951 | NCBI WGS metagenome assembly OLNP01 (sample SAMEA3136629, study PRJEB25190) | human gut metagenome | biome: human gut; feature: human-associated habitat; material: faeces | place: Austria | collected 2013
CCGGCAACGGAACAGGCTCAGCGCCCCCAAGGGCTGACCGTTGCAGACAATGCCGTACTGGAGGGAGTCATAGACCTCAAAGGGCTGATAGCACTCCTGGTAGATGGTGGAGCGCAGCCGCTGCTGTTCCCCCACCAGGTCGCTCTCCCGGAAGAGGGTGGCCTCCCGGCAGCAGCTCAGCCAGGCGGTGTAGTCGTCGGCGGCAAAGCGCATGTACCGGCGCTCGGCCTCGGCAAAGGCGGCGGGGACGCAGAGGGGGTCCACCAGGTGGATGGAGGGCCCGGCCTCCGCCCGGCGCATGATGCTGGCGTAGCGGTAGGGAATGAGCATCCGCAGCATCGGCAGAAAGGCGTCCCCCAGGTCCTGATAGGTCCGGCATCGGTACAGCTCAGACAGTACATGATTGAAGATCAAAAATTGGTTTTTCTCCAGCAATGAAACGCCTGCTCCTTTCTCCGGATGGTTTGCTTTTTTTAGTTTAATATGAAATAACAGGAAACACCATACCTCAAAATAGGAATTTATACTTTTTTTCCCGTAAAAAGAGGGGGAAAGAAAGAATTTCAAAATGGAGCGCCGCCCCTTATAATGAAGCCAAAGCCGCCCAGTTCCTTTGTGAGAGCTGGGGACACAGGGGCCCTTTCGCGTTGGCACGGGGCCCACAGGGAACGCAATGCCATTGAAGGAGGTAACTATGAAGCGCTGCAAGAATTATATCAACGGGGCATGGACCGAGAGCGTGAGCGGAAACGCCGCCCCTACGTTCAATCCCGCCACCGGGGAGGAACTGGCCCAGGTGGTGGTCAGCACGCCGGAGGACGTGGACCGGGCGGTGGCCGCGGCCCACACCTCGTTTTATGAGACCCGGGAATGGCGGGATATGGACAGCCAGACCAGGGGAGATTTCCTGCTGCGGATCGCTGACCTGATTGCAGAGGCCCGGGAGGAGCTGGCCTACCTGGACGCGGTGGACATGGGAAAGCCCCTGCGGGAGGCGGAGGGGGATGTGGACGACGCCATCCACTGCTACCGCTACTATGCGGGCCTCATCAAAATGCCCCAGGGGGGCAGCTATGGCGTGAACGCCGGCTTTGGGGAGATGCATTCCTACACCATCCATGAGCCGGTGGGGGTTGTGGGGCTCATTACCCCCTGGAACTACCCCTTCCTCATGGGGGCCTGGAAGCTGGCCCCGGCGCTGGCCGCAGGGAACAGCGTGATTTTCAAACCCAGCTCCAACTGCGTTTTATCCACGGTGAAGATGTTTGAGATTTTTGAAAAGGCCGGCATGCCCAAGGGCTCGGTCAACCTGATCCTGGGGCCTGGCGGCTCTGTGGGCAGCGCCATCGCCGCCCATCCCGGCATCAGCATGGTGACCTTCACCGGGTCCACGGCGGTGGGACAGGACATTATGCGCTGCGCGGCGGCAAATGTCAAGAAGATCGGCCTGGAACTGGGGGGAAAATCCCCCAACATCATCTTTGCCGACGCCGACCTGGAAGGGGCCGTGGAGTGGGCCATGATCGGGATTTTCTTCAACCAGGGGGAGGTCTGCTCCGCCGGGTCCCGGATCCTCATTGAGGAGAGCTTTAAGGAGACCTTCCTGCGGCGCCTGGTGGAACGGACCAACGCCATTACCCTGGGCAATCCCCTGAACAACCCCGACATGGGGCCCATGGTCAGCGAGAGCCAGATGAACGACGTTCTGGGCTTTATCCGCAAGGGGGTGGAAGAGGGGGCAACCCTGGTCTGCGGCGGTGCGCGGTACACCGAGGGCGAGTGCGCCAAGGGATACTTTGTGCAGCCCACCATCTTTGACAACTGCACCTCGGAGATGACCATTGTCCGGGAGGAGATTTTCGGCCCGGTGGTCACCATCCAGACCTTCCGAACTGAGGAGGAGGCTGTGGCCCTGGCCAACGACACCATCTACGGTCTGGCCGGCGGGGTATTCACCGCGGACGGGGCCCGGGCGCTGCGGGTCATCAAGGAGATCCGGGCGGGGATCACCTGGGTCAACTGCTACAACCCCACCTTCAATGAGGCCCCGTGGGGGGGCTATAAGATGTCCGGCATCGGACGGGAGCTGGGTGTCCACGGCCTGGAGGAGTACCAGGAGGTCAAGCAAATCAACATCAATCTCAACCCCGGCCCGGTGGGCTGGTATGAACACTGACCGGATGGGCCGCTGCCCTGCCGGGGAAAAAGCCCCGAACCCAAGTGGGTTCGGGGCTTTTCTGTCAGAAACGGGACAAGGGCGCCGGAATTACTCCGCGGTGTACCGCATGAGAATGGTGGCGACCTGTGCCCGGGTGGCGGTTGCCTTGGGGGAGAGGGTGGTCTCGGTGGTGCCGGAGATCAGGCCCTCGCCAATGGCCCACTTCATGGCGTCGGTGGCATAGGAGGCCACCTGGCCCGCGTCGGTGAAGCCGGTCAGATCGCCGGTGATCTCGATGGGATCGGGATTCTCAAAGTCGGCGAACCGATAGAAGAAGGTGGCCAGCTGCTCCCGGGTCAGGGAATTGGTGGGGGAGAAGGTGGTCTCGGAGGTGCCGGCGGTGATGCCGTTCTCGGAAGCCCAGATCACTGCGTCGGTGTACCAAGTGTCCGCCGGCACATCGGTGAAGGGATTCTCCGCGGTGACTTCGGGGGAGCCGGCCATCCGATAGAGGACGGTGACCATCATGCCCCGGTTAATGGCCAGGTTGGGGGAGAAGCCGTCCCCGGTGCCGTTCATGAGACCGGTGAGGGTCACATAGTTCACGGCATTGGCATACCAGTCGCCGGCCTTCACATCGTTGTAGGAGATGGTGTGGATGCGGTTATCGGTCTCGCCGTACTGCGCCTTGGAGACCACGCCCTTGAGCTCGGAGGTGATGTAGTCCATGACCACTTCGTCCAGGGGCACGCCGGAGTCATAGCCGCTGGAGGCAGCCTTGAAGGCGTAGTAGGTGTCGCCGCCGGCGCCCATAAAGTCGTTGGTGACAATGGTGTAGGTCTCTTCGGGGTTGAATGCCTCGCCGCCCACGGTCTGGATCATGACCCGGTTGATGGAGGCGGGCTTGCCATAGGTGGAGCCGGGATAGAGCTCCTTGGTGTCAAACTGGGCGCCGGTGTTCACGGTGAACTCAATGCCGGCCACCTGGGGGAAGCCGCCAATGGCCTCGGGGGTGCAGTAGGTGGAGGCCTCCAGAGCTTCCAGCAGCTCTGCGCCGGTCACCTTTACCACGTACAGGGTGTTGCCGAAGGGGAGGACGGTGTTGATGTCCTTCTTGGTGATGTCCCCGGCGGCGATGCTGGCGCGGATGCCGCCGCCGTTGGTGACGGCCGCGTCCACCCCTTCATCCAGGAGGCCGGCCTGCCACAGCATGGCGTCGGCGATCAGGTCGCCCAGATTGGTCTCGCCGGTGCGGACGTTGGCTTTCTCGCCGTCCAGAGCAACCTCGGTCTTGGCAAAGACCGTGCCGTAGTCGGCGTCGATTTCCTTCTGGATTTCCTCGGCCCGGGCGGCGACCTTGGCGTCGGGGGTGACGGTCAGCTCGCTGGTGGCCAGGCTGGAGGTGGAGATGGTGCCGTCGGGGGAAATATCCACCATGCCCACGTTGGCCAGCTTGGTACCGGTGGAGGTGAGCACGGTGTCACCCACCTTGCCAGTGCCGTTGGTGGCTTCCTTGATCTCTTCCAGGGTGGAGTGGGAGTGGCCGTCGATGAAGACGTCAATGCCGGTGACCTTCTCCAGCAGGTCGATGGAGCGGTTGCCGGTGGACTCAGCGTCAATGCCCAGGTGGCCCAGGCAGATGATGTAGTCGCAGCCGTCGGCCTTCAGGGCGTCCACCTGGGCCTGGGCGCAGTCGAACATCTCCTGGGCGGCCAGGAAGGAGACCCCCTTGATCTTGTCCGGGTGGGCCTTGGTGGCGGTCTCAGGGGTGTCCAGGCCGAAAATGCCGATCTTTTTGCCGTCGGTGGTGGTGAAGGTGGTCTGATCCCCCAGGGCGGCGGCGTTGTCATACCGTACGTTGGCGGCCAGGATGGGGAAGTCCGCTTCCCCGGCCAGGGTCTTCAGATTGGGGTAGCCGTAGTCAAACTCGTGGTTGCCGGGGGCGGCCACGTCGTAGCCGGCCAGGTTCATAAGCTCAATGGCGGTCTTTCCCTGGGAGGCGCTCACGGTGGGGTCTCCCTGGATAAAGTCGCCGGCATCCGCCAGCAGCACATAGGCGCCGGCCGCTTGGTAGGCCTGCTTCAAGGCGGCGACTTTGGCATACTCGCCGATGGCCCCGTGGACATCGTTGGTGTGCAGAATAACGATGTGACCGGTCAGGTCCTGTTCCGTCTCTGTGGCTCCGGCGGGAATGGCCAGGGCCAGCACCATGACCAGTGCCAGGAAGAGCGCGGAAAACTTCTTCCATAGTTTCATGTTGGACAATCCTCCATATCTTCAAATTTCCCGGGGACGAGAGAGGGACCTCTCACCCGCGGTGGTAGGGATAGTATAGCGTATTTTTGCGTACATTGCCACCATTTCCAACGAAAATTTTGGGAAAAATATGCAGGAAACGGAAACCCGTCTCCCCCGTTGCCGGGCGGGGGAGACGGGCTGTCACTGGGCGGCGGGGTTGCTGAAGAAGCCGCCGGTTTTGTCGTATTGGTATTCCAATGCCTCGGTGATCCCCTCCACCAGATAGAGGAACCGGGCAAACTTTTTCCGGGGGTCCAGACTGATTTGGTGGACATAGTAGGTGGCCAGCGGCAGATGCCAGGTGCCGTCGGGGCGGGGCTTCTGACCGGCCAGGAGGGCGTCGGTGGGGAGGAAATAGAGGGCCTTCATAAAGGAGGTTCCCTCCGGGGTCACGCCGTAGCCCAGAATGGCGGCGTAGTCAAAGTTCACCTGGGTGAAGTCGTTGGCGTCGGATTCCTCCCAGGGACTTTTGGCCATGGGGAGAAAGAAGGGACGGATCACCAGGGTCTGGTCCTTCAGATGGGCCAGCTTTTGGTCAATGGGGTTGGCGCTTTGGGCCAGGGGCTGGCCGTCGGTCCGTTCCAGCCGGGCGGTGAGCCAGCCGTTCTCCGCAGTCTGAAAGGTGACCCGGCGCTCGGCGGCGTAAGGGGTGTAGCGGTTGAGAATTTCCGCGGCTTCCCGGACCAGACCGGCCCGGTGGGTGAGTTTGTTTTCTTCCATAGAGAAATACCTCCTTTGTAAGATTGAGAATGCGTGGGGGAGAACTGCGGTCTACCGACGGTAGAGCAGGTTCCGCTCCACGGCGGTGTACTGTTCCAGTATGGCCAGGTCCTCCTGGGACGGGGAATAGGTGCCCTTCCCGTCCTGGTCCACAAAGAGGGTGCGGCGGGAGAGGAGCATGTGGGAGGCCACCTCCCGGTCCAGCCAGGAGAAATACTGGTTCAGAGGAATGCCCGCCCGCTGTAAGGTGTGCAGCCCCAGGAAGGTACAGCTCTCCATCCGGTCCGGGGCGGCCTGGGCCTCGTAATTGGTCCAGATCAGGTAGTCGGTGGACAGGATGTTCTCCAGGGTCTCCGGGTCCCAGTCCGCAGCCTCTTCCGTGGGAGAGTACCCCAGGTGGGTGTAGAGGGAGACCCCGTCGGACAGGTTCAAGGAGGGGAGATGGTCCCCCACAAAGACCAGCATCACCGGACGGTCCACCTGGGAGAAGTAGTCGGTGAGCAGCCCCAGGGAGGCATCCGCGTGGTGCAGCCCCATGACCAGCGCGTCCAGAATGGCCAAGTCCTCCTGGGACAGCTTGTCGCACTGGGCGGGAAAGCCCGAGGGCTGGCCGTACTTTTCCGGGGTGTAGGTCTGGTGGTTCTCCATGGACATGCCGTACAGAAAGACCGGCTGGCTGGGGTCCCGGGCTTCATACCGGGCGATGAGTTCCCGGGCGAAGGAGTCGTCGGAGGCGTACTTGCCTGCGATCTCCACGGGGGTGAGGAAGTCGTCCAGAAAGGCCACCGTGTCAAAGCCGATGGCGGGATAGATGGTCTCCCGGTTGTACAGCTCACTGGTGTGGGCGTGGAGGGCGGTGGTGGCGTATCCCGCCTTTTGCAGCAGCCGGACGGTGGTGGGCAGGTCCTGATAGACCGCGGTGTGAAGGGTATTTAGGGTATCCCCCTCCTTGAGCAGAGAGGAGGTCAGGCCGGTGAACATCTCCATCTCCACATGTCCGGTCCCGCCGCCATAGGTGTTGGAGAGAAAGGGGCCGTTGGTGCAGGTCTCCGACAGACGGTGGAAATTGGGCAGGGGGTCCTGGGAAAAGGTGAGACCCGGCAGACGGGTTACGTCAAAAAAGCTCTCGGAAAGATAATGTCCGGGGCGGCGGCAGGCGCGGGGGTGCCTGGCCCCATGGCGTCCGCCCGCAGCTGGTCCACCAGACGGGTGGTCTCCGGGTCGGCGGTGCCGGTCTCCACCTGGAGACGCTGGGCCCAGGCGGTGTAGAGGCCCAGCACCACCCCCATCCGTTCGTTGCGGGTCTCCTGGTCCGGGCTGTTCTGGTCCAGGCGAAGGGCGGCGGACTGAAGGGCACCGGGGTACAGCGCCGAGAGGAACAGCGTCAGGCACAGGCTGCCCAGGACGAAGCCCTGGGTGAGGGAGGGACGCCAGGTCTCCTTGCGGCGGAGGGTTTCCGTGAGAACGGCCGCCACGCCGATGGCCAGCAGGGTAGTCAAGGTGGGAATGAGCTGAGAGGCGGCATACCCGGTGATGTCGCCCAGGTTGCCCACGAAGGCAAAATCACTTAACTGGAGAGGTGCGCCGTTGATGTCCAGCTTATACCGGCTGGTGACGGCCACCCCCATAAAGACGGCCACTTCCGGCAGATAGGCGGGAAACAGCCGGCGGAAAAAGCCGTAGAGGGTGAGGCTCAGACTGGAGAAGAGCACCCAAAACAGCACGGTTGCACCGCCATGCGAGGCCATCCAGGGCAGGGGCGCCCACAGGCTCTGGAGCCACACGGCTTGGGTGGCATACAGGGTGACAAGGGGAGCCAGCAGCAGGCTGCCCAGCAGGAAAACCAGCTGCCGGCGGGTGGGAGATGCAGTCATAAAAAGGAGTTCCTTTCCATCTTTCCCAAACAGTTTGGGAGGAAATCCCTTTTATTATACAGGAAAACACCCTGGGACGCAATGGAAAGGGAAGGAGAACCCGCCTGCTTCACCTTGCGTCCGGGCAGAAAATATGGTACAGTCATGGAAGAACCCCCGTGGTTCCCCGGCGGGGCCCGGGAGAAGGAAAGGAGCCTGCCGATGGGAATCCGATTGGGATTGTGCCAGATGCGTGTGACACCGGACAAACAGGAGAACCTCCGCCGGGCGGAGAGCTGCCTCCGTCAGGCCGCCGCCCAGGGCGCCAATTTGGCCCTGCTGCCGGAGATGTTCAACTGTCCCTATGAGAATGCCTGCTTTCCGGTCTACGGGGAGCCCGCCGGAGGAGAGACCTGGCAATTTCTTTCCGGCATGGCCCGGGAGCTGGGGATTTACCTGGCGGGAGGGTCGGTACCGGAGATCGAGGGGGAGGCCATTTACAACACCTGTTATCTCTTCTCTCCCCAGGGGGAGGAGCTGGCCCGCCACCGCAAGGTTCACCTCTTTGACATTGATGTGCCGGGGGGCCAGCGGTTTATGGAGTCGGACACCCTCACCGCCGGCAGCCAGATCACGGTGGTGGACACAGCGCTGGGAAAACTGGGGCTGGCCATCTGCTTTGATATCCGCTTTGCCGAGTTTTTCCGGGTCATGGGGGACCTGGGGGCCCAGCTGATCCTGGTGCCCGCCGCCTTCAACATGACCACGGGCCCCCTGCATTGGGACCTGGCCTTCCGGATGCGGGCGTTGGATCAGCAGTGCTTTGTGGCCGGCTGTTCCCCGGCCCGGGACAGGTCGGCCTCCTATGTGGCCTATGGCCACTCCCTGGTGTGCAATCCCTGGGGGGAGATCCTCACGGACTGTGGCGAGGGGGAGGCGGTCCGGGTGGTGGACCTTGACTTGGGGGACCTGGCCCGCTACCGGGCCCAGATTCCCATTCTCTCTGGCCGCCGGACCGATCTGTACCGCACGAAGCAACAAACATAACGGCCCCGTTGGAGCCCCACAGACAAAGAAAGGGATGCTGCCATGTATTATTACGGTTATCAAAATTATGCCGCCGGTGTCATTGGAATCCTGGTGCTGGCGGTGGCGCTGACCGCCCTGCTGGTGGTGCTGGTGCTGCCCAAGGAGAAGGACGGCCATCTGCCATCGGTGTTTCAGATGCTCTATGATCTCTTCAGCCCCAAGACCCTGGTGATGGAGAAGCTGCTGCAAATTCTCTACGTGTTTCTCACCTGCCTGGCGGTGCTGTACGGGATTGTGGTCTTTTTCAGCGGGTTCTTCTCAGGGTTTCAGAACCTGGCCCTGGGCCTGGTGATCCTGGCGGTGGGGCCCATCCTGCTGCGGGTGGGGTATGAGCTGATCCTGCTGCTGGTGATGCAGGTGAAGACCACCCGGGAAATCCACCAGAAGCTGACCCAGATGACAGAGGAGAGGGGACCGGCCGCTGCCCCTGGACGTCAGCAGCCTGCCCCGGAGACCGCCGCCCCGGCGGCGGAAAAGTCTGCGGTACCCTGCCGGGAGAACCAGGCCATGTCCCACTGTCCTGCCTGCGGAACCTGGTACCGGGCCTCCTCGGACCGCTGCCCCGTCTGCGGCAGACGGCCGGAAGGAAAAGAATAACCGTCTCCAACGCGCGGCGTAGGCCGCGCGTTTTTTTGTTCGGGCAGGGACGAAGCCTGTACCGGTCGAACCATGGCGCGGTGAATTTGACAGCGCCGGATTGCAAGAGGGGAAGTGGCACGGAAGCCATCGTGATTTAAGAAAAAATTTCGCAAACCTTAACGCTTTTTTCAGAGATCCATGGTAGATTGGATGGGTAAGTGGAAGGGGGAGCGGAAAGAATGCTTTTGATGCTGATGATCCCAATTCTTTTGACCATAGTGCCGGGTATGCTCTATCAGAGCATGAGGCTGCTGGCACGAAAAAAGTCTACACTGACCCACTATGTGTGGACATACACGATGATGCTTTATATATGGCTTGTTTTTTCTGTGACGGGAATCGGCTCTATATGGGATGTCATTGCCAAAGGCGGATGGGCTGCCACGGTTCAGCAGGCAAACATAAGCTGGGTCCCCTTTCAATCGGAGGGGATATTCACCTATTGCATGAATGTGATCATGCTGATGCCGTTGGGATTTTTGCTCCCCTATATATGGAAGAACTTTAGAAATCCCTTCAAAGTGGCATTCACAGGTTTCTTGCTGTCTGTCTTTATTGAGTTTGCCCAAGTACCGACGAATCGGCTGGTGGATGTGGATGATGTAATGATGAATACGTTGGGGACCATGTTAGGATATCTGGTGTGGAAGACGGTGGGAAAGCATTTTTTCGGGGGGAAGGAGGCACAACGGACGGTTTCACTGGGCAGCTGTGAACCGGTAATCTATTTGACACTGGCCTGTGCCTGCAATTTTTTGTTATATAATTGGACCTGGTTTCTATAAAATGCAAAGATAGTCACGCTTTGAAAAGGGGTTAAGCTCTATGAAAAAATAAGTTCTCCAATGCCTACTGCATTGGAGAACTTATTTGACATTAGGACTTTGTCTCAAACCGAGAGGCGCAGGACCGGCAGGTGATCTCCACCTTGCCCAGTCCCCGGGGCAGGCGCATGGACTGACCGCAGGTGGGACACTTGAAATAGTAATACTCTTTGTCGGTCTGGAGCACCTTCCGCCCCCGGAACCACCGGAAGATGGACCGGAACAGGGCGATAAAACGGGCATTTTCCACCTGCCGCTTCTGCTGATTTTTGGAGAACAGCCGGATGAGGAGGTAGACCAGAACCACGGCGGCTGGGAGGAACAGGGGGAGATAAAACCGCCCCAGCGCCGCCAGGATCAGAAAGAGAACCAGCCAGAACAGGCTGTAAACGTCAAAGCCAGGGTGCCGCTGCCAAAATGTTTTTGTGGGCTCCGCCAAGGAATCATCCCCCTTTGCAGATAGTAAAGAATATTATACCCCAGGGGGAGGGACAGTCAAGGGAAGAATCGTAAAAAATGTGTGAACTCAACCATGAGCCGGCCGGACCCGAACCTCCCCAGAGGATAGGGTATGGATGGTGCCGTCGGTTTCCCGGACCCGGAGGGAGAAATCCCGTTCCAGGTCCAGGGCAAAGGCGGTGCGGGTCTGCCCGCCTTCTAAGACGGTGATCTCCTGGCCCAGAACCAGGGAGCGGCGCCGGTAATCCGCAAAGAAGGGTTTATCTTTTAGGTGGGGATAGAAAGAGAAGAAGTGGTTGAGAATGGACCCTGCCAGCTGGCTGCGCCCCTCCAGCCCCTGAGGACGGGTGGGGAAAACCGCGCCGGCCTCCGGCAGCTCCGGAGGGAAGCCCCCCTTCGGGGGGAAGAGGTTCACCCCAATGCCCACAATGGCATACTGCAGGCCGCCGGTTTCTAAATCCAAGGCGGCCTCAGTGAGAATGCCGCAGACCTTTTTCCCATGACAAAACACATCGTTGACCCACTTGATCTTGGCGTCCACTCCGGCGCACTCCTCAATGGCCAGGGCCACCGAGGCGGCGGCGCAGGTGGTCAAAGAGAGGGCATCCCGGGCGGAGAGATCGGGGCGGAGAAGAAAGCTCAGGTAAAGGCCGGAATCTGGGGGGGAGAAGAAACTGTGATCCCGCCGGCCCCGACCGGCGGTCTGGGTAACAGCCACCAGAGCCAGTCCCTCATGGGCCCCCTCCTCCGCTCGCTGGCGTAAAACCTGATTCGTGGAGGTGACCACGGGCTGGACCTCCACCTGCAGGCCGGGAACGGTGAGGAAGGGGGCGATGCTCTGGGGGGAGAGCATGGCGCTGTCCGGGGCCAGAGAGTACCCCCGGTTGGAGACTGCGTGGATGGGATACCCCTGGTCCCGAAGCTGACGGATAGCCTTCCAGACGGCGTTCCGGCTGACCTGGAGCTCTTTGGCCAGGGCTTCGCCAGAGAAATAGGTTCCCCGGTGGCCCTCCAGGGCTTCCAGGACACGGTCTTTGACTTGCATCGGGAAATCAACTCCTTGGAAAACAGAGGTTATAGGGCCAGGTGTTTTTTCACCCGGGAGACCAGCACCAGGGCGAGGAAAATCTTCCCCAGGTCAGGCAGAACATAGGGGAACACACACAGGGTCAGGGCGCCCAGCAGGGTCTCCCCGCTGCCGCCGGTGTAGACGGTGAGAAACCAGAAGGTGCCGAAGGCATAGCAGAGCACCAGCCCCAGCACCATGGCCGAGGCCATCACCGGAAGGGTTTGCCCCAGCTTGGCGGTGAGGCCCCAGAAGAGGAGCGCGGCGGCCAGATAGCCCAGCAGATATCCGCCCGTGGCGCCGAACAGTACCCCCGCCCCGGCGGAAAAGCCGGAGAAGACAGGCAGGCCCACGATGCCCAGCAATAGTATAGATCAGAAAGGCCAAGGTTCCCCGCCGGCCCCCCAGCAGCCCCAGAGCGGCGAAGATGCCAAAGGTCTGCATGGTAAAAGGGACCGGCCCCAAGGGGACAGAGATCCAGGCACACAGGGCGATCAGGGCGGCCATCAGGGCAATATACGCCAGGTCCAGGGCTTTGGTGTGGGTAGGTACAGACATCAGCATTCGCCTCATTTCGGAAGGGATGCGTCAGTATACCACGAAAAAGAGATATTTGTCAACTTAATCTTTTGGACTGGTTGACGATTCTGCGGTGTGCTTCAGCTTGTCTAAATGATTCAGCACCGCCTGGGTGCATTGGCCGGTGAAGAAACCGGTGACAATCCCCGCCAGCAGAAGAACCGGTGCGTAAAAGGCCAGGGCGGGGGTGCCGGAGACCCAGACAGCCACAGCCAGCTGGCCGGCATTGTGGCCCAAGGCGCCGAAGACGCTCATCACCCAGATCTGCTTCCGGCCCACGTGGGGCTTGAGCAGGCACATGACGAGCCAGCACAGCACCCCGCCGGCCAGACTGTACAGCATGCCCATGACATTGCCGATGATGAGATTGCCCAGGACGATCCGCACCATGAGAATGGCGCCAGCCTCCCGGCGGCCCAGGGTCCAGATGGCAAAGAGGGTAATCACGTTGGCGATGCCCAGCTTCACGCCGGGGATGGCGATGGGGAGGGGGATCTGGGCCTCAATGAGAAAGACGATCATGGAGATGGCCGTGAGCATGGCCATGGTGGTGAGTTTTCTGATATTCATTACGACACTCCGTCCAGCTGGGACGACGTCCCATTGTCAATGACCTGGATGACCAGGCGGTTGGGAAGGCAGGCGATGGGGGAAGCAGTTTGGTCTGTGGGACCGGTGCGGACACAGACCTGGTCCGGGCAGCTGGCCTCGGAGACCCGCACCTTGCCGTCTGCAATGACCACGATATTGTACCCGCCGTCCTGACTCTCATAGCGCAGGGTGCGGGGCTGCTGCAGGGAATAGGTTCCCACCACCTGGCCGTCCTGGGTGATCTGCACCATGGCGCCGGACTGGCGGTGGAGGGAAAGGGTGACCAGACCGGCCACACACGCCAGGGCGATGAGGCCGATGAGCAGAAGCCAGAAACGAAGGGGTTTGCCTGAGGAAGCTTGGGGCATGTGCCCACCTCCAAACGAGGGGATAAGATACAAATATCTTACTGCATTCGGGGAAGAATAGCAAGAGTTTTTGCGGGAGGCGGGCCTGGAGGGGAGGGCCCCTTTTCCGGGGAAAGACCGGGGATTCCTCTTGACAAACCCTGCAAAATAGGATATGATGCCCCGTAGAAAAAGGGAGTAGCTGGCACAAGGGATTGTGGAGCCGCGGCGTCAATGCACGGGCCAAAGGGCCCCGCTTCGGTTTGAAATGGCGAGACTTTTGAATCCATACGCGAAGGTGTGGGGGCAAAAGGGCTCGTCTTTTTTGCGTGCCCAGGCTGTCGCGGAACAGAAAGGAAGAAGAAGGCATGAAAACACCCGATCAGATCTGGCAGCGGTCCGGCAAGGACCTGCTGGACACCCTGGAAAGCGGCCCTGGCGGCCTGACCAGCCACGAGGCCGCCCGGCGGCTGGAGCGGTACGGCCCCAATGAGCTGCGGGAAGGGGGAAAAAAATCCACATTTCGGATTTTTTTGGAGCAGTTCGCGGACTTTTTGGTGATCATTCTGATCCTGGCCGCAGTGGTCTCCGCCGTGCTGGGAGATGTGGAGAGTACGGTGGTCATCCTGGCGGTGATCACCATGAACGCGGTTCTGGGCACGGTCCAGACGGTGAAGGCGGAGGCCTCCCTGGACAGCCTGAAACAGATGTCGGCCCCCACGGCGAAGGTTCTGCGGGATGGTACAGTGGTCCAAATTCCCGGCCGGGAGGTTGTCCCGGGGGATATCGTGGTGCTGGAGGCAGGCGACGCCGTCTGTGCCGACGGCCGCCTGCTGGAATGTGCCAGCCTGAAGACCGCCGAGAGCGCCCTGACCGGGGAGAGCCTGCCGGTGGAGAAGGCCGCGGAGGTCATTGACGGGGAGGTTCCCCTGGGAGACCGGAAGAATATGGTGTTCTCTGGCACCTTTGTCACCTATGGCCGGGGCCGGTTTTTGGTCACCGGCACAGGGATGGACACCGAGATGGGCAAGATTGCGGCCCTGCTGAAGTCCACCTCGGAGAAGAAGACCCCCCTCCAGGTGAGCCTGGATCAGTTTGGCAAAAAACTCTCCATCGGCATTTTGATCCTGTGCGGCCTTTTGTTTGCCGTGAGTGTTCTGCTCCGCGGGGAAAATGTGATGAGCGCTTTCCTCTTCGCCGTGGCCCTGGCGGTGGCGGCCATCCCTGAGGCGCTGAGCTCCATTGTCACCATCGTCCTCTCCTTCGGCACCCGGAAGATGGGCAAGGAGCACGCGGTGATCCGAAAGCTCCAGGCGGTGGAAGGGTTGGGGAGTGTGTCGGTGATCTGCTCGGATAAGACTGGCACCCTGACCCAGAACAAGATGACCGTCCGGCAGCTCTATGTGGGCGGGCGGATCATACCCGCTCAGGAGGCCAACTTCAAGGACCCTGTGCAGGAGCCCCTTCTCCGGGCGGCTCTGCTGTGCAGCGACGCCACGGTGAATGAGAAAGGGGAGATCGGGGACCCCACGGAGACCGCCCTGGTCCGCCTGGGGGAGGACTTTGGCTTTGATGAGCTGGATGTCCGGGACCAGTGGCCCCGGCTGGGGGAACTGCCCTTTGACTCGGACCGGAAGCTCATGTCCACGGTCCATCGGTTTGCCGGCGGCTATATGTTGGTGACCAAGGGCGCGGTGGACGTGATGCTGGACCGGACGGTGCTGGGGCCCGGGGAACGGGAGGAGATCGAGCGGGTCAACCAGACCTTTTCTAACCAGGGCCTTCGGGTACTGGCCTTTGCCTGCCGGCGGCTGGAGTCCACGGAGGTCTCCCTGGAGGAGGAGAACAACATGCTCTTCCTGGGCCTGATCGCCATGATGGACCCTCCCAGAGCAGAGTCCAAAGAGGCGGTGGCCCACTGCATCGCCGCAGGGATCCGTCCCATTATGATTACAGGGGACCATGTGGTAACCGCCTCGGCCATTGCCCGGGAAATCGGGATTCTGACCCCGGGCACCCAGGCGGTGGAGGGCGCGGTCATCGAGTCCATGACCGACCAGGAACTCCAGGACTTTGTGCCCCAGGTGTCGGTCTATGCCCGGGTGTCGCCGGAACATAAGATTCGGATTGTCCGGGCCTGGCAGGAGCGGGGGGCCCTGGTGGCCATGACCGGAGACGGGGTCAACGACGCCCCCGCCCTGAAGCAGGCGGACATCGGTGTGGCCATGGGCATCACCGGCACCGAGGTGGCCAAGGACGCCGCCGGCATGGTGCTCACCGACGACAACTTCGCCACCATTGTGCAGGCGGTGAAGAACGGCCGGAACGTCTATGCCAACATCCGCCGGTCCATTCAGTTTTTGCTGTCGGGGAACATGGCGGGGATTCTCACGGTGCTGTATGCCTCCCTGCTGGCTCTGCCGGTGCCCTTCGCGGCGGTCCATCTGCTGTTTATCAATCTGCTCACCGATTCCCTGCCCGCCATCGCCCTGGGGCTGGAGCCCCACACCGAGCAGGTGATGCACGAGAAACCCCGGCCCCGGAAGGAGGGAATTCTCACCAAGCCCTTCCTGGCCAGCGTGGGTCTGGAGGGGCTGGTCATCGCGGTGGGGACCATTGTGGCCTTCCATTTGGGCCTGCGCTACGGCGGAGAGGCGGCGGGGGCCACCATGGCCTTTGCGACCCTATGTCTGTCCCGGCTGTTCCACGGCTTCAACTGCAAGGCCGCGGAGCCCGTTCTCTTCACCCGGCGGTTCTGGAACAACAAGCCCCTGTTGGGGGCCTTCCTGGTGGGGGCGCTCCTGCTGTCGGCGGTGCTGGTGATCCCCCCCCTGGAGGAGCTGATGCAGGCTGTGGCCCTGCCCTGGCAGCTGGGGCTGGCCATCCCGGCGCTGGCTGTGGGGAGCATGGTGGTGATCCAGCTGCTCAAGGCCATTCGGGTTCGTTTGCGGAAAGCCTCCTGACCCATGTACCGTGGAAAACCGG
>OLNP01002032.1_pt1 | contig 15586 bp, 8 predicted proteins | sample 1671951 | NCBI WGS metagenome assembly OLNP01 (sample SAMEA3136629, study PRJEB25190) | human gut metagenome | biome: human gut; feature: human-associated habitat; material: faeces | place: Austria | collected 2013
CGCAGGCCGGAGCTTCCGCGCATCCTGCTGGGGGCCGAGGTCCTGATCTGCGACGGCATGGAGCGGCTTGACGACCTTCCCCGCCTGTGTCTGGAGGGGACGAACGAGCTGCTGCTGGAAATGCCGTTTTACGCGTGGCCGTCCTCCCTGTGGGATACGCTGTTCGCCCTGTGTGAGCGGCAGGACGTCCGCATCGTTCTGGCCCATGCGGACCGATACCCGAAGGAAAATATCGAAAGGCTGATCCGGGAGGGCATCCCGCTTCAGCTCAATGCCGTCTGCCTGACGAAGCCGATCAAACGCAGACGATATCTGGAATGGATCCAAAACGGCTATGTCAAATACCTCGGGAGCGATATCCATATGCTTGGAGACGGCTACCGGGATTGGAAGAAATGCAAAACGCTTTTGGAAAAGAAGCTACGCTGAGAGAAGGAACGCCCATTGCACGCCACAGAAACATCGCTGCCGCTCGTTTCAATCATCATGCCTGCCTTTAACGGAGAACCCTATATCGGCGCTGCCATTCGCTCCGTTCTCGCGCAGAGCTATGCGCGCTGGGAGCTGCTGATCCTTGACGACGGCTCTGCCGACCGAACGGCGGAGATCGCAGAGGCCTTTGAAAAATCCGATCCCCGGATTCGCCTATTCCGCAATCCAAAGAACCTGGGCGCGGCGCAGACGCGCAACCGCGGCTTTGCTCTGGCGCAGGGCGAATGGATCGCGCTGCTGGACTGCGACGATATATGGCATACAGACAAGCTGGAAAAGCAGCTTGCTCTTGCATCGCGCGGTGATATTCTCTACTGCTCCTATGCACTGATAGACGAGAGCGGCAAACACCTGTCCGATTTTCTCGTTCCGGAGTCGACGGACTACGAGGCCATGCTGCGGGAAAGTGTTTTAAGCTGCTCCACGGTGCTGCTGCGCCGTTCGATCCTCGCCGGGCAGCGCTTTCCGACGGAATACTATCATGAAGACTATGTATTCTGGCTTGAGCTTCTGAAGGCCGGATACCGGGCGATTGCCTGCACGGAGGTGCTGGCGGATTACCGTCTGGTAAAGGGCTCCCGCTCCAGCGACAAGCGAAATGCGGCAAAAAACCGCTGGCTGATCTATCGCAGGGTGGAAAAGCTGTCAATTTGGAAATCCGCAGCCGTTTTTGCAGTCTATGCCTGCCATGCGCTGCGGAAGCACAGGAGGGCACGATGAAGGTACTTCTGCTCTCCCACAATCCGGTCACGACCTATAACAACATGGGCAAGACGTTCCTGTCCCTGTTTTCCGCATTCCGCCCGGAGGAGCTTTGCCAGCTCTTCCTCTACCCCGCTGTCCCGGATACGGCCTGCTGCGGCAGCTACTACCGCTTCACGGATCGCGAAGCGCTGCATTCCATCTGGGACCGGCATGCCGTCGGCGGGGAGATCAGCCCAGATCCGGCGTGCCATGACAAATTCACCAGCGAAAAAGAGGAGCGAACCTATCGTTCGCCCCGCAGCCGCTCCGAGCCCATGCGTCTGGCCCGCGATCTCATCTGGCAGCTCAGTCGCTGGGATCATCCCGGCCTGAAGGCATGGCTCGACCGCGAAAGGCCCGACGTTCTTTTCGTCGCGCCCGGCAAGCAGGAGCTGCTGTACGACATTGCGCTGACCCTTGCGCGCGAGCGGCATATCCCGATCGTGAGCTATATCTGCGACGATTTCTATTTCCTGCAGGGGCAAAATGCCTTTTGGGCAAAGCTCCGGCAGAAGCGCCTGCGCCGCAAAATCGCGGCCCTGCTGCAGGAGACCGCCCTGACCGTGACGATCTGTCCCGAGCTTGCGGCGCGATACCACGAGAGCTTCGGCGCAGAGGTGACGGACGTGATGACCTGCCCGCCGTTTGCCGTTCATCCCTATACGGAGCCGGGCCGCGACGCTTTGCACCGCTGCCTGACCTACATGGGGAACCTCGGCTGCGGCCGCGGCCAGCCCCTGCTGGAGCTTGGGCAGACGCTGGACGCGCTGAACCGGCAGGAAGGGACCGATTTTACGCTGGAGATCTATACTGATCACAAATACCCGGAGCTGCTGGAGCGTCTGGCGGCCTGCCCGGCGATCCGCATGCACGGCTTTGTCACCGGGAAAGCATATCAGGCAGCCTTTGACGGCGCCGATGCCTTTGTCCATGTGGAGGCCTTTGACGAAGAGAACCGGGACCGCGTCCGCTATTCCGTCTCCACCAAGATCATCGAGAGCCTTGCCAGCGGCAGGCCCCTGCTGGCCTACGGGCCGGAGGATGTCGCCTCCATGGCCTATCTGCGCCGGAACGACTGCGCCGCGCTGGCCAGTTCCATGCAAGAGCTTCCCGCCGTCACAAAGGCCGTTCTGACGCAGGAGCCATATCGCTGGCAGCTCGTTGAGCGCGCCGCGGCAGTTGCCAGACGCGAGGCCGATAACAGCGCGCGCCTGCATGCGCTGCTGGAGCGCGTGGCTGCGGAGGGAGCAAAATGAAAATTCTGCAGATCAACTGTGTCTATGGAACCGGGAGCACCGGCCGCCTGACGCAGGTGATCCACACACACCTGTTGGCCGACGGAATTGAATCCGTTGTCTGCTACGGCCGTGGATCGCGCAGCACAGACCCACACGTCCATAAGATCTGCGGGGAGCTGTACGCCAAGGCGCAGCATGCAGAGGCCGATCTAACCGGACTGGTTTACGGCGGCTGCGTGCTCTCGACCGCACGCTTGCTGCATATTCTCCGGCGGGAGGCACCGGATATCGTCCACCTTCAGTGCATCAACGGCTATTTCGTCAATATTTTCCGTCTTGTCCGCTGGCTGAAACGGCACCGCATTCCAACGCTGCTGACGCTCCACGCAGAGTTCCCCTATACCGCCAACTGCGGTATTGCGGCAGACTGCGAAAAGTGGCGCACCGGCTGCGGCAGCTGCCCGCAGCTGCGGGCGCAGACCGGCTCCCTGCTGTTTGACCGAACGGCAGCCGCATGGAAGCGGATGCGGGATGCATTCGCCGGGTTTTCCAACTGCACCGTCGTTTCCGTCTCGCCCTGGCTTCGGGGCCGGGCGGAGCAGGCGCCCGTTCTGGCCGGGCTGCACCATGTGACCATTGGAAACGGCGTAGAAACTGCAGTATTCCACCCGATGGATGCAGCTGACCTGCGGCAGAGATACATATCCCCCGGGTGCAGGCTTGTACTCCATGTGACCGCTTCCTTTTCCATCGAGGAGGGCAGTCTGAAGGGCGGATGGTACGTTCTTGCCCTTGCAAAGCGCATGCCGGACGTCACATTCGCCGTCGTAGGGAACCGCGATCCGCTGCAGAACGTGCCGGACAACGTGCTGGATATCGGCCGATTGGAGGAACCGGCACTGCTCGCAGCGTGGTATTGTGCCGCAGACGCCGCACTGCTGACGAGCCGACGCGAGACCTTCTCGCTGGTAACTGCCGAAAGCCTCTGCTGCGGCACGCCGGTCGTCGGCTTCCGCGCAGGCGGACCTGAAAGCATCGCGCCGCCATCCTGCTGCGAATTTGTGGAATATGGCGATCTGGACGCGCTGGAACATGCCCTGCGCAGCCGGTTGGAAGCCACACCGGACCGGGCGGCGATTGCCGCAGATGCCGCAGCACGGTTCAGTATGGAGAATATGTATCGTGCCTATAAGGCTGAGTATACGGCGCTTTCGTTAATGGCGGATAAATTGGAAAGCAAAGAGGTCAAACTGTGGAAAAGCAGAAAACTCATCTGACAGAACACCAAACACTCCTGTTGGAGATGCTGCATGATTTTGACCAAGTCTGTCGAAATCATAACATACATTATCAGTTATTTGCCGGAACTGCACTTGGCGCTGTAAGACACGGTGGATTCATTCCATGGGATGATGACATCGATGTTATTCTCATGCGCGATGAGTATGAACGCTTCTTCCGAGAAGCCGCAGGCGACTTTGACCCATCGGTCTATTATGTTCAAAAAGATAACAGCCCACATTGGCCGATGCAATTTTCGAAGCTCCGGCGAAACGGAACTGCCTGTATGGAAAAATATCATCCGAAGGACAAATTGGTACACCAAGGAGTTTATATCGACATTTTCCCGTGTGATAATCTGGCAAACGGCGGTCTGATTCGCAGACTTCAGTTTGCTGCATCTAAAGTTGTCATCGCCAAAGCGCTGTATGTCCGCGGCTATGAAACAAACAGCATTGCAAAGAAACTGTTTATGCAGTTTTGCCGCATAGTGCCGCGCCGTCCTCTTGAGGAATTCTGCATACGCAGGAAGGACGCAGGCACAGAAATGGTACATTCCTTTCTGGCAGCTTCCAAAAGCTATAAAAAGAACCTTTTGCCCCGGGAATGGCTCAACAACACAATGGAAATCCAATTTGAGGATTTCACGTTCCCGATCTCACGGCATTATGACGCTCTTTTGCGAAATTTATATGGAGATTACCATCGGATTCCCTCTCCAGAGGAGCGTAAATGTAAGGAACATGCCGCAATTCTGGACCTAGAGCATTCCTATACTGAATATCTGGACAAGCAAGCTACTATGTCAATCAAAATACATACAAAATCTATTCGATAAAGAAGCAGGAAGGTGATCGATGTAACATTTCGCTAAGTTTCGAAGGTACATGTATTCAAATTATTTCAGAGAGGGGTAAAACAACATGAGGAAAGCCATTTCTATACTGCTCGTATTCGTGATGTGTCTATCGCTTCTCCCGGCGAATGCCATCGCAAAAGATAGCAGTAGAACCGAGCAGCCCTTGAGTACCGAATTGAATAAGGGCAGCGAAATTCCCGGTACCGCTTACCACGTTATTTCCAAGAAAAACTACTCCATCGCGCCGGATATTTCCGAGTCCGTTATTATCACGAACAACGACGCCGGCAACTCCCAAACCGTTGCCAACGTCATGCAGGTCAACCCGAATGAGGGACGGGCGAAAATTGTAGCCGGTTACGGCAACCGCAACCCGAAGGAGCTTGGCTGGACGCTGAAGACCACGACCGAGCAGGCGCACGTCTACGAAAGGGAGACGGGCCTGAACGTCGTCGGCGGCGTCAACGCCTCGTGGTTCAACATCAACACCGGCGAGCCCTCCGGCTATCTCGTGATGAACGGCGTCGTGCATCACGACAACTCCAGCCGCGCCTATCTTGCCGCGTTTGACGACGGCTCCGTTAACGTCTTCCGTGAGGGCACGACCCTTGCGCAGGCCGAGGCCAGCCAGAGTGAAAAGCAGGGCAAGGCCGTTCAGATCGTCGAGGCGGTCGACGCGCTCGTCGCCATGGTCTGGGATCGCAAGGTCGTCGTCTCCCAGTCCGGCAACGGCGGCTATTACCCGCGCACCAGCGTCGGCGTCAAGGCCGACGGCACGGTCGTCCTGTTCCAAGCAGACGGCACCATGGCCCCCCGCTCCGTCGGCTACACTGCAGAGGAAGAGGCCCGCATGATGGTCGCGCTCGGCTGCGTAGCCGCCATCCAGCTCGACGAGGGCGGCTCCTCCACCTACCTCTCCCAGCGCGAGGGCGAAAGCGACCTGACCATGCGCAACACGCCCGCAGGCGGCAGCGAGCGCGTGGTCTCCGGCACAATCCTCGTCGTCTCCACCGTGGCTGCCTCCGGCGAGTTCGACCACGCCGCCGTCACGCCCGACGGCGAATACTACACACCCAATTCCACGGTCGAGCTATCAGCCAGTGCCATGGACTTCTCCGGCGCTCCGGCAAAGGCGCTCCCCGCGGACGCCGTCTTCACGGTCAGCGATGCGGCCATGGGCACCGTGAGCGAGACCGCCGTCAGCGGCAGCAGCGCTTCCGCCGTGTTCACCTCGTCCGGCAAGACCGGCGACGTGACGATCGACCTAATCAGCGGCGGCAAGACGGTCGGTTCGACCATCCTGCATGTGCAGGAGCCGGACGCCCTCTCGTTTGCGTCGAGCGAAGTCAACCTCAACTATAACGACGTCAGCGAACTCGGCTTCCGGGCGACCTATCAATCCGAGCAGGTCCATCTCAAGGACGGCGACATCAACTGGGCCATCTCCGACCCGGACGCCGGTTCGTTTGCAAACAACCGCTTCACCGTCACGAGCAACGTGAAATACTCCGGCAGCCCGACCGTCACCGCCACGCGCGGCGACCTGAGCGCCACAGTTACCGTGAATATCGGCATGGAGCCGACCATGATCCTCGACGGCGGCGATGAGGATCCGTGGGATTATTCGACCATCGGCACGACGGTGGAGAGCTTCGACGGCATGGCGTCCGACGCCGTGGCGACGTTTCACTACGGAGGCCGCGGCGGCGTGGTGAAGGGCTCCGTGGTGTCCGATACTGATGAGGAATTTGCCGATATCGTCCGCTTCGGCCACAATGCCATCAAGCTGGAGTATGACTGGACCGGCCTGACCGGTACCGACGGCGCGTGTCTCGGCCTCGGCGATAACCTCGCCATCGACGGCACACCCACCGCCCTCGGCGTGTGGGTCTACATCCCCGAGGGCGTCCCCGTCCCGTGGCTGCGTGCGCAGATCGCCACCAGCACCAACGGCGGGGCGAGCTGGACGAACGCCTATGTCAACTTCAGCAACGGCAGCGCGGGCAGCGGCGAGGGGCTGAAGGCTGGCTGGCAGTATCTGGAGGCTGACCTGACCCAGTATGCAGGTGCCCTGATCCGCGTCAACAGCGGTATGCTGTTCCGTGCGATGGTCACGACCAGCGGCATCGGCTGGTACACCACCGATGGCGTCAAGCTCGACAAGGGCGACCTGAAGGGCTACATTCTTCTCGATAATTTCTGCGTCGTCTACGGCGCAAACAATCAGGACGTCACGGCTCCGGTCGTGACCTCCATCCAGCTCGTGAACGACGACGGCACCAAGACAGAGCTCGAGGACGGCATGACCCTCCACTCCGACAAGCTCCGTTTCTTCGTTACCTACCACGACAGCGAGGAGACCGATCCCTACGCCACCGGCGTGGAATCCGCCTACTTCTACTTTGACGGCACCTATCGCGGCAAGTACGATTGTGACATTCTCGGCAGCACCTCCGGCCTGATGCACTTCGGCAACGGCCTGCACTCCATCACGTTCTATCTGAAGGACGGCTACGGCAACGTCACCCGCGAGACCCGCTACTTCACCGTCGAAGCCGAAAAGCCGGACGTGCCGAACATTGCGCTGAACACGCTGGGTGTTCCCACCGTCGGCAAAACGTGGCAGCTGGCGCTGGAGAGCGATGATCCCGCTTCCGTCACCTCTCTGACGGCAACCATCTCCGTCACGCGCAGCTATCCCGTTACAAACGCCACCTTCCCCGAGGGCGTGACGGGTACCTGGAGCTACGATTCCTCCAAGGGCGTCGTCTCCGTGGAGATCACCACCATTGACCACGCGAAGTATACGGCCGGTGCGCTGGCCACGGTCGACATTCCCATCCCCACCTCCGTCACAGAGGGCAGCAGCATCAACGTGCAGGTCACGAAGGGCTCCTACGGCTGCAAGCAGACGGAGAACCTCGATATCAGCGACCTGAACCAGTATGCGACCGGCTTCACCACGCCCGTCGCGAATTATCCGATCGAGGCCATGTACCGCATTACGGCCGAGACCGCCGTGGCAGGCAGCAAGGCCACCGCGACCGTGACCGTCGTTCGCGACGGCGCTGCGGCAGCCGGCGTCAACGTCTATGCCAACGACGTTCTGCAGGGCCAGACCGATGAGAACGGCCGGATCGACATCTCCGGCCTGACGGCAAGCGAGGGCAGCGTGAACCTGCGCGCCGAGGACGTCGAGGGCAACTGCTCCTATCAGATCACCCTGTTCAGCTACAACGCCGTGGGCGACGAGACCGGCGCACCCTACAATATCATCTACGCCCTCTCCCCTGCAGCAGACGGCAAAACCATCACCTGGATGAGCGACCCGCGCCGCAGCGCCGCTGCCGCCGTCGCGGAGCTTTCCACCAATGCTGACCTGAGCGAAGCCACGCAGATCGAGGGCACGAGCCGCCTGATCTCCTACTCCGGCAGCAAGCAGATCAACCGCGTGAACGGCGTGACGCTGAGCGGCCTGACTGCGGGCGCGACGTATTACTACCGCGTCGGCGACGGCACGGTCTGGTCCGCCATCCGCAGCTTCACCGTCCCGGCAGCCGGGAAGCAGACCCGCTTCTTCCTGCTGGCGGACATTCAGGAGGAGGCCGCCCTTGAGGGCATGGTCCGCATCGCCGATCATCTGGCCGGGCAGTATCCCTTCGGCGTTCAGCTCGGCGACGCCGTGGACAATGTCCGCTACTACAACCAGTGGGACGACGCACTGAAGCTCTTCACGCTCGACGGCATCCGTGACACCGACGTGATCCACGTCATCGGCAACCACGAGGCAGACGACAGCGGCAACGGCGCTATCGCCGTGAAATCCGTGTTCGGCGTGCCCGCCGACTGGTATTCCGTGGAGCGCGGCGACGTCTACATCGCCGTCCTGAACCACACCTCCGACAAGGACACCCTGCAGCAGTTCGCACAGTGGCTGATCGAGGACGCTGCGAAGACGAACTGCACCTGGAAGGTGCTGGTCACGCACGTCCCCGCCTACTATACCAACCCCACCGGCGGCGGCGAGATCTATCAGCAGTATCTGCCTGCAGCCTGCGACGCAGCCGGGATCGACTTCTACTTCTCCGGCAATGACCACAGCTACGCCCGCACCGCTCCCTTGACGGCCGGTCAGGTGGAGGAAAAGGGCACCGTGTACTACATCTGCGGCTCCACCGGCGGTAAGTCCTACTCCATCGTGGATAATAAGGACTTCCACTTCGAAAAGGCCACGCTCGACTTCGAGAGCATCTATGTCGATGTCACCGCCGACCGCTTCCAGGCTACCGTTACAGCGTATAATGTGGCAGAGGACGGAAGTAAGACCGTGCTCGACCAGTATAGCAAGAGGAAGACCCCGCTGTGCGAAAATGATGAGCATACCTATGACTACGACAGCGAGACGGACATGCTCTCCTGTGAGGTCTGCGGATACGAGACCGGCGCGAAGGAAAGCGCCTACCCCGGCTGGGCGAAAGATACGAAGACGGGAAAGAATCGCTATTTCATCGGCGGCAGCCCGGTCACGGGTGCTTTGGTCCTCCCGGATGGCACCTACTCGTTCGATCAGGACGCTCTTGCCTATCAGGGCACTTATGAGCTCAATGGTGAGCAGTGCGAATTTGACAGCGGCCGCTTTGTCCGCTGCACAACGGCAGATGTTGTCGACGCTGGTCTTTGCGGTCAGACAGTCTACTATGTCTTCTACCGCAACGGTAGGTTTGCAGTTGGTGGTTCCGGTGCCATGAATGATTATGAGTTCCGCGGTGTGACCCCGATCCGCAAGCATAACGGTCAGATCAAGCAGATCATCATTGGCAAGGATATCACCTATATCGGTAAGTTCAATTTCAATTGGTGCAGCAAGTTGCAGAGCGTGACCTTCGAAGAGGAAACCAAGCTGGAGCGAATCGGCTGGGGTGCCTTTGGCTACAGTAGCCTGCCCTCCATCATCATTCCCGATTCTGTTACGCAGATCGACGGCTATGCGTTCTACTATTGCTCCAAGCTGACCGATGTTACAATCAACGAGGCCAGCAAACTGGCAGTGCTCGGGGAGTATGTCTTCAAAGCCGATACCCGGATCACAAGTCTTTACATCCCCGATGGGGTTGTGAAGATCGGCACTGATATCTTCCGTGATGCGCACGACACCGTAACGCTTTCCGTTGCCGCAAACTCTTACGCACAGAGCTACGCCGAGAAATACGGTCTGGCTTATGTTGCCAGACCTGTTCCCGCAGTGATCATCGCCAGCGGCAGCTGCGGCGACAACGCAGCCTGGGAGCTGGACAACGAGGGGACACTCAAGATCACCGGCAGCGGCCCCATGGCGGACAACAGCACAAACCACACGCCGTGGGAAGCCTATAAGCACCAGATCCGTCATGTCGTCATCGGCAGGGATATCACAGCCATCGGCAAGTTCAACTTCTTCTGGTGCAGCAAGCTGGAGACCGTGACCTTCGAAGAGGGCTCGCAGCTTGACCGCATCGGCTGGGGCGCCTTCGGCTACAGCAGCCTGCCTGCTATCACGATTCCTGACTCTGTTACCCGGATTGACGGCTATGCGTTCTACTATTGCTCCAAGCTGACCGATGTTGCGATCAGTGAGAACAGCAAGCTGGCAAGCCTCGGCGAGTACGCATTTAAGGCAGACGGCAAAATGACCTACCTGTACATTCCTGACGGCGTTACAAAGATCGGCACCGCGATCTTCAAGGATGTCAGCGGCGTAACGCTCTCCGTGGCCGAGAATTCCTATGCACAGGCCTATGCGGAAAAGTACGGCATCGCCTATACCGCCCGCCCTGTCCCCGCGGCCATCATTGCCAGCGGCAGTTGCGGCGACAACGCAGCCTGGGAGCTGGACAACGAAGGTACGCTCAAGATCACCGGCAGCGGCCCCATGGCTGACAACGGCACGAACCATTCTCCATGGGAAGCGTATAAGCATCAGATCAGGCAGGTCATTATCGGCAAGGATATTACAGCCATCGGCAGATTCAACTTCTTCTGGTGCAGCAGGATCGAAAGCGTTTCCTTTGAAGCAGGCTCACAGCTCGAGCGCATCGGTTGGGGAGCCTTCGGATACAGCAGCCTGAAGACGATCGCCATTCCGGACAGTGTGACCCGGATCGACGGCTATGCGTTCTATTACTGCTCTAAGCTGAGTGACGTGACGATCGGCGAAAACAGCCGCCTTGCAAGCATGGGCGAATATGTTTTCAAGGCTGATACGAGCCTGCACAGCCTCTATATTCCCGACAGCACAGTCCAGATCGGCGCTAACATCTTCCTCGACGCTGTCGCCAATGTGACACTGTCCGTCGGTGAGAACTCCTATGCGCAGGCCTATGCAGAAAAGTTCGGCATTGCCTATGTTGCCCGTCCCGTTCCCGTGCGGATCGTCGCCAGCGGAAGCTGCGGCGAGAATGCACTTTGGGAGCTGGATTCCGAAGGCACTCTGAAAATCAGCGGCAGCGGCCCCATGGCTGACAACGAGACTAACCACGCCCCATGGGAAGCCTGCAAGCAGCAGATCAAGCAGGTTGTCATCGGCAAAGATATTACCTATATTGGCAAGTTTAACTTCTTCTGGTGCAGCAAGCTAGAAACTGTGACCTTTGAAGCGGACTCGAAGCTCGAGCGCATCGGCTGGGGTGCCTTTGGCTACAGCAGCCTCGAGACGATCACCATTCCCGACAGCGTCACCAGACTGGATGGCTATGCCTTCTATTACTGCGCAAAGCTGACCGATGTGGAGTTCAGCGAAAAGAGTTCTCTCACCAGCATGGGTGAATATGTGTTCAAGGCCGATACCAGGATGTCCAGCCTGTATATTCCGGATGGCGTAACAGCCATGGGCAAGAACATTTTCCTTGACGCTGCGGAGGTAACGCTCTCTGTCGCGGCCGGCTCCTATGCGCAGGCCTATGCAGAAATGTATGGCATCGCCTATACGCTCCGCGGCGAAGCGAATGCGCAGGCCATTGCCGAATTCTCAGGCGAGATCGATATGTCGCCCATTGAGGATGAGTTGGCTGTGTTCGAGGAAGCATTTCTGGAACAGAACGAACGTTGAATAACAACCGCCACAGGGGCCTTGCGCCCCTGTGGCAATCAAACTTGTGAGGATCCATATGCAAAAATTTGACTTCAAGCCTTTGATTCTAAAAATTCTATACAGCTTTGCAGGGGCAATCGTGTGTCTGCAGGTCATGCATATGGATCGCGCTGTCAGTTTCTGCTTCTATGCCACCTTTTATCTAACGCTGATATTCTGGATTACATGCGCATTGCAAAGGATGGAGCGACTCGAATTCTGGATGCTTGCCGGAATACTCATTGCATTTGTCAGTGTTCTGATCAATGCCGCCCTCAGCAGTTCAGTGATCACGATGCAATACCTTAAAAAACTGTTATCATTTTTTAGTACTATACTCTTTTTTTCAGCTGCCTATAAATCAGTACCAAATGCCTCTGTCCGCCGTTGGATCTACGGCATTCTGGATCTCGTGTCTGCCTATCTGATCGTTGCCTACTTTTATCAGGGCCAGCAAGCCTATCTGTTCCATGGCGTTGTTTCAAACTATCTGACCTTTGGCTTTACCAATCCGAATTTGACCGGATTGTTTCTTGCGGGAATGATCATGCTGGAAATGAATCGTCTTCCCGCACTGACGCGCTCGTGGCAGCGCATTCCGGCATGGGCAGAAGTCTGCTTTCTGCTGTTCTTTCTCTGGAAAACACAAGCCCGGAATGCTCTGCTTTCCGTTATTCTGTTTCTGGTTATTTTCTTTGTTCTGTCCCTGCGGAAAGCAGATCAGCTCCATTTTGGGAAGACCTTCTCCAAAATTGCAGCCGTATGGCCGCTCCTCTTTGCCGGAGCATATATTCTGTTTTTACAGCTGCCCGGCGTGATCAGCCTGTTTTCATTTTTGGAATCTGCCGGTAAGGACCTCACATCGCGCATGGAGATATGGCTGCGTGCATTGCGTCTCTGGCTCTCCTCCCCCATCTTCGGTGCCTACGCGCAGGCGAGCGGTGGTTTGGGGAGCAGCCAGTTCCATAACACACACATCGATATTCTGGTATCCTACGGACCGATCGTATTGTGTATTGTCTGTTTTGCACTGTATTCCCTGATCTATATGAGTGGAAAACGTCAATCCCGGCAACAGTTTCTTTTTACGATCGGCTTCACCTGTGAGATCATCCTGGGCGTCGGCGAGGCAGCGATTTTTTCCGGCGGATTGGGCGTGTATCTGTACGCCGGTACCTTCCTGCTGCTCCGAAACCTTTGTCAGCCGGAGGCCGGCATGGAGGCTGCACCATGAACCTCATTTTCTTATCCAATTTCTATAACCATCATCAGGGGCCGCTATGCCGTGCACTGGCTGCACAAAGCGGCGTCTCGTTCCGGTTTCTGGCCTGTGGAACGATCTCACTGGAGCGGCGCGCGATGTGGGGCGAGATCAGGGATCTTCCGGATTTTGTTGTCACGCCGCGTACCCCGGCAGAATGGGTCGAAGCATCCCATGAAATTCTTGCAGCAGATGCCGTGATCGTCGGCTCTGCGCCGCAGATTCTGCTGAGGGAACGCCTGCGGGAAGGAAAGCTGATCCTGCGCTATCAGGAACGCCCTCTGAAAAACGGCTTGGCGCCCCTGAAATTTCTGCCGCGAATGATAAAGTGGCACCGTTGGAATCCCTCTAACAAGCCGGTGTATCTTCTGTGCGCCAGTGCCTATGCCGCCGGGGATTATGCAAAAATGGGATTGTTCCGCGGGAAGTCCTACAAATGGGGATACTTTCCTGCTGCACTTCCCTATGATACGGAAACACTGCTCCCGCAAAAAGAGCCGGGCAGTATATTCTGGGCGGGGCGCTTTCTGGCTTGGAAGCATCCGGATGATGCGATCCGGCTTGCGGCTCGGCTGCGGGATGCAGGCTATTCGTTTTCTCTGCGTATAGCGGGAAGCGGGACATTGGAACCGAAGCTGCGTGGAACGATCGCACAATATGCTTTGGAATCTCAGGTCTGCCTTCTGGGCAGCCTGTCACCGGAGCAGGTGCGCCGGGAAATGGAACGCAGCGCAATATTTATGTTTACTTCGGATCGGCACGAAGGCTGGGGCGCTGTGTTGAACGAGGCCATGAACAGCGGCTGCGCAGTCGTTGCCAGTGACGCAGCCGGCTCGACGCCCTATTTGGTCGAGAATAGCGTAAATGGCTGTGTCTATCGCGCCGGGAATAGGAATGAACTATACGAAAATGTCGTACGGTTGTTGGAGCAGCCATCTACACGGGAAGCAATGGGCAAACATGCCTATGAGACCATCACAAACACCTGGAATGCTCAAGAAGCCGCCCGTCGGCTGGTCGATTTGATCCGGGCCATTTCAGAGGGGGTTCCGTCCCCCGAACTCTATTCGGAAGGGCCGTGCAGCCGCGCTTAGCCACTGCTGGCATATATCGCAAATATGAAAGTATCTTTTTTCAGCCGACGTGCCGCCAAAAACGCGGGCTGGCTGGTCGCAGGTAGAGTCCTGCACATGGCACTGGCCTTTCTGGTCAATCTGCTCACTGCACGCTATCTGGGGCCGAGTAACTATGGTCTGGTCAACTATGCCGCCCTGTATACCGCCTTTTTCACATCCTTTGCCACTCTGGGGTTGAGTTCACTCCTTTTGAAGGACTTTATGAATGACCCGGAGGGTGCCGGAACTACAGTTGGAACGGCGATCGCAATGCGGCTGCTGTCCAGTACGCTGTCTGCGGTCAGCATTCTGGCCATAGTGGCCGCTGTGGACCGTGGAGAGCGCTTGACCATGACCGTGGTAGCGCTTTACAGCATGTCCCTGATCTTTCAGGCGTTTGATGCCATTCAGTACTGGTTTCAAAGTCGGCTGGAGTCCAAATACGCAACGATTGCCACATCGGTTGGGTATATCATCGTCTCTTTCTACAAAGTACTCCTTCTGGTTTTGGGCAAGGACGTTCGCTGGTTTGCCATCTCCAACACAATCGATTATGCCGTGGCAGCCATTGTATTTCTGGGGCTGTACAAATGGCGCGGCGGTCCCCGTCTGCATATTTCGCCTGCAAAGGGGCGCGCCCTTTTGCGCCAGAGCGGGAGCTTTATTCTCTGCGGCCTTATGGTGTCTGTCTATAACTGTACAGACCGTTTTATGCTCAAGCATCTGCTGGATGAGGCCTCCGTTGGCTACTACGCCACGGCTACCAGTCTGGCTACCGTGTGGACCTTCGTCCTGTCGGCTATCATTGATTCGATCACGCCCGGTATCATGCAGGCCCATCGGACGGATCGAGCGCAGTTCGTCCGGCATAACCGGCAGCTGTATGCCCTTGTTTTCTATCTTTCTGTTGCCGTCTCCGCCGTGATCACGCTGCTTGCACGACCGGCTGTCAGCCTGCTCTATGGGGAAGCGTACCTTCCGGCTGTCATGCCGATGCAGGTCATTACATGGTACACCGCATTCTCTTATCTGGGCGTGGCCCGCGGCGCGTGGGTGGTATGCGAAGGAAAGCAAAAGTATCTGACACCGCTTTATATCGGCTCCGCGTTCGTGAATGTGGCTCTGAATTTTCTACTGATCCCCTGCTGGGGCGCAACAGGCGCTGCCGTTGCCTCCCTGCTGACGCAAATTTCTACAACGTTCGTATTTCCGCTTCTCCTACGTCCGCTGCGTCCCAATGGGCTGCTGATGTGTCAGGCAGTCCTGCTGCGTGATGTGTTTCCAAAGCGAAAGAAAACCGATAATTCGCAGAGAAAGGCATGCTGATTATGTCAAGATTTGAAAATAAAGTCCTCCTCATCACGGGCGGGACCGGCTCTTTCGGTCACGCGGTTCTGGACCGCTTTCTGACCACGGACATCCGGGAAATTCGCATTCTCTCCCGCGACGAGAAAAAGCAGGACGACATGCGCCACGCCTATCAGCTGGCCT
>OLNP01002045.1_pt1 | contig 15478 bp, 10 predicted proteins | sample 1671951 | NCBI WGS metagenome assembly OLNP01 (sample SAMEA3136629, study PRJEB25190) | human gut metagenome | biome: human gut; feature: human-associated habitat; material: faeces | place: Austria | collected 2013
AATAACGGTTTTGTGTTACCTGCCTGTCATGTCGGGGGCTGTGTGCGAGCCGCTTTGCAAAGCGGTGGGAACGGTGTTTGACGGGCGTGTGTTTCTTTGCGCGGCGGCGGACAAAAACGCGAGCGGGAGAATAATATATTCGGCGGAGGGCGACCCGTTTTTCTTTGCGGAGAATGCGGTCTGCCACGGTTCGGAGGGAACGGAAGCATTGGCGGAAGTGGGCAAATACCTTGCGGCGACGGAGCGTGCGGGAGCGGCTGCTCCGCTGATAAGATTCCACTATCCGCGCACGGTCTCCGATGACGTCGTAGGCAAAGAATATCCTGCGGAATACGGGCTTTACGACTGCGGAGTGACGGGCGTGGGCAACACGGCAAGACATCTCGGCTCTCCCCTGTTCGTTTCGGAGGACGGCGTAAAAAGGATAACCGCAGCAACAGCTAACGGAACGGCGGAACTTGAAGCGGCGTCGGCGGGTATAGACCCGATACTTCGCAAAAAAACGGGAACGCCGAGGCTGACCGAGACAAACGGCACGGCGGCGCTTTTGACGGGAACGGACCTGTTTGTTTCGTTTGCGAGAGCGAAGAACGAACGGACGGGAGCGAAAGAAAACGGTTGGTTCAGGTGGACGAACATCACTTCCCCCTACGGAGACGCTCCGTTTGCGGTTTGCGGTATAGGAACGGAAAAAAACGGCAGAACGGCGGTATTTTCGGGCACGGCTGACGGAGAAATTTCGGTTGAATATCTGGGCGCGGACTCGGGCAAAGACTATGCGGGAACGGAAGCCGAACGAGCCATAGAACCGTGCTTGGAGACGGCGGAGACGGAGTTTTCGGACAGAACAAGGCTGAAAAGACTGTCAAAGCGGGGCTGTGCGTTTTATGCGGACGGAGACGTAAAACTGTATATCGTGCCCGACCCGAACGGAACGGCGGAACAGACGGAAAAATACGAAGTAAACATATACGGAAGAGGCGGGCGGTTCGCATTCAGACCGACCGCGGAGGCGGCGCATGGGTTCGGAGCGGTCATAAAAGGGCGCGGGAAAATCGGTGTGGGCGCGGTGGTTTTGAGTGCAAGAAAAACAAAACAGGTCGGAGGAAAAAGATAAGAAATGAAAACAAAAGATATAAAGATAACGATTCACGGACAGACGGTGACGGCGGACGCGACGGCGGCGCTTTTGTCGGGGTCGAGAAACCTGTACAGGCTTGCGTTTGAGTTCGACGAACCCGCAGCGGCGGCAAGATACGTTCAGTTGGAAAAAGCGGGAGTGAAGAGCGTTTATCTGCCGATAGACGCAGAGCCGATTGCAATGCCGAATGAATTTTACGAAACGGAGGGCGTTATTCTGGTCTCTGTGTTTGCGGACGACCTGATAACGACCAACGCGGCGACGTTGCCCGTCATACGCTCGGCTTATTCGGCAGCCGTTCCCGCAGAGGGTGCGGATGAAGCGGGCGCGACGCACAAATGCGTGTTTACGACCACGGACGAAACAGCGGTGACTGTGCTGAAAAAGGACGCGGAGGGCTTCAAGGCATTCTGCGGCGGCGAATATGTGAGAGTGGGCAGCAAAAACGATTACACGGACGCGGACAAGGCGCTTGTGAGCCTTATTCCGTCAAAAGCGGACGAGGCGGACTTGGAGGACTGCATAGAGACCGTGGGAGAGATTCTCCGAGATAAAGTGGACAAGGTTGACGGCAAAGGGCTTTCGACGAACGACTTCACGGACATTGAAAAAGTTTTTCTCGAGGAAACGCTTCCGCAGGAAATAGAAAGAATAGACGCAAAAATCACAGAGGTCGAAGGAAACGTTTACTCAAACTTCAAGAACAAGGTGGATAAAGAAAACGGCAAGGGGCTTTCCGCAAACGACTTCACAACGGAGTTGAAAGACAAACTCGACGGAGTGGAAGAGGGCGCGAACAAGACCGCCGTTGACGCGGAGCTGTCCGCGACATCGGAAAACCCCGTGCAGAACAAGGCGGTTGCGGCGGCTATTGACAAAAAAATCGACGAGCCGACCGGCAACGGCTTGGTGCGAAAGTATATGAGCGGAATATACGGCACGGTCGGAATAGATACCGAAATGCCGACTTCGCCGACGGACAACAGCGTTCCGAGCACCAAACTTTTGAAAGAGAAACTTAAAAACGCACTCGGACTGTCCGATGCGGATTTGAAAAAATCAGGTTTGCTGTTGCAGACATACCAAGCCGCAGGGTCAACACCGGGCACGGTCGGGGTGACGGGTTATGCAGTCATTCAGCGTGATACGTCAACGCTTGACGATACGATTACGGGAATAGGAAAAATCCCGTCGTCCTATACGGTCGGCAAATATGTCAAAGAAAAGATAACCGCAACAACACCCTCGATAAACGAGAGCGGAAACTGGGTCATCGGCACGGAAGACTCGGGAGTCTCGGCAAAAGGCATAAAAGGCGACAAGGGTGACAAGGGCGATACGGGAGCGAAAGGTGCGGACGGAAAAACGCCCGTGAAAGGAACGGATTATTTCACCGAAGCGGACAAGCAGGAACTTGTAAACGCCGTTATTGCGGCATTGCCGAACGGGAATGGGGTGGCATACTGATGAATAAACTCTATGAAGAAAGCGACATTCAGGCAATAGCGGACGGCATACGCAAATTGACGGGCGAAACGGGAACATATACCGTTGCGCAAATGGGTTCGGTGCTGAATGATTATTGGGGAGACAGCACTCTTGCGATGTCGGGCGTCAATGCCGACGGAACACCGTTTACGCAAACGGACGAACATCGATGGGGCTCAACGGAATTGCTGACACCTAATAACGATGTGGAACTTATAAGGTATTGCACAGGATTTATCGAATTACCCGCCGGTGAGACTTTGCGTGTGTGCAGCACGGGGATAATCTCTTCATTTTTCGTGACAACCGAAAGAAAAATACCATTCGACTCAAATTCAAAATTAGGATATGCTTTGGGCAACGTCTTATCACCCGAAGGCGGTGTCGGGTCTATCATATATAAGAACCTTTCTTCGACGACGCTGTGGGTCAGACTGAACAGTTCTGTTCCGATTTCAGAATTGAGGATGAAGGTGGTGAGCGGATGACGGATATAGCCTCCACGATAATAACGGTCGCAAGCACCGTAACGGCGCTCGGAATTATTTCGGCGTTCATTGCGCGAACGATGAAAAAGTTCTTTCACCGCCTTGATGAACTTGATATACGCGAATGCCGCGCTTATCTGATAGGTTTTATGAGAGACCTCGAAAACGGTTATGTAAAGGACGAGGTTGAATGGGAGTACGCGCACGAGGTTTACGACCATTATACGAATGATTTGAAACAGAACTCATACATACACGACAAGTGGGTAAGGGTTACGACGAAAGAGGTGAAAAAAATCAAAAACGGTTTTAAGACATGAAAAATATATATAAAAGATAAAACATTAACTTAAAAATCAAAAATACAGATAAAAGGAGACAAAAAATATGAGTTTACAATTTTATAAGGAAAACAATCTTGAAAAAACTGCGGATTCGATCCGTGAAATAAACGAAAGCAATGAAACTTACGGTATAAGCGACACAGGCGTTGTTGACGGTGAACTTTCCGAAACAAGTGAAAACCCCGTTCAAAATAAAATTATAACTGCGGCGCTTAACAAAAAAATCGACAAGGAACTGACTGTAACGGACATTTCGAAAAAAGGAATAATTCCTGCCGAAACTTTTGAAGATGCCGTAGATTGCTCGGCGGCGCTTCAAACAATAATAAACGGAATAACAGATGAAAAAACTGCACTGTTTTTCCCTGCCGGACATTACACATTCAAAAAGATAAATATACCGAGAACTCTTACGCTTCTGGGTGAAGCGAACACAGTTTTTGATGTGATTTATCGCACAGGAATACCGACGCATAAATACAATAAATCTACCGGGAATAAAGATATTATTCAGGAGACGCAGGAAAAAGTTTTAAGCTCGCATTATACAATTTTCCAATGCAACGCCGTCTCGCAGCAATATTCAAACGAGGAAGAATTAAAACAGGCGGTATCAGATACAGGCGTAAAACTGACTGTAAAAAATATTGATTTTCACGGTTCTTCTCCGCTATATACAAGCACAGCGACAGATTCGTTATATTCCGACCCGCTTATCCATTTGAGAGAAGCCGACTTATATCTTGAAAACGTTAAATTTGACGGAATATATCAGATCTCGGCAAAAGATGACGGCGCGGGAGAATACATAAACTTTCCCAACCTTGTCAGAAATATAGACGGTTCAACCTACTTTAAGAACATTTCAATAAACGACTGTATGGGTAAGGAACTTATGTGGTTGCCCTGTCCGAACAAGTTTGACGAATGCTCATTTGAATGTCACGGCATAGATATGTCGAACTTTACAGGCAGTATAAATTCTTATTGCAAAAATTCCGATCTGAAAAACGTATATCTTCACGACGTGATATATGCGGGCTCATCGTTTAATCTGTTCAATGACTATGTAAACGTAGATAAAGCGGATGCGGATGATACCGTATTGGAGACCGCGAAATTTTATCCCTATTTCAAATATCCCGTTAAAGGGTCTATCGACACTTATGAGGGTGGGTTGTGGAGCTGTCAATCGGTAAACGCGACAAATTTGGGCGACAATATCGCATTTTATTTCCTTGCCGATACGGCAAACGTATCGGGCGGTTATTGTACAACAACATTCGGTCTGTTTACCGGTGAGTGGGACACTCTCAAACACAGAAAATTCCCCAAGAAACTTGATATAACATTTTCCGATTGTTATTTTGCGTATCACGGAACCATAACCGGTAAAGTCGAAAATACCATATATAAGCGCACATCAAAATATGTTAAGGACAATAATATAGTTCCGAGAATAACATATCACAACTGCAAAACCAGCCCGAATTCAAATGCTTATGATATAAATGTAAATGTCGCTTATAATCAATGCGATATATATCCCGCAATGCCCGGACCGGAATTCATTCCCGCCGAATACAGTAAAGCAAGCACGTTCAATGTTCTGACGTCTCAACCCGAGGATTGGACAGAGAACTTCGGTAATTACTATACATACTCGCCCAAAACAAGTTCGGCAGAAGCGAAATATGTCGGATTGACAGCCGCTCAAAACTGGGAACCCGATAAATATTACGAAAGAATACAGGTAAGCCCGGATAACACCGACGAGGCTGACTGGGAATATAATTTCAAAACAAGAAACTGGAAATATTGGAAATTGCGGTCGGATAACACTTACGGTATATGGACAATAGATCAGGCAGGTTTATTCGGAAGCGCATCTCAAATAGAATTCAATCAATGTAATTTTGATACTAAATTCGACGACTATTTAACGGGCGGTTCGGTACGATTGGTTCAATGCAGTTCGGCGTCCATGTTATATTTGTGCCCGGTAAAGGTAAGATTTGTTTCATTGATAAACTGTAAGAATATTGCATTTTGGGATACTTCGACCGGATTGAAAACAGCAGACTGTGATAAATATAACATGAGTCTTTGTCGCACCGTAAGTTCGGATAAAATGTCATACGGTTCTATCGATTGCGGTTATGATGAAACCTATAAAACCTATAAGATAAATGATTTGGTGCCGCGAAACTACATAGACAATAAAATTGCCGATGAAATCGATAAAATCAATGCCTTAACCGTTCAGTATGGAACAGCACTTGAAAAAGTAAGCATTCTGGAAAACAAACTGAGATCCGACGCCGCGCTTGCGGACTATCTGTTGTGGATTGACGATTATACGGAAACCGACAGGTCGTTTTCAATCTATCAAAGAAAAAGCGAACGAAAAAAGGACGGAAACGAATATTCAGCCCGTTATCTCCGCTATGACTTCGATTATAATCACCCACAGACAAATCTTACGCTTAAAGCCATTCTGAACGGAAAGGGAACGACAAGCGCGACGGGGGCAGGGTTCTCCTTCGAGGGCGATTCCATCGTAAAGTTCGCGGCGTCTCTTTCGCTCGGAAGCGAAATAAGCGGCGGATCTTTTACTGAATTGCTTATAGACGGGTTCGACGGCGTTTCCATGTTCTCGGATATCGACGAAAGCAAGCAGAGGACATTCCTGTTTTCAAGCGCAAAAGTCGTCAGATTGCGCGGCTTAAACACCCGAAAAAGTTTTAACGGGTTCTCGGACTGGACTTTTGCCGACGGAGGTCTTGTATGGACGGCGGCAGATCTACGCACGGCGAGAGAAAGCGAAACCGAAAACAAGTTGATAATAAACGCGTCGCAAGTCTCCGACGGGTGCACAAAGATATATCTTCCCGACGGCGGCACGGACGGCACGGGATACGGCGACCGCTGCTACGCGTTTGATTTGTTCGGATTTGCCGATGAGACGGGAAAGAACAATCTTCTTGCCACGGTGACGGCAACGCTGCCGTTTGAGGTCAATTCAAAAGAGTTCAAGCACACCTTTTATACCGCGGCGGAAGGCCTTGACGTGATCAGGTTCTCTGCAAGCGAGTTTTAACAACAATTTAATATTGCACCAGTAAATATAAAGGAGTTGAACTTTGATGAAAATAAACCTTTTGGTGAGAATCAAAAACAAGGCATTTTGGCTCGCGCTTATTCCTGCGCTTCTGCTTGTGGTTCAGGCAGTCGCCGCATTGTTCGGCTATCGATGGGACTTTGTGGTGCTTAATCAGCAGATAGCGGCGGTTATCAACGCCGTGTTTGCGGTGCTTGCGATTCTCGGCGTGGTCAACGACCCGACGACCGCAGGAGTGACGGACAGCGACAGAGCCATGGGGTATTCAAAACCAGAATAAATTCACGCGACACGGTATATCGGGCGGCAAAAGGGGATTTTTTAAGCCGCACAAGGTTATGAAAATAAAAAATATATTGATTTATATATTATTTCAGACATATTGTGTGCTTCTCCGCGAGACCGCCTGAGGCACCGTCGAGGGTGAGTTGAGCGGCGGCGAAGCCGCGAAGAGAAAGCGGAAGCGGCAAGCCGCCGTATTCACCGAAAAAGCCGTCGGAACAATCATGGGCTGTAAAAAACTTGCATTTTTTACAGCCCCGCAATCAAAAAAGGAATATGAAAATGAAAATAATTGCGCGGTATGCGTTACGCAACCCAAAGATAAACACAAAATGTAAAATCGAGCCGAAGGGAATAATCTTCTGTCTTGAACAGACCTCCACGGGGTCTGCGACGGCGGTCGCCGCACGAACGGAGGGTTTCCTTGCGGACAAGGCGTATCATTATATCTGCGGCGAAGGCATAGTTTACGCCATTGCACAGCCGACACGCTTTGCCGCACATTCAAACGGTTCGGCGGACAAAAGCACAATAGGCATAGCGCTTGTGCTTCCCTCACCCGAAGCACGGGACGAAAAAAGCGAATTTGCCAAATACCGCCGTTCGGAAGCGGCGGTACGCACCGAAAACGTTGTAAAGACCGCCGTTCTGCTTGCGGCAAACCTCTGCCGCAGGTTCGGGCTCGATCCGAAATCGGACGGTGTTATTCTGACAAGAAAAGAAGCGGCACAGCGGGGTCTGGCAGAGAACGGCGCAAGCCCCGAAAGCGTTTTTGAAGCGCTCGGCGGCAAATTGAGCGCAAAAAAACTCCGCGAACAGATAAGCAAACTGCTCGCGGGTTAAAATAAAAAACTTGCCTTTTTCCGGCTTAGGCTGAATATGTTTTTCAAAAAGTATAAGAGTGCCTGCGAAAAATTTCCGCAGGCACTTTCAAATTCAAGTCAGGTCTGACAAAACTACTGCCTTACCGAATCCGTCTTCTTTGCCACAAAGTAGAATATCGCCATGGCGTCCGCTATGTCCACATCGTTGTCGTCGTTTACGTTGCAGCGCACCAGCGCGTCCTCGGGAAGAAGTTCCTTTTTCGCAACATGGTAGAACACAAGCATGGCGTCGGTGATGTCAACCTCACCGCTGCCGTCCGCGTCGCCGTAGACGATATCGAGGGTCGGTTCGATAGAATAAACGCTGAAATGATCGGTATCAAAAATCATAAAGCCGTTTGAATAGACAGCGTTCATGTCGGTCTTTGCGCCGTTGTCGGCGATATGGTAAACGCGCATATCCGCACCGTTCATGCCCTGCGGAACAGGCAGCGCCACGAGGACAGAGCCGTTCGGCTGAACGGTTTCGCCGCCTTTGACAAGGCTTATATCAAACACCGCCTTTTCGGAGGTCTGCTCTTTTACAACAACGGAAAGTTCCGCATTTTCGGGAACACCGCCGCCGACGGTCACGCCGCTTGACGTGTCCGTAAGTTCTCTGTATTCGACAAACGGTATGCCGTTTTTGTCCGCATAGGTTTCGGCGTAAGAGCCTTTAACGCCGTATATAGTCAGGTTGTCGTAGCCGTCAAATGCGGAATTGCCTATGTTTACAACGCTTGCGGGGATGAGTACAAATTTAAGTTCGGCGCAGTTCAAAAACGCGCAGGCTCCTATCTGCGTTGCGCTGTCGGGAATTTTTACGAAAGTCAGTTTTGAGCAGCCGTAAAATGCGTATCTGCCTATTTGGCGCAGTCCTGCCGGAAACGAAATTTGGGTCAGTTCGGGGCAAGCATTGAACGCGTTATCACCGATATTTTTCAAACCGTCCGGCAACCTGACACGGGTAAGCTTCGGGCAGGCCGAAAAAGCGCCGTCGGTGATTTCCGTAATATTCGGCAGGGATACTTCCGCAAGTCCCGAGCCGCTGAAAGCGTTAACACCGAGTTTTGTTACGCTGTCCGGAATACTTATTTTTGTCAAATCCGTGCAGCCCGCAAAGGCTCTTGCTCCTATCTCGGTCACGCTGCCGTCGGACGGGATAATGCTTGTCTTACAGCCGACGACAAGTTTTTTTGAGGATTTTTCAATAAGGCAGTTGTCAACGCTGAAAAACTCCGTGTTGTTTTTGTCAACGGTTATCGAGGTCAGCCCCGGGCAGTACGCAAATGCGGAGGAGGCTATCCATGTCACGGCAGAGGGAACAGTCAGCTGCGTCAATCTGTTGCGGCCCCAAAAAGCGGAGGAGCCTATCGAGGTCACGCTGCCGTCGGACGGAATAACGCTTGAAGCACAGCCCGCGATAAGGTTGCCGGAAGATATTTCCGTAAGGCAGTTGCCCGCGTCACTGAAAAATGTATTTTTTTCGTCAACCGTAATGCTTTCGAGAGAGGGACAATCGGAAAATGCACCCGCTCCTATATTCGTCACATTTGCGGGTATATTTATGCTTGTCAGACTGCCGCAACCCTGAAAGGCTTCGGGAGCGATAGAGGTCAAGCCATCGGGCAGAGTTATCGAAGAAAGAGCAGAGCAAGCCTTAAACGCGCCCCACGCGATCTCTGTCACGCTGTCGGGAAGAGTTATCCCAGTCATAGCCGAGCGGTTGAAAAATGCGGAATCGCCTATCACGGTCACGGTGTATCCGCCGAGCGTGGACGGAACAACAACGCTGCCCTCAACGTCGCCGTAATAATCCGTAATAATGGCTGTGCCGTTTTTCACGTCATATTGCCAAGCGCCGACGGACTTTGCGGAGAAGTGCACGGCGAATGCGGGAACAAGAGAAAGTACCAGAGCAAACGTCAGCAGCACGGAAAGTGTTTTTTTCATTTTTTATACCTCTTTTGTTTTCGCCCGCAGACGAAAACTTTTAATTTTCACAGGTATTATACTACCGTTTAATGTTTTTGTCAACATATTTAAATTTTTATCATACGGAAAATCCATATCACGGAATTTATATCTCCGAATCAGCCGCAAAAGCAGTTCTTTATTAAATTGAACCCCATATTTTGCAAGCAAAAGTATATATCACAAAGTTTTATAGAGTTGTAAGTCAAAGCCGACAGGTTTTATCTCGAATCAAACCCCTGTTTCGCGAGCAACAGCAGCGTTATAACATTCGGAAACGCCATGAGCGCGTTGCATATATCTGCGGCGTCCCATGCGGCACGGACGGGAACGAATGCGCCGAGAAATACAAAGGAGATGTAAGCAAGGCGATACAGCGTCAGAAAAAGCCCGAAGCGGCGGCGTTTTCCGCAGAGATAGCGCAGGCTTTGTTCGCCGTAAAAGCACCAACCGACAGCCGTTGTAAACGCAAAAAGTATCAGGCATACGCCGAGCATAACGCGCCCGAACGGGGAATTTTCGCCGAACACGGGCGCAAGCCCTTTGGTGAAAGCCGAGGTTACGAGGTCGGCGGCTTCAAGAGTTTTTGAGCCGTTCGAAAGCGGCATATCCGCACCCGTGACAAGCACGGCAAGCCCTGTCAGCAGGCAGATAACATGAGTGTCGAAAAACGTGCCGAGCATAGCCACAAGCCCTTGTTCGCGAGGGTCTTTTCCGTCCGAGCAGGCAATGGCTATCGGCGCTGTGCCGACGCCCGATTCGTTTGAAAATATGCCGCGTGAAACGCCGAGACGCACGGTTTGGGAGATACCGTAACCGACCGTACCGCCGACCGCGGCGGACGGGTCAAACGCGCCGACAAAGATACGCCCGACGGCGGCGGGGAGCGCCGAGAGATTGCAGCCGATGACGCACAGTGCAAGCACGATGTACACGCCCGCAATAACAGGCACGGCAACCGTGGAAAACGTGCTGACGCCTTTCAGCCCGCCGAAGATTATGACCGCCGCCAAAAATGTGGAAACGACGGCAAACACGGCAACGGAAAGCGGCACGGACGCGCCGAAAACGGAAACGTTTTTTTCTCTGCCGAACGCGCCCGCTATGCCGCGAACGCAGAGCGCCATTCCGTTTGACTGAACAAGCGTTCCCAGCCCCGTGACCGCGCCGACGACGCAGACGAGAGCAAAGAACACGGCGAACGCGCGCGGCAGTTTTTTCGCGCGCGGAAAGCGCTGTGAAAGTCCGCGCTCCATATATAAAAAAGGACCGCCGAACGGAACGCCGAACGCGTCGGTCTTTCTGTATTTCACGGCAAAAAAGCCCTCGGAGAACTTAACCGCCATGCCGAGCGTGGCGCAAAGAATCATCCAAAAAAGCGCGCCCGCGCCTCCGTAAACGACGGCGGCGGTCACTCCGACGATGTTGCCTGTGCCTATCGTGGCGGAAAGCGATGTGCAGAGCGCGGCGAAAGGAGAAACGCCGACGCCCGTCCCTCTGCGAAACACGCCCGCAAACGCCTTTTTGAAGCCCCTGAATTGAATAAAACCCGTCGCGACAGTCAGAAAAACACCCGCAAAAAAAATAAGCGCCGTGAGCGGCACGCCCCACAGCGCACGACTGATTTTTTCAAGAATTTCGACCATGCCGCACACTCCGCGTATTTTTGTAGATTTATATGCGGATGAACGATGAAATATTATTATTAAACATTATCGATACTCAACTTATTCGGAATCATATTGTGAAAGACGGAGAATCCCCAAGAGAGAATTCTCCGTCATTATATACGCTTAAAATATGTTCCGACCTTATATCAATCTGTTTTTTCCGGCAGCCAATCGCGCGCGTTCATTATACTTATTCCGTCATATTGCATTTCGGGGTCATCGTCAAGCGTCAAAACAAATTTCGGATAACGGTCTTTGACGGCGGTCAGCGGACGCAATTCGCGTTTTAGAGTATTTTCGTCACGAACGGTCAGCGCGACCTGATAATACAGCGTCTCTTTCCCTTTTTGAGCAACAAAATCTGTCTCAAACTCGTCGATCTTGCCCACATAAACATCATAGCCGTTGCGCAAAAGTTCAAGATATACCACATTTTCCGAAATTCGAGCAGCATCAACGCGCCGCGAGCCGAGCAGCCGCAATTCCATACAAAGAGAGTATGCGTACTTGTCAAGCGCCGCTTTGGTCACAGCGAAAAGCCCCATGAACGGGAGCGGGTCGAGCGGCGCAGCGTTTTTCTCTGCTTCTCCGACGTTTTTTTCAAAACTATACCCGATAAGGTATAATTCGCACAAATCCAATGCGTTTTATACCCTATCGGGTACGATTTTATATTCAAATAAACTTTTTGTTTATTCTGCGGCAGTTGTTGCCGCTTCTTTTGCGGGTTCGTTCGCGCCGAACGCGGTCGCGGTATAGGACGTAACGCCGAGAACAGTCTCGCCGTCTATTTGAAGCGCGCGCGGGCTGTCAAACTCAACGGTTATGGTCTTGCCTTCAAGCACGGTCACGCAGTCCGTGTGTTTGACGTGTTCGCCCTTGAAAATGGACGGGAAGATAGCCAATGTCTTTATCTTGCCCGAACCGTGGAAAAGCATCGTTGAAAGTTTGCCGCCGTTTCTGACCTGCTCGGGGGTCGGCATCATGCCGCCGCCGTAAAATCTGCCGTTCATCGTAGGCGCAAGCCATACTTTTTTGAACTCGTGACGGACGCCGTCAACGGTAACGACCGCGTTTGTCGGTTTGTAGTGGAACAGCAGCCCCTTAATTGCTATTCCCGCATAATTGATGTCTTTCTTTCCCTCGCCGCGCATTTTGTCGCCTACTTCGCAACAATAACCGTCGATACCGTAGCCGATGCCGTTGATAAAGCGGTATGTATTGCCTTTTACGCAGACCGTAGGCAGATTTTTAAGATATTCGGTGATGTCGAACGGTTCGTCGTCCGCAGTTTTGCCGAGGTCGTGCGCAAAGTCGTTGCCCGAGCCGAGCGGACAGTAGAAAACATCGTGTCCGAGGTCGCGGTTGCCGACAAAATTGATAAATCTGTTCAGCGTTCCGTCGCCGCCGCAGACGATGAGTTTATCGTCGGGAGCAAGGGAAAAAAGAGTGCTCTCGTAAACGCTTTCGTCGGTCATGTTGCAAAAGACCGCGCCCTCGCCTACAACTTTTGTCAGCCCCTTTGCGCTGTCGCCGCACTTGCCGTTGCCTGCAAGCGGGTTAAAAAATACATAAGTGGTTGCCATATCCATATTCCTCTCTTGCCGCCCGCCGAACTCCTTTCGGACCCCGGCGGACGTTTTCATATTCATTTATGGTTTTTCAGAGCCGCGGAACAGAGCATATCCGGAACGGGCAGACGGCCTTCATACGCCGATACCGTCCGCCCTTTCTTACGGGATAAGCGGATTGAACCGTAATACTCTTATACCCGAAGTGCCGAAAACTTTTTTGTCCCGTTTTATTCGCCGACAGCCGCTGAATTACTTATCAAGGATCTGCATAAACTCTTCGCCCGTGATAGTTTCCTTTTCATAAAGGAACTTGGCAAGCTCGTCGAGTTTTTCGCGGTTTTCGGTGATTATCCGCGTCGCTTTCGCATACTGCTTCTTAACAAGGTCAACTACCTTTTTGTCCACTTCGCGCTGCGTTTCCGCAGAGCAGGAAAGCTGCGTATCGCCGCCGAGGTACTGATTCGTTTCGGTTTCAAGCGCAACCATACCGAACTCGTCGCTCATGCCGTAGCGGGTTATCATGGAGCGTGCAAGGTTCGTTGCCTGTTCGATGTCGTTTGATGCGCCCGTGGTTATCGAGCCGAAAACGACCTCTTCCGCAACTCTGCCGCCCGTGAGCGTGGCTATCTTGTTCTCCATTTCCTCTTTCGTCCAGAGGTAATGGTTGCCGTCCTCCACCTGCATGGTGTAGCCGAGCGCGCCCGACGTTCTCGGAACTATCGTTATCTTTTGAACGGGTGCGGACTGCGTCTGCTTTGCCGCCACAAGCGCGTGACCTATTTCATGATACGCCACTATGCGTTTTTCGTGGTCCGTGAGTATCGCGTTCTTCTTCTGATAGCCCGCGATAACGACTTCTATACTCTCTTCGAGGTCGGACTGAGTAACGGTATTTCTGCCGTCGCGAACCGCACGGAGAGCCGCTTCGTTGACGATGTTTGCAAGTTCCGCGCCCGATGCGCCGGAAGCCATACGCGCAACAGCGGAGTAATCTATATTGGGTTCGGTCTTAACTTTTTTGGCGTGAACGCGCAGAATAGCCTCTCTGCCTTTCAGGTCGGGCAGTTCAACGGGAACGCGGCGGTCAAAACGTCCGGGACGCGTCAGCGCGGGGTCGAGAGATTCGGGTCTGTTCGTCGCCGCAAGAATGATAACGCCCGTGTTGCCCTCAAAACCGTCCATTTCCGTCAGCAGCTGGTTCAGGGTCTGTTCCCGCTCGTCGTTGCCGCCGCCGAACTGTCCGCCGTCACGCTTTTTACCAATGGCGTCGATCTCGTCGATAAAGACGATACACGGCGCTTTTTCGTTTGCCTGCTTGAAGAGGTCACGCACCTTGGCAGCGCCCATACCCACGAACATTTCTACGAACTCCGAACCGGAGATGGAGAAGAACGGCACGTTTGCCTCGCCGGCGACTGCCTTCGCCAGCAGGGTCTTACCGGTACCGGGAGGGCCTACCAGCAGCGCACCCTTTGGCATGGATGCGCCGATTTCTTTATAGCGCTCCGGCTTGTGGAGATAGTCCACGATCTCCGCCAGCAGTTCCTTAGCTTCTTCCTCGCCGGCAACGTCCTTGAACTTGATACCGGTGGTGGACTTGACGTAGACCTTGGCATTGCTCTTGCCCATGCCGAACATCATCGAACCGCCGTCACCGCCCATGCGCTGCGCCATCTTCTTGTTGAAGAAGTAGAACACCAGCAGCATCAGGGCAATGGGCAGCACGCAGGTGATCAGGATATACACCAGAGGACTGGTGCCGTTGTCGATCTCTGCCTCGAATTTTGCGCCGGAGTCGTACAGGCGGGAGATGAGATCCGGATCGTTCAGCACGCCGGTGCGGTAGACCTGTTTCTCATCCTTGTCGGTGAAGGTGATCTGGCTGGATTCGATCTGAACCGAACCGATCTCCTTGTTTTCCGTCATGCTGATGAAGGTGTCGTATCCTACTTCCTTGACACGTCCGTTGAACAGGTTGGGAAATACGAATGCCTGTAGCAGCAGGAAAATACACAGTGCGATGATCCAATAGGAGATGACTGGTTTCCGTGGCTTCTTTTGCTCTTCCATAGGATGCCTCCTTTTATTTTTACGTTAAAATTATCATAGCATAAAATTTTGTCAGCTGCAAGCGAAGCGGGTGAAATTTTGGTGATAGCGTCATTGAATGAGTGCCACGGCATCCGGCGGGAGAAACATCCCGAACTGCGGCGGAGCTTCAGAGAATACGCCGAACGCCAGCAGTGTCGCCGCAAGAATTGCCAGCCCCAGCCAGTTGCTGCCCTGTGCCCGTTCCAGCCGGCGGTGGCAGAACCGTGCACAAACACCGGCACCTGCCAAAAATGTGAGAATGTCCAGCGGCAGGCAGTGGAATCCCAGAATCCCCCGGTAGGTGTAGAACGAGGACAGAATCGTCAGCATCCCCAGCCACACGCCCTCGGCACGGACCAGCAGATAGCCACGATATTGTTTGCCGAGCCAGAAGTATTCGGCGATGGTGTAGATGAGAAAGGGCGTAAACAGGAGCTTCAGG